>Ga0307476_10002682_pt1 | contig 10563 bp, 11 predicted proteins | sample atmos_gasesECM2C_2_FD_203314 | JGI IMG/M metagenome (GOLD analysis project Ga0307476, IMG submission 203314) | Hardwood forest soil microbial communities from Morgan-Monroe State Forest, Indiana, United States - atmos_gasesECM2C_05 | ecosystem: Environmental > Terrestrial > Soil > Temperate...
TGTGAGAGTTCGTCGCGCAGGTCGCAGAATGTTGGAATGGGATTCGACGGCCGGATTGCCGCCCTCTTGTAAGTACGAAGAATGGCCTCCGTGATGAGATTGTCGAGAAGTTCCGTATCTTCGGCCCTGCCCTCGCCGAGCATGTGGCGCGTTAGATTTTTCAGAAACGCGACTTGATCCTTGCTTGGTTCCTTCTCTCCCTCTGGCAGATCCCACGGGTTGATCGTTTGCTCGGTATCGAGCGACATGGTGATCATTCGCCCACCCATCAGTTCGACCAACGGGCGGTAAGAGTCGCCACGCTCGATGATCGAGATCAATGGGTTGTCCCTCGCTGCCATCAGCAGGAATTGCTGTACCATGAAGGTCTTGCCGCCTCCGCTCTTGGCCATCACCAGCATGTTGGCGTCGCTCAAAGACGTGTCGAACAGAGAGAACGGAATAAGCTGGCGATAAGGAGTTTCGAACAGGAACAGTGGCGACCTTGGCGTCCCCTGCCAGGGCATTTCGACCGGCAGAAGGTCCGCGGCATTCGATGTCAGCAGATCCTGGTCGCGCTTGTCGGGTTCGCCCATCGCGGGAAGTGAACCAAAGAACAGGCGCTTCTTGGCCAACGACTCAGCGACAGCCTTCGCCCCATTCATTCGGGCGATGGCGTAGAGAAGCTGCTGTCGGCGGTTTTCGATGGTGCGTTCGGCTTGCTCCAACTCGGAAACGGTCGCCGCCGGTTGCGACGTTCGTGCGCTGATCACGAGGCTCAACCGCGCAGTCTTGACCGAACTCGAAATAATGTCCTGCTGTGCTCTCAGCAGTTGGGACTCGGCAACCTGCGCCTCAACGTTGATCCGGACGCTACCGTGCGAGTCGCGCTGCGCGGCCTGCATCTTGCGTAGGCGGGTCTTGTAACCCTTTAGGACTTTGGCTTGGTCCGGAACCGTGACCTGAGCAGTCACAACGATGGGAAAGTCCAGGGCAGTCAACTCGCGCAAGATCCCGGGGAAAGTTGCGTCGGGCAGTTCCTTCAGGCTGACGAACGTGTAGAAAACCCCGTCGAGGTTGAGATAGGTGTCGGTCTCATCCACGATGCTTACGTCTGCAATTTGCTCCCGCGCGCTGCGATATTCGAATTGCTCTTCTCCTCTTCTGTAGGGCCGCGAGTCGGGATGCAGTGGATTCAGTGCCCGTTTCGCCTCCAGGAAGAGCGCTTCATCGTCGAGTCTGGTTGCGCCGAGTTCTGCTGCCTGCAGGGTGGTTTCCACGCCTCGTAGCAGACTCTCGAACTCGGCGACGAGGTCCTGATGCTCTTGCCAGGCGCGGTCGATGCACTTCCGTGCCGACAGGTTGAATGGGTTTCCCTTCGCCTTCAGCGGCTTGCCGATGATGCGGTGATGAAGAAGCGGGTCCCAGATGAAATAGACGTGCAATAGCGGCCGTATGTAGTGGCCGTCCGCTTCTTTTGCCCGCCACTGTTCGACGCGCTCCTCATCGAGTGCAATTGCTTCCGGATTCTCCGACCTCTGACCGGCCACGTACTGATCGAGCAAGTCTCCCAGATCTTCCAGAACTTCGTAGCGGAACTGCACTCGCATGCTCTGTTCCGGGATCGACCTCAGTAAGGCTTCCATCATCAGCTTGCCCCGGTTCCTGCCCTCGTCGCTGGCGAAGTAGGAAGTCAGCCCTTTGAGTGCGTAGCCCGCCACAAAACTTCCGCTCGTCCGCACTACCACATCATCCAGGTAATCGCGGACAGCGAGTTGCTCGCACAATGCGGGTTCCAGGAGCTTTTTCTCGTGTTGTTCGAGCGTGAGCGGCACTACACTTTCTCCTTGATGTAGGCGGCGGTGATTTCGCGGTCTCGGGCGACCGCACAGTAGGCGCGCGGCTTGAGGTACCAGAGGGCAAGGTCGCGAATATAACCCCGCGGCCTGCCGTACTTGAACAACATCAACAATGGAACGATGGAAAGTGGCACTCCATACTGGACGACAATGCTCATGGGTATACCCCCAATCTCACCCGAAACGAAGTGCCCAGCCACATTGGTCAGCGCCGCTACGCCGAGCACAACAAACAGGTCCTCAAATTCCAGGCACATGAAAGTCACTCGCGTCTGCAGATTCCGGTTTACTGGTGTCACATTCAATGCCATCTTTTCGTCTCTACAGACTCAACGAACTCCCGCAGTTCCGTTGCGGATCCAAAACTCTGCGAGCCGCAGCAATCCTGACAATCCGAAACAGCACATGGCTGTCACAAGGTTTCGCACCCAGGCTTCGCCGATGGTCATCCGTTCAAGCAACCCCGAAAAGTGCACCACGCTCAGTACAACCTGAAGCGCCCCGTAAAGCGGCAGCAAGACATTTCCCACCCAATTCACCAGCGTCAGCACGGCGAGCCAGAACTGGTCGGGGTTGTTCCAAGCCGCCTGGTTGCTGAAAGATTCGAGTGCCCGCAACAACCCTGAGCACATGAGCGACGCCAAGCCCGCCCACGCGAAGTGTTGCCAGGGGTGCGCCTTACTGAACCGGTAGATCGCGGCGGCTGCAAATAGTCCGGCTATGGTCGGCATGATGACGTTGCCCAACCAGTTTGTCAGGTTGAGTATTCCGTTTTGGAACGACATGATCACCTCCGATCTCCGTTCTTTCATCAGCCAGCCATAGCCTGGACCAGCTTCCACAGCGCCGAAACGCTCAGGAAGGCCAAACCCGAACCGATCAGCGGCATGAACGGCCGGTGCCGGGCATAGTTCAGGATTGCCCCCACCACGGCTATTCCCGCTGCTTCCGGAAGGATCGTTCCCGCCAGGAAATTCCAGATCGAACCCAGCATGTCCGTCATGGCGAACTGCGAACCGCTGTTCCACGACTGCATTAACTGGATCGTGCTCGATGCACCCAACAAAAAGATCGCGGTGACGACCGATGCCAGCGGGTTCTGCCCCTCCGCCGCATCCAGCACGGCCTTCAACACGAAGAATGCCGCGAACACTGGAACCAGCCGCATGACAACCACACCGGAAACGAAGTTGTTGAAGGCCGTTTCCACGCTCATGACCCAGGGACTACCGATGCTGCCGCCTTGTGCAGGCAACGTAATGCCTTGCGCGGCCAACCAGGATAGGATCTGCGGCAGGGTGAGGAAAATGACCGACCAGAGGATCCATTTCTGGAAATGACCACCTACCTGGAAATCCAACCCGCCTTCCCGTCGCAAGGCGATTCCCGCGAGCACCATGGTGCAAATCGCGGACGGAACCGCCAGATCGAACAGCAGTTTCATCAAGTCGACAATGATCTGGGGCAGGGTCACTGCACTCTTCTCCTTACTGCACACCCGCTGTACCGTTTTGAATCCAGAACTCGATGAGGCGAGTGAGACCTGAGATCACCAGCAGTCCGGCCGCTGTTACCGCCCATCGCGCGACACCGCGCCCTTGGGAATAAGAGATGACTGCCATGACCACCGCTAGCGCCGCTCCGACAGGAGAGATCACATTGCCGACCCAGTTCACCAGGTTGAGCACGGTGCCTTCCGGCTGAGCCGCGGTTTGTCCCTGTACCGCCTGACCAGTGGCCGGCTGGGTCCCCAGATTTTGGGCGTAACAAACGGAAAAGAGTTGGAGACAGACAATCGCGACGAGGCAAGCAAGAGCAAAATGATGTCGTCGACCTCTCCCACCGTAAAGCTCCATGTTGTTCCTCCTTCACGGCGCGTTTGATGGAGTCTTTCGCGTCCGGTGAGGAAACATAAGCCTGTTATGAATCTCGGGCAAATCAGCGCGGCAGGATCAACGCTTTTATTTCTATGAATTTCTCACATCGAGTGCGTGGGATGAACATCAGAGGTACGCTCGATTACCGTGCGGGGCGGTGTCGGGCAGGAAATAAAAACGGATGGCTCCGCTTCTTCACAAGTAGAACGGACCAATCCAAAGAAAATTTGTTGGAACTGTGAGCATTTGACAGTGGAGGCCATGCTTGGCAGAGGTTGTGGGCTGAGATTTCTCTTTTCACTCAACACAAGGATTAATCAAATACGAACCTGTTGGAATGTTGCGCATTTGATAAGTGGAAACCAGACCGAGCTGATATTGTTGCCGAGATTTCCTCGAAGCCGAGTTCTGGCCAGCGTCGAAGTCCGCAATTAAGTGTCGCATCCGCTCCGCCTTGACTCCGGCAGAAGGAGCAATCGCAATCGCCACCTTTCCATCGGTAAACACTAGCCGACATCCCGGTACTAATCTACCTTGACGGGAAGACGCAGCTTCGCTTGCGAAGCTGGCGAGTTAACTAGAGCTTTTCATTCTGAGTGTGCGGCCAGGAAAGCTCGCGTCTCGGCGACGACGCGGTCCTGGAACGTCAGGTCGCGCACCAGCGCAGAGCCTCGCATCGGGCGTCCGCCCTCGTCGTAGTAGACACCGGACTGACCGGGTCCGTTGATCAGGATTTTGGTGATCTCGCGCGCGGGTCGCTTCGGGGTGCTCAAGATCTTGACGAATGGCATGAGTAACGGCAAGAGAAGCGGCACGATGAATTTCTGCACAAAGCGCACGAAGGCGCTGACATCGCCTCCCCGAGGCCGGTAGTTGGATTGAAGCCCGGTTCGATCGCGTTGATGTGCAGTCGTGGAGTCTCACGGGCGAACGCGATTGCCGTAGCCAGGATGGCTTGTTTGGTAGTCGCGTAGGCATCGAAGCCCGGCTTGTTGGAGCCGCTTTCTTGTGTTGTTATCAGTTGATGAGCCGGCTGGAGAAGACGTAGTAGAAAGTTTGACGGGACAATTCCATAAAAGATTTTCTGAGCAATTTTACCTCATGATTAAAGGCAAAAGCCTGGATCAATTGAAACAATATCGGTCGGAGCTAATCAGTCGGGGAATCGCAGCAGGAGAGATCCCTGATGAAGCTGTTTATGGCCATCATCTTTACTGCACAAAGGACCCCGATGGGAACGGTATAACGATTTACACTAGCCACGCAATTTAGTAATCGGAAAGCTCTGCCATTGATTGCGGCGAACATCAAGTAAGGCTCAGCCGCCCGGAGCTACGCTGCGCTACGACCGGCGGCCACCATGTGCCACTCCTTCCCGGCAGTTATCCAGAAACGGGCTTATGGGAAGCCTCAGATGAGATGTCCTGGGCAAGTGGTTGCCGGACTGGAAGTTGAGCCTCAATGCAGAACACGGTGCCGCCGCAATAGTCTCAGACGACCGGAGACCGACTTGGTGCTCGGCGGATCAAGGTCTGGTTTTGGGTATCTTAGGATCTATTGAAGTGGACTCATCCGAACCACTTGATTGAGATCCAATTCTGCTTGTGAGATGCACCAAACTCAAACATTTGTTCATCTCATAATTCTTTTGCTCCCGCGCGTTCGATTAACTCCACTGCGAACCCCAGCCCTTGAAATCAATACGCATCACAATGCTCTCGAAGATTCGAATCGCTATCCTGCGAGCTGCAAGTCCGCGACACGGTTCTGAAAACAGTTCCAAAGGGTCATCCTGATTTGCCCGAAATCTGAAATGCCCATATGTTCTCGCCTGCAACGCGGACGATCCCGTCCCACAGTTCAAAGCGACAGCCAAGCTGGGTGAATTCCTGGAAGCCCGGTTCTCGCAATCGTTCTAGCCATAGACGCCGGCCGCTGTTCTCAACTTGTCTACAGTGGTAGCCTCGATGCCCGAAACGTCTCCGCCTACCCGACATTAATGGGAAAACAGTTCGCGGTCGCGCATGAGTTGACTGTTTTTCTCATAGTACTGAGCAAACCACGCCGCTTTAGCTTTTGACATGGCGATCGGTTTCTGAAGCACGAGTTGGGTCGGTTTCTTGGCGGCATTCATATTAGCCGCAAAGTGCAGGTGGTCGAAAATGAGTACGGCCTGGACGGCATATGAGGTGGCGACGCGCGGGTCTTCAATCATGATGAGGTGATCGCCGTTTCCTTTTTCTCCGCTTCCAGAGAGGTTGGAGGAGCCAGTGAAAACCTTGGCGGTGGGGAGGTTGAAATCGGTGACGACGAACTTGTTATGCTCGTGGATGCCGGAGCCAGAGCTGAATTTCTGCGGCGAAAGGCTGCGCGGTCTTGGTTTTAAGATAGTCCCACTTGACTAGACCGACAGTGCCGTCTGGTTTCTTGACGCTGAGTCCCGTGGACTTGTCGGAGATACCGTAGCTGAAAACGGGCTTGTCTGTAAGGCGGTCCACGGCTGCACGGACCGTATCAGTGGTTTTGATCTGGGCCAGGAAGGCGATCGCAAAGAAGACTGAGGACGAGGCTTGATCAATAGCCGCTGCGACTGGCTTGAGTGAGAGATCGGGATTGCCGTGGGGTGCGAGACAAAATTGGATCGCAGGTGCGCCTTTTGGTTGTATGAGATGCCACTTGGTAGCGAGATCGCTCGTGGGGAAGGTTTTGGGATCAGTCCACGCTGCCGCGAAGTACTGCTCGAAGAGGCCGGCTGCATCTTGGCCCTCGAAGACCAAGGTGTTGTCGGACTGAAGGTAGAGACCATTGAAGCTGAAGTTGGTGGAACCGCAAAGAACCTTGACTGCAGTGCCGTTGCGCTTCACGATCAAGACCTTGTTGTGTTGAAGGGACTTGAAGTGCATCCGCTGGACGGTAGCCTTGGCCTTGGTCAGAGTCTTCGCCGCCTGGGAAGGGCCGCTGGTGGCTGGGGCGTGATTGCCGCTGTTATCGATGATGATGCGAAGACGCTTACCAAAGGCGAAACCGTGAAGCGCCCAGACAATTGTTCCGGTGCACCGCAAGGCGCGACCGCACAATGCCGCGATGGAAGTTACAGCTTCAGCCAGAGCCGCAGGGGCACGTGCTCCCATCATGGCGGCGTTGCCAAATGGTTGTAGCGCTCCAGCAAGGCTGAATCTTGGGAGTGCCCGTAGCTACCTTCGTATACTGCTCTTTCGGTCAACGCTTTTCCACAGAACAAAGTTCGTACATCACCAACTGCGTCCTGCTCGCCGTGAGATAAACGCTCAAGGCTTGGCGGCGTAAACGAGTTCGAGAGGGCCGCTACTGGGTGGCTCATTTTCTCTCCCTGTCCATGCCGAATCGGGAAGGCAAGCGGGGGAACGCGGAACTGGGAATTTCTGCGTTCTCCTGCTTTCACTTGTCCAGCAATCGCCACTCTCAAGAATCTGTCACGGCGGTTCTAGCCTTCAAGGCCGCTCGTTCTTCCGTTGGTTTTTTCCACAGTCCGTAGGTTCACTTGTCACATACACGTCTTCATGATCCCAAATAGACTTCGCTTGTTCACTCACCGAACCTGAGTGCTTCATGGCAGCAGAGAACGCGGGCGGGCGGCTGAACCAATCTGCGTTCTCTGCAACTCCTTACTATGGCCTCCCAAGTCTCTAGTCCTAACAAGCCCACGCCCGTATTTAGGCTGAAGCGCGAATACTGGTTTTTATTGGTTGCCGGATGTTTCCTCTGGACGCTCGTGATTGCGGCAGTCTGGCGTTTGATTATTTCTTTCTAGACTTTCTGTGATATAACGTTTGCCTTCCTCCTCTGGAAAGTTCTCAATGACCATCTAAGGTCCGGTGATATTTTAGCCGGGACAAGAAGGTTCCACAGTCCGATATTTACAGCGTCGTCCACGATCCAGCGCATACAACTCAGCAGCCTGTGTTTTCTTGGAACCATTTCCACCCTGCGACCACTGCGGACATCACGTGCGATTTCACCTTGCCGTCTTAGCCGTTCACCTCAAGAACCCAAGCGATTTCAGGTGGGCATGGGTTCGCCCGTATCTCTTAGCCTCACGACCTACGTTCCGGCAGAGCGCCTCACGGTCAGCCATGACGGTTCGGGTTGATCGGCCTTCAGCTCCAAAATCTTTATCTCAATGTTCTCCCCTCGACAAGGCCCATAAGTGCGCCTACTACAGCCATTTGCGATCTAGTCCTAGGGCAACTCTGATGGCTACTGTTTCATGCAGGCGAGCGATTTACCGCATGGAGCCGATGACAAATGTTTTCCAAAGTATCCCTTCTACACATAAACCAGCCCTCGTTTGTAATTATCCGCTTTGGTACTCTTGTCCTTTTGCTTATTGCCTCCTTAGCTTGCGGTGCTGGCTCTACTGGCAGCACAAGCACTTTGAGTCAGGCTACAAGCCTTTCAACTATGACGCCGCTTGAGGTCCAGACCCGGAGCTTGCCGTCCGCAGCGGATGAAACTCCATACAGCGCTCATTTGAATGCGACGGGAGGCGTTCCGCCTTATTTCTGGCAAGTTCCCTCCGGCGATCTTCCAACAGGGTTCGGGCTTGACAGCAGTGCAGGAACTCTTTTCGGCACGACAAACCAGTCCGGAACGTTCTCATTTCAAGCTACAGTTCGGGACTCGCGAATGGCTTCCGCCTACACGTCGCTTTCAATTCTTGTACAGGACAGCCTCGCACCGCCACTGCTCAGCATTACGACGCAGGCCCTGCCCTCGGCGACAGTTGAAACTCCATATAGCGTTTCCTTGGCAGCAAACGGAGGCGTTCTTCCTTATTCGTGGGAAGTCTTAGCTGGCGACCTGCCCAGTGGGTTCGAACTTGATAGTGGCACTGGAGTTCTTCTCGGCATGCCGAATCTGATCGGAACGTCCGCATTCCAAGTAAAGGTCACGGACTTAGATGGTACCGAGACTAACGCAAGACTCTCCATTGTTGTCGGGCCAAACGAGTCCCTTACCGGTCCACCGAATTATCTAGGGTCTTCAACTAGCACAGCCAATCCGGGTCCTATCTCTCCAATCTTTTCCTCAACCGCGCCGACGCCAACTACCTGCATTGGGATGTGCCAGAATTCGACGGCATACGACACAACGCTCAATCCGGCTGGCACGGACTGCATAACTCGCATCACCGACTCCACTACTTTCCGTCGAGGGGTCTCGATGGGCAACTTAACTTTCTCCGGCGGCGACAATGACATTATGGGATCGGTGAATGAAACTTACCTCGGCATAAATACCGATCAAGTTTACATATTGCACATGAATACCAGCGGGAATTGCATTCAGGTGGAGAACACTGGCACTCCCGGCATCCACGTGGCCGGGCCGTTCGGCTTCAGCAAAGTGATTGACACACGATTCTATTATCTGGTGAATCAAACCCAGTTGTGGCAGGGCGACATTACCAGCGACACAACGTTTACGCCGACCAAACTGGTGGACATTTTCGCTCCCGGCGTTTGCCCCGGAATTTCTCCCTTCGCTACGTCGTCCGCGAGCATCATGGGGATTTCTCGGACTGACGAGCGCTTCGGCTGGAGTGTTGGACCTGGCGGACAGGGATCGGCTGACTGGGCATTTGTGTGGGACAGGAATCTAGGATGCGCCAGCGTGAATCTCGCGACCGGCAGCTATTGGGATTTTTGCTCGGGCAGCAGTTGCGGACCATCCACTCCATCTTCGGGCAGGCTCGCATCGACGGGGTGCTACGGCTCCCAGGGTTCCATCATGCATGGCATTCATGACTCCCAGATGTCAGGGGATGGCAATTGGATGATCTTCGCCATGCAGGTCACAGGTTCGAGCAATGTTGGATGGTCGCACGGTGCGTGCGCCGGTTCGTTGCTCTCAAATCAACAGATGATCTGGCACGTCGGTACACATGGATCGCAATGGGCTTATTCCAATCCATCCTTGGGATTTGGCGGCTCGGACTCCGGCTCTCACAACAGCGCGGGCGTTAGCAACTACCTCACCCCTTTTTACAACGGTCCCAACACTCGCGATTTCTCCAATGTAACGACCTTCACGCAATTCGCTCCGCCCGTGATCACAACCGATGTGCACTGCTCGTGGCCGCATCCGTGGAACGATGACAGTTATCCGTGGGTGTGTGCCTCTGACCTCGTGAATACGGATCAGGGCGGCGTCTATGCTCCACAATATCTGAGCGACGTGATTTATGCTTGGTTCCCGAATACGGCTTATCCTCCCGGCTTGACCCCACGCCAATTCACCCACACATTTAGCTGTGGTGCCGGGACGGATCACGCACAGTGCATCAACGACGGAGATCAGAGTTACCAATTCGGCTCACAGCAGTCCATCGGCGTAGCAACGGCGAAAGGCAACTTCTTTTGCTGGGCCTCTACCCACTTACACAATTTAGGAAACGATAATCTTGGACATCCGCGCGCTGACGGTTTTTGCGTGCATTTACAATAATGGCGATTCACTGATTGCGGTCGAAATCGAGTCATGTCACCGTCGCCTTCGGCGTTTGTTTCGTGATCTCAAATCGACACATTCATAGTCCGAGTTCTCTCCCTAAGGAGCTATGTTTCTCAACTGGAGTGACTATCGTGGCGGCAGTCTGTCCTGCTGAGACAACTTCTGACAGACCAGAGGCGTTGGTGATTTGAATCGAGATACTCTGAACCGAGCGCGACCGCTGATAAGGTAATTCGGATACTCGGACGAATCCCATGACAGAGCACTTGAAGGCAAACGGCATCTTCTAGTGCGGTTTCTTCCAATCGTTGCCGACATCACGCCCTTACACTCAGCCGATAATCCACAGAAATACG
>Ga0307476_10002683_pt1 | contig 10559 bp, 8 predicted proteins | sample atmos_gasesECM2C_2_FD_203314 | JGI IMG/M metagenome (GOLD analysis project Ga0307476, IMG submission 203314) | Hardwood forest soil microbial communities from Morgan-Monroe State Forest, Indiana, United States - atmos_gasesECM2C_05 | ecosystem: Environmental > Terrestrial > Soil > Temperate...
TGTCGCGATTTACCACATAGAGGTTGCCGTCCTTGCCCCCACCGATCATTTCGTTGGCGTAGGGTCCCGTCTGCGGGGGTAACAGCAACACACCTCCTGAGCCGAAGTCGTTGTCTTCGGCCCCTATCGTCGCCTGATTGTCAGGAGTAAAATAATCAACTACGTTCAAATGTTCGCCCAACTTGAGCATTGTATCTCCGTAATTCTTTCCCCCTACGTTCGCATCAAACAGGCCGTCTCCGACAACCGCATAGATGTGGCCAGTGGAATCTGCAGCCAGTCCAGCGCCGCTCATCCAAACTCCGCCGGGATGGTTTGCCCAAAAACCGGGTTGCGTACACAATACCGCGGTGAGGGCCAGGGTCTGGGAATCGTAGGCCAGAATCCAACCATGAGCGTTACCAGCGAACCCGATATAAATCGTCTTGTTGAGCAACAGTAGTCCGGGACGCTGGCCCTGTTGTTTGGCTATGAAAGTGGCGCCGGATTGTGTGGCGGTGATGGTCACCGGTCCGCCGAATTTCTCCGCGCCACTGGTAATATCAAGCGCGTGGAGCTGGGCGGCATAGATCCCGGTGATACTGTTATATGTCCGAGCCACAAGGTACATCGTCCCCGTGGTCGGATCGATAACTGGAGTCCCGGTAATTCCCATCCAAGGGCTGATGTTGCAACCTTTGCAGACATTGGCCGCGGGTACCGGCGTAATACTGGCGGAAGGATTAGCCAAGTCAACTCCCCACAACGCATACTTGTGTGCCCCGTCAGCGTCGAACGCATAGACCCAATCCTGCTCGGTGACGACATACACCACGTTAAAGGTTCCGTTCTTGGTGGGAATGTTCACCGAAGGCACGTAGAGAGGTTGCGCATAGATCTGGCCGGTCACCGGATAGGAGAATACTTTCCCGAATGTTGTGGAATTCACATTAGCCGGAGTAAGAGTGGTCTCCTGAGTGTTCTGCCCAGTTCGAAGATTGTCGGAACGCCAGGTAAATACGCCTTTGAAACCTGTAGCGGGCGCCTGGGCCTGCGTCGATAGGGAGAAAAAGAACACTACGGCGATGAGACATCCCAATGAAACCAGTGAACCGCAAATTCCCCGCTTCATAATTGAACTCTCCTACGTTTTAGACTGCTCCGCGCGAGCATTAAGGATTCGCCGGAGAATGAGAACTGCGTCCAGGATCAGTGTCCGACTTGATCAGCTCATTCTCCAGCTCTTCAACGGTGCCGAGCTATACAGGAAGTTTGCTATTAAACTATTGAAGACCCGAAGCGAACATCGCGGCCTGCGGCTTAAGGGGCAAGTACCCACGGTGCAGTCGCATCGTTAGTCTTCAAGAAATTGAGCAACATGGCGGAAGCTTTCTGTCGGCCAGCGGGGTAAGAGTTGTGCTCCCCATCTGGCAAGAAGTCCTGGCACGTCCAGTACAGCCCGTCGCTGCGCGGGGTCATCCCATTTGCCCAGTCATACGTAGCCCAGGCAATCCAAGGAGCCACCACCGGCCCATTCGAAGAGTTGTAGTTAAGATCGGCTTCACCATTGAGCTGATCCTGAATCACCTGACGAACTGCAAACCCGGTTTCGTAGGCATACGGCTCTGGATCAACCAGCTGCGTATTGCCATTGGAATAGGCCCCATATTCCCGGGTGCTGAAGAAGGCCAGTTTGAGATTCGGGAAAAAGTTGTGCAGGTTCTGCAAGATCGAGATGTACTGGCTCTCCAGGTTGGCAAGATCGGTGGGAAAAGTGCCACTGGGGAACCCGTCAATCACCATAATCCAAACGGCCACTACTTGGTTCGCGGTGATGTCTGCGTTCGGCAAGAAGTAATCCGTCTCTGTCGTCCAGATGGGGTCGGTGGTATTCGCGAAGCGGCCCGCAGTCAAATTCGGATTCGCTCCATTGGCGAAAACCAGATGTGGATTGAGAGAGGTATCAGAGGCGACGCCTTGTTTCAGCTGATTGAAGTTCTCGAAGGTGATCGATAGTCCGATGGACAGCAGGGCGTACTTGCCGTTGGGGTCGGGATTCCCGTTGGCGTCCAAAGGTTGGATCGCCTTCGCCAAGGCGACGCCGTCGGAGTCGTGACTGCCAGGCATGACGTTGCTGCCGTTCAAGTAGAGCCCGCCCTCTACGCCCAGATATGTGCCTGTTCCCAGGTCATTCATAGGGATGATCGGGTTAGTTGTTCCCCCCACGTTCCAGGAGATATTGTTGCAATGGGCGCCCGTTGGCGCGGACACCACCATTGAAACGTGGTCTGTAACCGAATGGGACAGGGAGTCCGTCGCCGTAACTTGGAAGCGATACGTTCCCAAAGTGATGGTCGAAGGCAGCGTTCCCGAGATGATTCCGGAACTTGAGACCGTCAACCCCTTGGGTAAATTCAGTCCGGTCCAGGTGACAGCTCCGACTCCGCCGACCGACGTAAGCGTTGCCGAATATGCAGCACCCTGTGTGGCTTGGGGCAGGTTGACAAAGTTTGTAATCGCAAAAGAGGTTGAGGGAACGGCGGTGCCACTTAAGGTGACGCCCACGGGATTCAACACGTCGCTGGTGATCACCAGGTTTCCAATGTAGTTGCCCGTTAAACTCGGGCCGAAAGCGACCTTCAGCGGTAACTGCCCGTCCGGGGCGATCACCGTCCCTTGGGTGCCGCCGGTGTACCCGGAGACCGAAAAGGGTGGCTCGGTGTACACGGTGAGAACCGTCATCGAAGTGGTACCGGTATTCGTCAGCGTTACGGTCTGGACGTTGCTGGTCTTTCCGATTTGAGTATTACCGAACGTCAAAGACGGGGCACTCAGGCTTGCTACCGCCCCGGTGACGAAACCCGTGCCAGTGAGAGAAATGACAATCGAAGGGTTGTTCGCGATGTTTAAGGTGAAGTTGCCGGTGAAAGCTTGCGCAGCATTGGGGGCGAACCTCGCGCCCAACGACAATTGAACTCCCGCGGGAATCGTCCACGGGGCATAACCCATAGCGAGCTCAAACGGAGGCGTAACGGAGAAACTCGAGAGCGTAACGCTGGTAGTGCACTTGTTGGTAAGAACAACATCGTGGGGTAGGAGGGTGACCGTTCCCACCGCCTGCTTGCCAAAATCCGAGCTCAAGCTAGCCGGAACAATGTTAAGACAGGACTGACCGGATGCGGCCGACACGCCCAAGACAGCCAGAAGACTTACCGCTGCACACTGGATTAAGCGAGATCGAAATAATTGCATTGTTCCTCCTTGCCGCAGTTCGTTCATGCAGCCGTTCCGCCAACTCGTCGGAAGCTTTGACCTAACGGGGGAGTGATCAAGCTTGAAACTGTTACTAGTGGGGGGATCTCAGCACGTTTCTTGCCGTTCCCTTATGGTGGTGTTTGCGAACACGCGCTTGACATCCACCAGATACAACTTACAGCCAGCCGATCCCACCCTGCGAAGCGCAGAATCTTGCGGGCCGAGTGGAAAACGCCTTCTTCGAAGATACCCAGGGAGCCCTTGCTCGAACCACAAAATCCAGTGAATACGTTTTACTAGCAGTCTTAAAGCACGTCAAGATGCAAAATATGGCAATAATATACTTTACTCAGTCACTCCATTCTTGCTACAGTCCGGCTCGTGCCAAACGAACCCAGAAACCTTTCGCAAGCAATCGCATACTTCGCCGATCCTGACCGTTGCTTTGACTTTCTGAAGCCGCGGGTATTCCTGGATGGCGCGGTCTGCCCTACTTGCCAGTCGAAAAACGTGTGCTTTATCGCTACTCGCCGCCTGTGGGAGTGCAGGGGCAGCCACACGAAACGGCAGTTTTCAATTAAGGTCGGCACGGTCTTCGAAAAATCCCCGATTCCCTTGGGCAAGTGGCTCACTGCCATTTGGATGATCGCGAACTGCAAAAACGGCGTGAGCAGCTACGAGATTCATCGCGCCATAGGCGTGACTCAGAAATCGGCATGGTTCATGTTGCACCGCATTCGCGTGGCGCTTCGCACCGGCGGTTTTTGCGAAGATCAGTGGCGAAGGTGATGAAGTCTATCTGGAGCGCTGCCCGGATCAGCGAGTGTTCGGTCGCAACCATCGCAGTACTCGTGGGAATCCGCTGACTGACGCGTGTCATTTCGAACCCAGTAGGGAATCGTCTTACTTACAAAGGATTCATTGCGAAGCAGGGCGACTCTGTTCTAGTCCTCATCGCGGTAAGCGTGGCCGCGTATGGCGCGATCCCTGGGCTGCCGCCTTCGTTTCTTTTCAGCCTCCAGTTCCGCCTTGATCTTCGAGTGCGGAACTGACAAAAGCTTGTCGAGCAATTGCGTAAAATTTCCGAACTCACGCTGTTCATTCTTGCCCCAAGACTTAGGGTGATTCGTCACGCGGGTTTGTCCGCTGTACTGCAATCTAGAGGCTCTGCGCTCGGAGTAGAACGTAGTGGTCTGCAAAAGTCAAGACGGGTATCTTGCGCAGCTTTATGAGTTCTCCGAGTGCACAATCATGCTGCAAATCTATTTTGATCAGCGCAAGAGCAGGCGTTCTGTCGCCGCGTTCACTGTAACAAATTGTTGCCGCCGCCTGAAAGTGGATGGAACGCCAACATGGTTAAGCTGGGAAGACCAAGTTACGTCTTTTCCATGGCACGCCTGTAGATTTCCATAAGGATGGGATAGTTTCTTTCTGCCGTGTACTTGGCTTCATACTCTTTGCGCGCCTCAAGTCCCATGGCCCGCATCTCGTCGCCGTGGGTCCAGGCCCACTCCACTTTTTGCGCCAGGTCGTCAGGATCGGAGGGGGTGAAATGAAGGCCAGTGCGACCGTCGGCGACCAGCTCCTGCATGGCTCCCATCCGGCTGCAGATCACCGGCGTGCGGCAGGCAAAGGCCTCGACGATGGTGACCGGAAAGTTCTCATACCACTCGCTGGAAAAGACCAGAAACCGGGCGTTGTTAATGGCGGCCAGGGTCTGCTCGCGTGGCAGCTGGCCTCGAAACTGAACGTTGGTAAGTTTTTCCTGCGCGACCTGGGCCTCCAATAGCTCCCGGTCCGGACCGCCGCCGATGATCACGAGGGGAATGGATTGGCGAAGACGTTTCCAGGTCGCCAGCAGCGTGCTCAACCGTTTCTTGGGCGAGAGCCGCCCAACAAACAAGGCGTATTCCCCGTCGCCGGCGCGCGCGCCCGGGTCAGGGTGAACAAAGTTGGGCTTGACGAAGATCTTATCCTCCGGCAGACCACCTTCTACGAATTTGTTGCGGGCGAACTGGCTGAGCGCGACAAAGCAGGAGATTTCGCGATTCCAGGTATTTCGCAACCGGTGAGAACCCAGCATCAGGGCGACAACCGCGGTGGCGGAGTATGACTGCCGGTAACAGGCATGCCGCACCCCCCGCCACAACGACGTCAAACACTCCTCACACACCTTGCCGTCGCGAAAGAAGGTGGCTGCGGGGCAAAGCAGGCGGTAGTTGTGCAGGGTCTGCACCACCGGCACCTTCGCCTGGTAACAGGCGAAGTAGATGGAGGGAGAAATCATGACAAAGGTATTGTGAACGTGGACCACGTCAGGTTTTTCCTGCTGCAGCAAGCGTGTAAAGTCGCGGCGTGAGTCAGAAGCCCAAATCGTCCTCTTCGCCAGGCCAATTCGCCTTATCCCCTGATATGCCTCCACATCCCAGTTGCTGCGGCGGTAGGTGACCACTTGGTGTCCGGCATGTTCGAGCATGTGCGATTCTTGCTCGAAAATCACGTCTTCACCTCCCGGCTGCTGGTAGGTGTTATGGACGAGTAATATCTTCAACGAGTGTTCCGCCATTCCTAATACGATTGAGGGTGACCGTTGTTCTCGCGCTCCCTGATGGTGCTTTCGTTCGCTCTTACCAAATCATCTGGCGGTGATTGTCGCAAATGCTATGTCGATACGCAAATCAGGTCAAACCTGCCGCAACCGCAGCCACAGGCTCCCTCCTGAAGCTAATAATATCCGCGACAGCATTTCGAAAGCCAAAATCGCCGCGCGTTCCAGGACTAGAAGGCGATCTAGGCCGGGCCGACAAAGATTTGTTGCGGCCACCGGAGCATGGAACACGCTGGATGGAAACGTATCACCAGTGACTTTTTCAAATTGAGTTGACGAAGCAATCCGCGTTGCAGCCGTCGTAAAAAATGACAACGGAGGCTATCAACCCAAGCGGATTCTATGCTGTTTTCTGTCTGGGTTGACTTTGTCCCCCGTCAATTCCACTCTCCGACTAGTTCCGAGCAGCCAATCGGTATAGAGAGCCGGTAGGGCCTTGGACATCTCGACGTTCCGCTTACGGCGCATATAGGGTCTTTCGTCACTAAGACTTTTACCTCTTGCAGCAAGTTGCGATGCCGCATATTATGTGTTCACTTCGTTGCGTACCAAAGCGGCTAACGCCGGCTCGCAAGGTAATCCCCTCCAATGATTGGCGTCTGTCCTGATCGATGGACGATGCCCTAATAGCTCCAGGCGCAAAACCGTTGGTTGGGTTCACTTTTTCAGCGGTGCGCGTATCGCGCTGGAGGAAGTTTGGGATCTCTTCCTTGCGCCGATCTAAATACTGCGATTAGGTGTAGTCCAGTCCCAGGGGAAAATGAATACGCAAAGCACCGAGTACACTGAAGTGGCAACTGGGCTCACCGTGAGCACTCCCCGCTTTCGGGTGCTCGGCGTTCCTGTGCATGCGGTACAGATTCCCGACATCATTGAAATCGTGGAGCAGTGGATCAGCAAACGCGGAGCCGCGCAGTACGTTGCGGTTACCGGAATGCATGGAATCAGCGAATCGCGGGAAGACCCTTATTTTCGCGGAATTCTGGAAAAGGCCGGGCTGGTCATACCCGATGGTATGCCCCTGGTTTGGCTGGGTCGGTTGCAAGGATACAGCCAACTGCGGCGTCGCACCACCGGGTCGGAGCTTATGGAAAGCTTTTGCCAACAGACAGGCTCGAAATACCGACACTTCTTTTATGGTGGAGCACCTGGCGTCGCCGATCTGCTGGCCACGACGGAGCGCGAACGGTACGGAATCCGGATCGCTGGTACCTATTGCCCGCCGTTCCGTCCCCTCAGAAAAGAAGAGGAAGAGGAAGTTCTGTCGATCATCCAGGCCGCTTCTCCCGACGTGCTCTGGGTCGGATTGAGTACTCCGAAACAGGAAAAGTGGATGTACAGACAGAGGGACAGGATTGCGGTGCCCGTGATGTTCGGTGTAGGGGCGGCCTTCGACATGAATTCCGGACGCCTCAAGCGCGCGCCCAACTGGATGCAGGAGAACGGGCTGGAATGGCTTTTTCGGCTGCTGGCTGAACCCCGCAGGCTCTGGCGCCGCTACATCATCAACGGTTCGAAGTTTATTTGGGCGGTGTGGGTGGAGCACCTCGTGCCTCGCATATTCAAGCGACCAGTCGTGGGCTCGGCCCGACTTCCGGAATGACGGCGGGCGAACGCAAGGCTAGTAAACGTTTGATCGAAAGATTCTCAAAAACTGGATAGGAGACTTGGGGAGATGAATAACCAGAAGCGAATACTAGTAACGGGTGCAGGCGGTTTCATCGGACATCATCTGGTAAAGCGACTGAAGGAAAAGGGATACTGGGTGCGCGGAGCCGACATCAAGTACCCGGAGTACGAGGCCAGCGCGGCCGATCAGTTCGAGATACTTGACCTGCGCAAGTACGAGAATTGCCTTTTGGCGACCCGCGGCGGTGTTGACGAGGTCTACAATCTGGCTGCCGACATGGGAGGTATTGGTTACATCACCGCATTCCATGCCGATATCAGTCGCAACAACATTCTCATCAACGCACAAATGCTGGAAGCCAGCCGGCAAAACGGGATCAAACGTTTTCTGTTTTCTTCTTCGGCCTGTGTGTATAACCAAGCCAAGCAAAGGGATCCAGAGGTTACGCCGCTGCGTGAAGAAGACGCATACCCTGCAGATCCGGAGCCGGGGTACGGCTGGGAAAAGCTTTTTGCCGAGGAACTTTGCCATTACTACTATAAGGACTATGGGTTTGAGACGCGCATTGTCCGCTTCCACAATGTTTATGGCCCGCTCGGTACCTATGACGGTGGCAAGGAGAAGGCCCCTGCAGCCATCTCTCGCAAGATTGCCTTGGCACAAAGTGGAGATGAGATCGAGGTCTGGGGTGACGGTGAGCAGACCCGCTCGTTTATGTATGTGGACGATTGCGTGGAAGGATTGGTTCGCATCATGGCATCCGAGTACCGCGATGCGCTCAACCTGGGCACCGACGAACTGATCACGATCAATGGACTGGTGGACTTGGTTGCCGACATCGCCTCTAAGCGAATCAGCAAACGACACAACCTCACGGGCCCGCAAGGCGTACGTGGCCGGAACAGTGACAACACTCTCCTGCGGAAGGTGCTGGGATGGGAGCCGTCCATCCGTCTGGAGCAGGGCTTGGCGCTCACCTATCCCTGGATCGCGTCCCAGGTGGTCCGGCAACCCAGCCTGGAAATGATCGCCGCAGATTGATGGGTAAGAGTCTTTAGAAGAGCCATTACATGACTGATTCATTTTCCGGGCCGCTGTTCGTCGTTGGTATGTGGCGGTCCGGAACTTCGCTCCTGTACACCCTGCTGAACCAACACCCGCAGATCGCTCTCATGTATGAGGCGGACTTGCCGCTTCTGCGGCCCCTTTTCTCGCGCCAGGGCAGCAAAGTTGATTGGCTGGCCAGGTGGGAGTATTGGAATTCCGCCCTTTCCCGGCATCACATCCAGACCAGCAGAATTCCCGCAGTTGTTCCCGATCTTGCCAGCGGCGCCACAGCGGTATGGAAAGAGTACGCCGGTTCCGCGGTCATGGGAGAAAAATCACCGGACTATTTTGATTGCCTGCCAACTCTGGCGCGGGAATTTCCCGGTTCCCGGTTTATTGTTATCTGGAGAGATGTGGCTGACATTTGTCGGAGCATGGTGCATGCTCGCGCCGGCGCATCCTTCTTTTCGAAGCCCGGTCTTATGCACCGGGCAGTGATCGGCTCCCACAAAATGAAACTGGGCTGCTCTACCCTCCTACAGCGAAAGATTCCGCTTCACCAAATCCAGTATGAGGAAATGATTCAGGATCCGGTCAGGGTCATGACGGAAATCTGCAATTTCCTGGAACTTCCCTTCGATCCTCGCATGGCATCGCTGCAAGGTGCAGATCGTTCCTCCATCTATCAGGGCTCCCACCACGACCAGGTCAAGGGTGAAAAGATTCTCGGCGTTAGGGAAAAAAAGGAAGTTCTATCTCCCCGCTGGAAACGCAAAATCCAGCGTTATACCAGCTACTGGCAAGAACAATACGCCGGAACCTGGCCGCGATATCCCCAGCCCCAGGCAGCTACGTCGGATCATCCCAGCTCGGCTGAAAGATTCTGCGACGAGATGTTGTATCGCGGTTTACGGAGGGTGGACAGGTTCACCGCTTGGGTGTACTGCTATGCTCCGTTCCACGTCTTGCAAAAGTATCGCGACTTCAAGAGTCGGCGTTATCGCAACCCGGAAGCTCCGCACCAGCCTGCTCTGGCACCGGAGTCTCGAGTAGAGACCTTACGGTAAAGGAGGGCGGCGAGTGGCGCGCAACACATCCCAACCCGGTTGCTCGGCCCTGCCTACCGGTTCAGCAGCAGAATCGGTTTGGCACCGATTTGCACGGCGGCCCCGGAGGAAAATGAAAAGGCTTGTCCCGCGGTGTCCGCGTACTTGACGTACGCCGGATCCGGTGCGTAGCTCGAGGTGGTGCAGGTTCCACCGCTGCACGTCTGGGACGTGTCCCAAACAGCCTGTTCCTGAATGCCACCGGGCTTGGTAAAGGTGCAGGTCCAGACAGCTCCATTATTGGAACAAGGACTGGTCAAGGTCGCCCCGGCCATCCAGTCATAAACTTGCGCGTAAGCGATGCCTGCAGGATTCAAGTTTCCCGAGACAAGAATGCTGCCAAAGCTCGCGTTGCCATACTCGTACCAGTAGAGCCGGGCGGCGCCGCTCGAATACTGAAGCAGAAAAAACCGCGTCAGGAAGGCTGCCTCAAAATCCGGATCGGGAAGATCAGTGTCCCTGCCCCAATCACTTTCAGTATCCCAAATGGGCAATGTCAATCCGGCGGCGACCAACGTGGTATTCATGCCTGCGAGTGTCTGAATGATGTTTTCCGGCTGTGTCACACCGCCTGCGCTCAGATATCCGTGGAAGGTGACAATGTCGGCATAGGGGGCTCCCAGCGCCCCGTTTGCGCCCAAGGAGTGAGTGGCCGTGATGTATTGAGCCATCCAGGTAGCCGCAGGGGTGTTAAGAGTAGTCACCGGTGTGGGCGTGGTGATGAGGGCGGTCGGATCGAGCGAGCGGATGATGGTGTAGGCGTCGCTGGCCATTCTTGCCAATTGCAGCACTGTGCCGTTCCATTCCTCTGGAATTGAGGGCTCGTTCCAAATCTCCCAGGCGTTGATGTGGGCGGTTGTGCTTTGTTGACTGTGGTTCACGATCGCGGTGACGAAATCTTTCCAGATCTGGTCCGTGCCACTGCCGTCCTGAG
>Ga0307476_10002684_pt1 | contig 10555 bp, 6 predicted proteins | sample atmos_gasesECM2C_2_FD_203314 | JGI IMG/M metagenome (GOLD analysis project Ga0307476, IMG submission 203314) | Hardwood forest soil microbial communities from Morgan-Monroe State Forest, Indiana, United States - atmos_gasesECM2C_05 | ecosystem: Environmental > Terrestrial > Soil > Temperate...
GCAGAATCAGCATGGCCCAAATCAGCCCACAGCCGACCAGCGTCATCGTGCCCTTGAAGCCGATCTCCTCCGACGCCTCCTGATATTCCAACACGGAGGAGCGCCGCCGTTCCACGCTGCGGCGGACGGCGTCGTCCAGTTCCAGCCCGCGCACCGCGTCCAGCCACGTGGGAGGCCCGGCCGCGCCGGCCACGGCCTGCTCGAAGCGCGCCGCCACCCCCCGCCACAGGTCGCAGGCGTCCCACGCCTCTTCGCGCATTTCGCCGGCATGGTCCACCCAGTTCAGAAAGGCCGGCCCCTGCCAGCCGACCGGAAGAACCAATTCCGCCCTACCACGATCGCCGATCACGGCCAATCGGACGGGGCCGTCTCCGGCACAGTACACCGCGTGGAACAAGCCGCCCGCCTCGAAGCGGCCTGAAACCAGAGCCGGCTCACCAACCTGGACGTGTTCTTCGGCGGCCAAAGCGGAAATCTCCACGATCTCGCCGGCCAGCAACCGCAGAACGTCCCATCCGGGAAAGGACGGCTTCCCACCGGCCCCGCTCGGTCCGCTTTGTTCCATCTGCAGAAGGCGAAAGGCGCCGATGGGAGAATCGGCCGCGCCGTCCTTGGCGGAGCGCCGGATAAACTCGGCCAGACGCCCGACGGCCGGGTGCAGCGCCTGCGGCAGCATGGGCAGGAGGACGCGGCCCACGTCCTTTCGCAGCATGTCGGCTTCATAGGCGATATCGGGGGTCTGTCCAGGAGGATAATAGCAGAGAACATGCCGTTCCGATTGCAACGCGCGGCGGAGTTGGGCGGCCAGGTCGTCGGACCGTCCGGCCACGATCACAGCTTCCACGGCCGGGTTGGCGAGAATCTCCTCGGCGTCGGCGAAGCGATGGGCGTTGGGCGCCCAGCGGCGCAGATCGGCGTCGGCGGCGGTGGTGTAGGCCGTCAGCTCATGGCCGCCGGCGGCCAATGCAGCGGCGGCCGCCTGACCATCGGGGTGATCTCCCAGGAGTGCGAAATGCATGCGTGCTCTGCGGTGAAATCTCGGACACTGTCAATGCGGTTTGGTCGGTCTCTTGAGCAGACCGAGTTGGGCCAGATCGGCCCCCGGCGCGTGCTTTTCCGACGATCCAGCAGGCGGCTTCAGCGCCAGGCGGTCCAGGGGCCAGGGCGGGGCGTCGAATAGCTTGGGCAACCACACGTCGGCGGCGGCGTGGTCGTCGCCGTATGAACCCCACAGCCGCGTCCAAGCGGCCCGCGATTCCTCCTTGTCCGGCAGCGCCGTCGCCGGGGCCGCCGCGAACGCCATCCGCTTGCTGAAGGCGTCGTTCGATCCTTGCCAGATCAGCAGCCCGTGCGCCAGCGCCGATTTCTCGAAGCACAGCATCCCCGACGGACCCGATTTGTCCGAAAAGGGATTCAGGTAAGCGCAATCGCGGCTGCGCACCATATAGGGGTCCGCCGGCGGCGCGTCCGTTTGTCGAACGGCATCGTCCAAGTGAACGACGGACCGCCGAGCGGCGATGGTCGCATGATCCAGCACGCATTGCCCATTGGCGCGGCCGGCCCAGCTGGGGCCGGGGTCGATGTGCAGCGCGTCGCGGCCGGCCACAAGGACGCTCTGCCGCAGCAGCAGCCAGGCGCCGACGCCGCGCAAACGCACGCCGTCGCGGCCCGAGATGAGGACCGATTCTAGAATCGCCGACGCGCAGGCCGCAGTCGGCGCCGGATCGCCGGACCCTTGCACGTCGATTAGCCCGCGGTACGGCTCCGACAGGTTCTGTTGCAGCCCTTCCAGCCGGCAGCGGAACAACCGCAGCTGGCCGCGCACCTTCAGAATGTGTTCCGGCGCGGCGGCTCCGGGAAAATCGGTCATCTTCAGGCCGACGTTGATGAGGTCCAGGCCGCCGTCCTCGATTTCGATCAGACCGTCCTGTCCGATCGCACCGACGCCGGTCCAAAGCAGCGTCACGGGAGCGACGTCTCCTTTTGTCGCCTCGGCGCAAAGTACCAGGGTGCAGCCGTGGAGGTGGAACGGCGTAAACGGATGCTCGCCGGGGCCGGACAGCTGAAGGACGACGCGCGGCGCCAGCTTGTGCTGATCCTGGAGGTCGCGCAGGAAGGCGCCGAGGTCGAAATTCGGCTTGCCGAGATCGATGGCGCCGCCGTGGTAGAAGCCGTCCGCGGTTTGGCTCACCGTGCGCGCGGCGTCGTCGGTGATCGCATCGAACGGCGGCAGCACGAATGCCTGGTCCGTCAGCCCTTGCCACTTGTCGCGCGTCGGCGGCAGGTCGGTCAACTCGCAGCCGAGCGGGCCGTCGGGCGCCGCCGTCGCCGCAAAGCCGACGGGCGTGTCGGCGGTGCGAAACGTGGCGGCCGGCCGCACCGACGGATCTTCGCGGTCGGTCGGCCAACCGCCGGGCGTGGATGCGTCGCCGTCGATGCGCCCCCAACGGGTTCGCCAGGCTGCGACGTCCGCGCCGGAGATGGTTTCCGGTCCCGCGAGCAGGTTCTTCCAGCCTGCATAGAGGCAGTTGAAGGCCTTCCACTGCATTCCACTGGTTGAGACGCCATCGCCCATCGGCGCCAGCACCATGTCGCCGCCGCTTTGTTCGCTCGACCGACTGAGGAGGCAATCCCAGCCCAGCCAGGCGACGGATGGTTTGCGGTCCGAATCGGCGGCCCGCTGAATACTCAGCAAGTTATGGCCGCAAACGAGGGTAGAACGCGCCGCGGTCAGAAAGGTCGGCCGGGCGTCCGCGGCGTGCACTTGGATCAGAGGCGGATCGCCGCCGACGATCAGCGATCGGTCGAACAGGACCATTGCGCCTGGGGCGTTTACTTCCACGGCGGTGACGGCGGGACCTCGGATATAGCAGCGGGAGAAACGGCACAATGCGGCGTCCGGCCGCGCGCCGTGGAAGTGCGCCACAACGACGCTGTCGTGGGGCTTGTGCGCCACGGAAAAGCTGCAGCCGTCGGCCCATAGATCAGCGTCATGGGCGTCCAGGATCGGCACGCCGCCAGCCGCGTTGCGCGCGTCGTAAGCGATGTCCAGGTTTTCCAGACGCAGTCCGCCGCGCTCAACGCTGAGCAACGGTTTACCGGCGTCGGCCGCGGAGCGCGACGCGTCCCAGACGATCAGCGGTCGGAAACCGGCGCCGGCGCACAAGATCAACGAGCGATCGCCGAAGGCCGTGGCGGTCTCGAAGAGCGGTCCGTCGTCGTCGATTTCGATGACGCTCAAGCGGTCGACAGGCGCAGCCGCCGCCGCTTCCGCCAGGGTGGGATAAACGAGGCCGCCTCCGCCGTCCGGCGCACGTGCCACATGCAGCACCAGGGCGTCGGCCGGCCGCTGGAATCGGCCGACCCACGGCTCCTCGATCGTCTGTCGCAGATCGGCGACGTCCACCGGCCGGGCCGTCGGATCGAGCAGCGGAAAGTGCGGCTTGTCGGCCGGCTTGTCCAGCGGCTTGTCCGGCGGCTTGTCCGACGGCTTCGGATCCCCGACGCCGGGATTCGCCGGCGGAACGATGGCGGCGGAAAGCGAGGGCGGAGGCTCCGTCGGCGCCTTATGGGCAGGCGCGTCGGTATTTGCCGTGGAATGCGCCGTCCGCAGCTGCAGGACCACTGCCGTGACGACGGCTACGAGAATGCCGCCGGCGACGCCGCCGATGATGTACAAGCGGCGTGGGTCGGGCGTGGAAGGTTGGCGCTCCAACTCGGCCGCCTTGGGTTTGGCGCTTCCTTTGAGTACGGGCTTGGACGCGCGGGACGGCAGCCGCGACGAGGCCGGTGCGTCGCTGTCGTCGGCCCGCTTGACTGGGCGGGGCCGCGGCGGATCGTCTTCGCCGTCGAGCAGCCCGCGCAGCACGTCCTGGCGGTCCAGCGGTCGTGCGCCGCCGGCCAGCCATTTGAGGTCGTCGAGCAATTCGTCCGCCGTTTGATGGCGGTCCGCCGGCTTCTTCGCCAGCAGCCGCCGCAGCACCGCGGCGGTCGCCGGCGTCACCCGCGGATTGGCCAGGCGCACGTCGGGAGGCTCGGCGTTCAGGTGTTTTTGCAGGCGTTCGGCCAGGCCGCCCTCCGCGAATGGCGCCCGGCCCGTCAAGAGATGGTGCCAAGTGCAGCCAAGGGAATAAAGATCGCTGCGAACATCGGCCTTGCTGCTGTCGCAGGCCTGTTCCGGCGAGATGTAATCGACGGTGCCGACGGTGGTGCCGGCCCGGGTGACGCGGAATTCCTCGGTGCGGGCTTCGCGGGACAAGCCGAGGTCCGCCAGTTTAATCAGCAGTTTGCCCTTTTTCCGCGTCACCAGAAAATTGGACGGCTTGACGTCGCGATGGACGATGCCCCTGCGGTGGGCGTGGGAGAGCGCCGTGGCCGCCTGCGTGATGATTTCCAGCGATTCCCCAGGCTCGAGCTGTCCCTTGCGCTCAAGGTATTCCATCAGATCGACGCCTTCGACGAATTCCATCGCGATGTAGAAGCAGCCGTCGGCGTCGCCGAAGTCGTACAGCTTGACGATGTTTTCGTGGCGCAGTTTGGCGGCGTGCTTGGCTTCGCGGCGGAAGCGCTCGATCATGATGGGCTTGGCAGCCATTTCGGGCGGCAGCACCTTGAGGGCGACGTCGCGCTTGGCCTCGGGGTCGTAGGCCTTGTAGACCGCGCCCATGCCGCCGGTGGCCAGATGGGCCGTGACGCGGTACTTTCCCACCTGAACGACGTGCTTCGGTCCTTTGCCTGAAAGGTCCGGGGACATGGCGACTCCAGATGACGCCGCGCTGGAATGCGGAGCGCCGGGGTCTCCTCCGGGCGGTGGTGACAAAGTATTTCAAATATAGCTGGACGCGCGGCTAACCGTCAATGCTGCGGCCGGCTTCCCCGCATCGGCAGCCGCCGCCGGTTGATCGCGGCCGCATTTTTCCTCAATTCTTCTCTGTTCTCCGCCCGCCGGCGGTCAATAATCATCTTCACGCCCTCACGCGCCGATTCGCCTCCAAAGGAAGGACATAACTGATGCGCCGCTCCTGCTTCACCGTTGCCGTGGTAATGGGTTTTTGGGGCGCCGCGGCGTTCGCTGGGGAAGCGCCGGCCGACGCGCCGCATCCCACGAAGCCGCGCGTTCTGCCGGGCGTTCACCTCGATGGCGGGGTGCAGCTGCCCAACCAGTGGTCGCTGCGACCCGCCGGCAAGCATCTTCCGCTTGGGGACTTCCCCGTCAACATCGCTATCCATCCCGACGGCAAATGGGCCGCCATCCTGCACGCAGGTTACGGCCAGCATGAGATCGCCCTCGTCGAATTGCAGGGCGCCAAGCTGCACCTGGTAAGCCGCGTGAGCCTCGACCAAACATTTTATGGGATCTGCTTTTCCCCCGACGGCAAGACCCTGTACGCCAGCGGCGGCGAATTCGAGGTGGTCCACGCGTTCCATTTCGACAGGGGACTGCTGTCCGATCCGCGCGACATCCCCGTCGCCGCAATCGCCGACACATTCGTCGTCGCCGGCGTGGCCGTGGACCCGGCCGGCCAAACCCTCTTCGCGGCCGGTCCCTGGGGCGACGCCGTCGCCGTCGTGCCGCTGGACAATCCCCAAAACCGGCGCACGGTCCGCCTCGACAAGGGCAGCTTCCCCTACGCCTGTCTCGCCGACGCCAAAGGCGATCGCCTGTTCGTCAGCTTGTGGGGCAGCGCCGCCGTCGCCGTCATCGACCCCGGCCAAGCCAAGGTGGTCGAAACGTGGCCCACCGAATCACATCCGACCGAAATGGCCTTGTCGCCGGACGGCAAGACCCTGTTCGTGGCCTGCGCCAATTCCTCGCAGGTGAGCGTGCTAGACGCCTCGAATCACGGCAAGTCCCTGGAAACGCTCCGCTGCTCTCTCTACCCCGACGCCCCGTCCGGCAACACGCCCAACAGCCTCGCTCTGACGCCCGATGGCCGAATGCTCTTTGTCGCCAACGCCGACGCCAGCAACCTCGCCGTCTTCAACGTCACGTCGCCCGGCCATTCCGAATCGCTCGGCTTCATTCCCACCGGCTGGTACCCCACGTCGGTGCGTTACAACCCGGCCGATCAGCGCCTCTACGTCGCGGAGGGCAAGGGCCTGTCGTCGCGCTCCAACCCACAAGGCCCCAACCCCGCGGAAGCCAAGAATCTAGGATCGACTTATCAATACATCGCCGGTCTGCTTCAGGGGGATTTGAGCGCCATTGAGCTGCCCGGTCCGGACAAGCTGGCCGATTACACGAAGCAAGCCTACACATGCTCGCCGCTCCGTCCCGACCAGGCCCCGACCGGCGACTGGCCGGAGGACAGCCCCATCCCGCACAAGGTCGGCGGCGACAGCCCGATCAAGCACTGCATCTACATCATCAAGGAAAACCGCACCTACGACCAAATCCTCGGGGACGTGAAAGAAGGCGACGGCGACCCCGACCTCTGCCTCTTTGGCGAAATGATTAGCCCGAATTATCACAAACTTGCCCGCCAGTTCGTCCTGCTGGACAACTTCTACGTGGACGGCGAGGTGTCGGCCGACGGCCATCAGTGGTCGATGGGCGCGTATGCCACCGATTTCGTGGAGAAGGTTTGGCCGCTGAATTACCGCGGCAGTCCCCGGGGCAAGCTGACCACTTATCCGTCAGAGGGCAATTACGATCCGATCGCCCGCCCCGCCGGCGGCTACATCTGGGACCGCTGCGCCGAGGCCAATGTGAGCTACCGCAGTTACGGCGAGTGGGTGGACAACGCCAAGAAGGCCGGCGACCCCGCCGTGCCGCGCGTCAAGGCGCTGGTGGGCCACATCGACCCCGATTTCCACGGTTGGGATCTCGATTATCCGGATGTGAGGCGGGCCGAGCGCTTCATCGCCGAACTGCACCGCTTCGAGCTGGGCGGCAAGGACGGCGACATGCCGAGCCTGAGCATCCTGCGCCTGCCGAACGACCACACCACGGGGACGAAGATCGGCAAGCCGACGCCGCGGGCCATGATCGCCGACAACGACCTGGCGCTTGGAATGGTGGTGGAGGCGGTGAGCAAGAGCAAGTTCTGGCAGGACACCGCCATCTTCGTGCTGGAGGACGACGCTCAGAACGGCCCCGATCATGTGGACGCCCACCGCTCGCCGGCCCTGGTCGTCAGCGCCTACACCAAGCGTAACTATGTCGATTCGACGATGTATTCGACGAGCAGCGCGCTGCGGACGATGGAATTGATCCTGGGCCTGAAGCCGATGAGCCAGTTCGACGCGGCGGCCCGGCCGATGGCGAACGCCTTTCAGGCCAAGCCCGACCTGACGCCGTATGAACACGCCGAGGCCCAGGCCGATTTGAAGGAGACGAACACGGCGTCGGCGTGGGGCGCGAAGCAGTCGGAGCAATTCGACTTCGACGAGGAAGACAAGGTGGACGATCTGGCGTTCAATGACGTAATATGGCGATCCGTAAAGGGGGCGTCCTCGCCGGCGCCAGCCCCAGTGCGGGCGGCGTTCGTGCGGCCGACGGACAAGGGGGACAAGGACGACGACCATTGACGGCGGCGCGCCTTCACTGGGCCAACGGAGCATGGCGTTCTACCGCACAGCCGCCGCCGCTGGGGAAAGTCGCGGATAATGGAAGGCGCACAATTCGCCGAACCGCCTCTTACTTATTCGCGCACGACTGCACATACGGACGCCACTGGTCGCGGTTGGCGTTGCCGGTCCAAGCGATCGCTTTGTGCTCGCTTGTCACCCAAACGACCCAGTCGTCGTGCGTGGTCCGGTTCTCCTCTTGCCAGGTGAATCGGACGCGGACGGCGCAGGCTGCCGGCTTGTCCAAGGGCTTGGTCCTGGAGCCGTCGACGATCTTCGAGACGGCGGCGTACTCCGGCGCTTCGGTTTCGATGCGGACGATCTCCACGTTCGAATAACAGCTCCGAACGTATTTCTCCGCCGCGACGGCGTCGGGATTCGGTCCGGACTCGCAGCCGACCGCGAACAGGAAGGCAAGGCCGATCGACCATCGCATGGTGTAGTCCCGCTTGGTAATATGCCCGGTGGAAACCGCGCGGCCGTGGGTTCGTTTCATGCTTCTCGCGGCCTGGGAGGAATCATGCTGGAACCATAGCACACGAACGGGCGGCGCATGGACCGGCCGACGCCTGAGGCTGATCCGCGGTGCATCCAATCAGTTTGCTGGATCGCCGGCGGTTGCCGCCAACAAGCCGCTCTCGTTGCGCCCTGGACGGGCGCGCATGCCTGCTGGAAGGTTCATGGCGGACAGCAATGAGCAAGGTTTCGGGACGCCGGGATTCAGAATTGCCATTTGACCTGCAACCTTATTTGAAAGGCGGTCTCCTCGAACTGAGGCCGCTCAGCGCCGCGGATTTCCTCGACCTGTATGCTGTTGCTTCCGACCCGCTCATTTGGGAGCAACATCCTTGCAATGACCGCTACCAAGAGCAGGTTTTCAAGGTCTTTTTCCGCGAAGCGCTGGACTCCCAAGGCGCGCTGGTCGCCATCGACTGCAAAGCTGGCCGCGTTATCGGCTCGTCGCGGTTCCACGGTTACGATGTAGCGAATAGCGAGATCGAGATCGGCTGGACGTTCCTGGCGCGGTCCCACTGGGGCGGCGTTTACAACGGAGAGATGAAGAAGCTGATGTTGGGTCACGCCTTCCAATTCGTTCGGAACGTGATCTTCCTGATCGGCCCACATAACATCCGGTCCCAGCGGGCTGTGGAAAAGATCGGCGCCATTCGCTCGGGCTGGAGGCGCGACGCAACCGGCCGGGAGAGCTTGATTTATCGGATCAAAGCTGCGGCTTATACATGACCGAAAATCAAAGCGGCGACGCAGACGCGCTTTACCATGAATTCCGATCGCCTTTTTCTTTTTGCATAAGCTGCGCCGTTGTTGTTCACAAGCCGTTGCTCCCCTGGCGCCCTGCGGCCGACCAATGCGAGGCGCGAGCCCTATGAAGCAGGGCCAGAGGAGGAAACCAAAAGTCGTCGCTGGACCAGTCATCGGCGCTTCCCGGCAATGATTGGCATGTGGAACGCAGCGCAACTACGTCGGGATCGACATGCCCGGCCCGGCGGACGCCGGCACATACTCAAAGAACGAGGATTTCGCGACCATAATGGGCGTTCGCGGCTACCATATCGTCATCGACCCGGGCTGCACCGACACGCTGGCGGCGATTTACGCCATGCCAGTGCAGCGCGTGAAGCCCTTTCTCCCCGGAGGGGGCGGGCCTTGACTCGCAGGCCGATGATGGACAACAAAACCGTCGCGGTGGTCGTCATGATCGCGTTCAGCGTCATCGGCGTCTTGGGCGATTACTTCCTCAAGCTGGCCAGCAAAAGGGACGACTCGCTCACGACGCCCGCGTTCTATGTGGGCTTCGCCTTGTATGCGGCCGCCGCGTTCGGCTGCGTGTTCGTGATGAAGCACCTGAAGCTGGCGACGATCGGCTTCCTCTATTCCGTTCCCATGCTTGTGCCGCTGACGGCCGTGGGCGTGGCCGTCTTTCGCGAGTCGCCCAACTACCGTGAGATCGCCGGGGTCGTCCTGGCCGTCGCCGCGCTCATCCTCTTGGTGCGCTTCGCATAGCCAAGAGCCTCGGCGCAACCGGCTTCACGTCGAGTCGGCGAAAGAGGAGAAGCTGGTGGCTCGTGCTATCCATTCCTTGCCGCCCGGTCCAAAATCGCCGGCTGCCTGGCAGCTCCTCCGCTATTCCTACTCCCCTTTGTCGTTCCTTGAAGAGTGTTCGCGCCGCTTCGGCGATCCCTTCACGGTCCGATGGGCCGGCTACGGAAAGTTCGTGATGTTAGCCGATCCGCAGGCGGTGAAGGACGTATTCCGCGGCGATGCGCACGCGCTGCATTCGGGGGAGCGCAACGAGTTCCTGGCGGCCTCGGTCGGCAAGAACTCTGTATTGGTTCTGGACGACGAGCCTCATGCGCGCCAGCGGCGCGTCCTGTTGCCGCCGCTGAAAGGCGAACGGATGCGTTCTTTCTTCGGCGCTATGCAATCGGCCGCCCTGGAAGAGATGCACGCATGGCCCCTTGGCGGGACCATGGGGATGTTAGCGCCGATGCAGCAAATCACCCTGCGGGTGATGCTCCAGGTGGTGCTGGGGTTGTCGCCCGGCCCAGAACTCGATGGTTTCGCCGTAAGGGTCGAGCGCGTTCTGGCACTCGGCCGCGGCCGTTACGGGCTGATTTTCGTCAAGGTGCTCCCTATTGCAATGCTCCAAAGAACGCGCTGGCTGCCGTTTTACCGGCGGATGCACGAGCTGGACGAAGCACTGTTTGCCTTCATGGAAAGGCAAGGCCGAAGGCCTACGGAGGTTCGCGGCGAAAGCATCCTGGCCGATCTGCTGGCGGCCAGCCACGAAGACGGGAGGCCGTTGAGCCGCCAGGAGGTCCGCGACGCCCTGGTTACGCTGATCTTCGCCGGCCACGACACGACCTCCGTGGCGCTGGCCTGGGCGTTGGAGCAGATCGTGCCCCGCCCCGATGTCGTGGAGCGCATCGCCGATGAATTGGAGCGAACGACGAGCGGCAGACTCCCG
>Ga0307476_10002685_pt1 | contig 10553 bp, 4 predicted proteins | sample atmos_gasesECM2C_2_FD_203314 | JGI IMG/M metagenome (GOLD analysis project Ga0307476, IMG submission 203314) | Hardwood forest soil microbial communities from Morgan-Monroe State Forest, Indiana, United States - atmos_gasesECM2C_05 | ecosystem: Environmental > Terrestrial > Soil > Temperate...
CTTTTGCGGCTTTGCCGGTGCCGACGACTATTACCAGCGATCGAGCGCCGGGCAATTGCTGGCGCAGATTCGCAGGCCGTGCTTGATCCTCACGTCGCAAGACGATCCTTTCGTCCCGATATCTTCATTCAGCAATCCTGCGATCCGCGAAAACCACTGCATCGAACTAGTGGTTGCGCAGCACGGCGGCCACTGCGCCTTCATCTCGAATGAGCCAGGGGACGCGCGATTCTGGGCTGAAAATCGCGTCGTAGAATTTTGCCTGCAACGCTCAAGGCTGATTGGCTGAATCGGGCAGAATACCGCTATCGCGCTGCGAGCTCCCGACCTGCCTTGACCAGCGGCACCTGCGCCGCTAGAATGCCATCGGTGGGACGTGTGGCTGTTCACAGCTTTATATTCTCTGGAATTCATCGCATACAACCGCTTGAGCGAACTTGTCGTCTCATAATTCATACGTCCCGCAAAGGAATTGTGCCCTGGAGGTGAAGGCCGTGCGTTGCTCCGTGCGTTTGCTGCTCTACACATTGATGGCTCTGATGATGGTTTGCCTCGTGGACTCATCGGTGTTCGCGAAAGACAAAGAGAGCAAGCTGCCTCCACAATATCGCGAATGGCTCGACCGCGACGCCGCCTACCTCATTACGCGGAGCGAAAAGGCCCAATTTCTGTCGCTGACATCTGATGCAGAGCGCGATAAGTTTATCGATTGGTTTTGGGCCATACGAAATCCTGACCCAGAATCATCTGTCAACACTTACAAGGAGGAACATTACAAGCGTCTCGCCTATGTGGACGATCATTTTGGCATTGGCAAGCGCGTGCCGGGCTGGACCACGGACCGAGGACGCATTTACATCCTTCTCGGCCCTCCCAAACAGACGGGCAATTATCAAGGTTTTGACCGCGTCCGTCCTATGCAGATTTGGTTTTATGAGGCGAATGTTCCAGGGTTACCCCCATTTTTCTCAGTCTTGTTTTATAAGCGAGATAGTTTTGGCGACTATCGGACTTACAGCCCCTATTTCGATGGGCCCCAGGAATTGGTTACCGAACGAGGTGTGACAACCTCGATCGCGGTTCAGATGATCCAACGCGACGTCGGCCAGGAAGTAGCTCGCACCTCGTTATCACTTCTTCCCGACGAACCCGTCGACACTTCGAATCCCTTCCCCACTATGCAATCTGACATCTTGATGTCGCAGCTGCACGATTGGGCTAACAGCTCCTACAACGTCGCTGCTCTGCAGCATCGCGCCGCAATGATGTCTGTGAGCTCTCGGCTGTTGGTCGGGGGCGACACGCTGGGCGTGGTATCTACTCCACTTCGTGATTCTCAAGGGCATATCAACCTGCACTATCTCCTCCGACTCAAAAAGCCTGAAGACTTTGCTCTGGGGAAGTCGACTGATGGGAGTTACTATTTTTCGGTGGAAGCCAGAGTATACGTCTTCACGAACGATGAAAAGCTCATTTTTACGCAGGAACGAACGATCAAGCACCCGATTCCCCGGGATAATGTTGACCAGCTGAAACACAAGGTTTTTGGCTTCGAGGATTGGCTCCCTCTGGCTCCTGGGCAGTATCACCTGAAGTTTAGCCTCGGAAACCCGGTCAACCAGACAGCTTATCAGTCGGAGGCCAACGTAACCGTCCCTGGTGTCCCTGGTGATGGACTCGTAATAACTCCATTGATTCCTTTTACTTCCGCCGTCGCCGTACAGCCCGCGCTTTCGGGTCTAATCCCTTTTAGCGCCGCTGGCGTTCGGTTTTCTCCTCTGCTGCCTCGAGAGATGAACTACAGCCCCGCAACGGATTTGCAATTTTTCTATCAGGTTTGGGCAGGTCACGATGTGATCAATCTGGGCTCGGGCTCTGCGCTCGAAGCGCGTTACGCTTTTGGGCGGCCAGGCGGACTCGGCGAAGCCAAGATCATCACGGACCAAGTTGAAGCCAACCAAATAGATGCCACGGGAACGCTCCTGACTGGTAAGAAAATCACCATCGGTGATTGGGCGCAAGGCAACTATCTTTTGACCCTTTCTGTGAATGGACCTGATGCTAAGCAAAAAGCTTCCGCCACTATGAGTTTCCGGCTCTTGTTGGCAGTTCCGACGGATCCCGATTGGGATGTATTTGATGGGGATGCCATTTCCAAGGACGTTGTTACTGGTATCACGGAGTACGAAAGAGGTCTCTGCTACTTGGCATTCAATCAGAAGGCGGAGGCAGCACGCTCATTTCAAGAAGCTCTATACAAGAACCCACGGTTTGAGGATGGGCGGGCTGCGCTCGTTAATGTCGAATCCGATCTCGGCAACTACTCTCGAGTGGCTCAAATAGCTCGCGATTACCCCGTTACCGCTGACACACAATCTGAAACAGCGCTTAGACTCGCTGAGGCTTTAGATAAGGTAGACGAGACGAGAGAAGCCATAGACCTCCTTCAAGGAGTGTTGCGAGTCAAGAGCGCCAGCGGCCCAGTCTATTTGGCGCTAGCCTCATATTACCGCCGCATCGGGGATGAGAAAAGCGGCGAAGACTTCCAAAAGAAGGGCCAAGCGCTGAGTCGCGACGCGTCCTCCCACCAATAACTGAACGACTCTCCCGGTATACCAGTTGTTCCGATCATCTACGAGTGCGGTTATGGATTATAGTACGCGTCCATACTCTAAAATATGTATTCTGGTATTACGTCAGACTCCCTTTTAATGTAAGTTATTGAAAACGATTTAGTTACGTTTTGACTTGCGTGGGCAGCAAATTGCACTGTGACGGGCAACGGGGTGTACTGATTTCGTTCGCATGGGGAAGTTGAGCGAGCGGATTCCCGGGGAAATATATCCTCTGCGAGGAGTGTCCTGAATGAGTATTCGAAAGATGTGGTTTGTAGTGCCTCTGATTTTGGCAACGATCCTTGGTCTGTCTCCGCGTCTTGCCGCGCAGGAGTCTGCTGCCAAGGGTTCGATTAACGGCACAATCGCGGATTCCACTGGCGGCTCGATTGTAGGAGCGGCAATTACTGTGCAAGGTCCGCAGGGCAACCAAACCTATACCACGAACAATGCCGGAACCTTCATCGCCGGAGACCTTATCCCGGGCAACTACACCGTCAGAGCCGAAGTGAAAGGCTTCAAGGTTTCGGAGGTTTCAGGTATCACGGTCAACGTAGGGCGCGTCACGGCTATCCGCGTAGTGATGGAGCCTGGTACCGTAACTCAGACGGTCGAGGTTGTGGGCTCGGGAGTTACCGTCGACACCACGTCAACTGCGGTCGCTTCGAATATCAATGACGATTTCTATCAGAGGCTGCCCGTTCAGAGAAACGTCGCTGGCCTGTTCTACCTTGCGCCCAGCGTTGTTAGCGGTGGAGGCACTGGAGCCTCAAACCCATCCATCGGCGGCGCCACTGGATTGGAGAACCTCTATATCGCGGACGGCGTGAGCATCACCGACACGGCGTTCGGCGGCTTGGGCGTATTTTCCCGCGTGTATGGCTCGGTTGGGACCGGTATCAATCTCTCATTCGTCAAAGAGGTCCAGATCAAGACGGGAAGCATTCAACCCCAATACGGCGGCGCAACGGGAGGCGTCGTCCAGATCGTCACCAAGTCCGGCGGGCAGCAGTATCACGGCTCCATCGGCGCGTTTTGGCAACCAAAGCAATTTGAAGCTTCACGTTTGAACGCTGACGATTTCAATCTCGCGAATCCCACCGGGAAAGTGATTCACAATGCTGCGTGGGACGCTGCAGCTGAGTTTGGAGGACCAGTTCCCTTCGTTGGCAAAGACAAGCTGTTCTTCTTCGGCTCTTTCGATCCGACCAAGGATCAGAGATACGAACTAGCTCCGCCTCTCACAGGTAACTTTGCGTTCGGCACCGTGCAAGGCTCCCAACTCTTTTATAATTATGCGGCTAAGCTGACCTTCAAGATAAACGACAAGAATACAATCGAAGGGTCCGTCTTTGGCGATCCCGAAACGTCGAACACCTTCCCGTGGGCACGCTTGAGAGAAGGCGTGGCCGGAATTCCGAACACCACCAACTTTAGTAAGCTGGATTTTGGCAATCGCGATGTTGTTGCACGATACAATGGGACTCTGTCTCCCACGTGGATTCTCAACTTCGACGTCACCTGGCAGCACAACAGGTTCACCGAGAAGAACTTCGACAACACTCTCTCCGAGATCACGGATCAAACACAGACACTAGTCGGGCCTCCGGGCGGACAAGGTATTTTGCCCAACGTCCAAGCGGGGCAGTACACCCCGGTAGGAAAGGGTTTCACCGAAAACACCGAAGACGATAGCTATGGCGCCCACATTAACACGACGAAAATCGTGAATTTCTGGGGGCAGCATTCGTTTGATATCGGCTACGGCTACAATCGTCCCTTCTACAAAGGAGATCGGCTGAACACGGGACCGGCAATCACTCCTCCTGATCTCAACCAAGATGGCAAGCGGAGCAGCTCGCAGTGCACCGCTGGACCCGGTGGGGTGGGTGTCGTACCCGGGAGCTGTCCTTGGGACGGTCTGCTGTCAAATTATAACTGGACTCTGAACCTTGTCCCGGGCTGCCCGACGGGCGGAGCGACGCCGGTCTGTGCGTTGATGACGGTTCCGGGATTCACGGATCCGCAGCCTGTTGCTTTGGAATTGTTCCGCGGAGAGTTCGGCGTATCCGCGGATAGCGCAAAGCACTTTACCACCACCGGAAGAATTCATTCCGCGTATGTCGCTGATACTTGGACGATTAATAAATATGTCACGGTGAATGCCGGACTTCGCTGGCAAACAGAGAAATTGATCGGTCAAGACACGAAGTATACGTTTACGGACAACTGGTCTCCATCCTTCGGCGTAACGGTCGATCCGATTGGCGACCGTAAGAATAAGCTGTGGGTAAGCTTCGGCCGATACAACTACAACCTCCCTCTCGACTTGGCGGAAAGGTCTTTGACGAATGAGTTGGATCTCTTTTCGCTAAAGCTGGTGCCGGATTTCACGGTTGACGGGGCTGGTGATCGAGTGGTGAAACTCAACGAGTTCGGTACCGTTACTCCCATCGTGGACCCGGCGCACACTCTGAATCGAGCCCTCGGTGCGCCGACTAGTTTCGGTAGCATCTTCGGATCGCTCGAAAGCTTGGAATCTATCCACACCGGAACCAAGCTCACCTACGAAGACGAGTACGTGATGGGCGGAGAACATGAGTTTTCTCATGGCGTCATTCTCACGGTACGATACATGCACCGCTCGCTTCGGAGAATCGTTGAGGATACCGGTGGTATAGCACCGGAAGCAGCGAACGCCGGAGTACCTCAGCAGTTCTCAATTACCAACCCGAGTAAGGGTCTGGACATCTTCACGAATCCCATCCAGGAAGACTTTACTTCGGCACAGCCCGACGCCTCAAATAACTTCCCGGATGCTTCCGTGATTCCGTCCGTTTGCAAAACGCCGGGAAGCCCGGCATCGGGTCCCATCTCTATTGACAATGTCCCGTTCTTTAACTTCCCGACCAACAGCTTCGGCCAAGGGATCACCGACGGCCAAGGCAACAATGCGGCTTGTTTCGCTGCCGACGGAAACGGAATAAACGGGCTGCCGGCTGGCGGTGTGGTTCCAGACGGAATACCAGATGGCTTCGCCGACCCGATTCACAAGTACTGGGCGGTAGTCTTCGAAGTGAATAAATCGTTTTCTCGAAACTGGCAGTTGCGTGCGAATTACACGGTCTCGAAGGTCTTCGGTAACTTCGAGGGCGCATTCCGAAACGACAACGGCCAGTCGGATCCCGGCATCAGCTCTCTGTTTGACTTCACCACCGGGCAGTTCAATCAACTCGGTGGCCAATTTACACCTGGTCTGTTGAATCAAGACCGTCAGCAAGTCGCGAACGGCTATTTCAGCTACGTTTTCGATCACGGTATGCTGAGGAACCTCTCGCTTGGATCAGGCGTCGGAATACGAACCGGTACCCCGGTCACCGAATTGGCAGCGCATCCTGTGTATCTGAACTCGGGTGAAATCCCAATCGGCGGTCGCGGTGCTCTTGGCCGCACTCCAACGACGGGCAATGTTGACATTCACGCAGATTACGTGGCGAAGTTGACAGAGCGCTTCAGGCTTCGCTTCGGCATTGATATGTTCAACATCACTAACGCAAAGCGCGTCAACTTCTTCAACCAGAACATAGACCTGAAATTTGGCGTTCCGAACGCCGACTTTCTAAAGCCCGGGAACGTAGCGGTATTGGGCGATGCCATCCAGGCGCCGTTCAATGCCAGAGCGTTCTTCCGGCTTGAGTTCTAAACCGACGAAACAACGAATGGTGGGGGCGTTTACCGAACCCCCACCATTTCTTCTTTTCTTGCCTAGCCAATTACGGGACCTTCTGATGGCACAGCGATTCTCATTCGGGGTTGTTCTTCTCTTTTGCGCACTATCACCTGGTTCTCTTCTCGCCCAAGGTCCTCCACCGAAACCAGTTTTCGCGATGCGAGTCGAAGTGTTTGTCAGGCTTGGTGACAATAGGCCCGCTCCCGTAGGCACACTCGTCGAGTTAGACTATGCCAATGGTGAGATGGTCGACCAGGGCCAGACTGATAGCTCAGCACGCTGTATATTTGCGCCGGGCGGCCATGGTTTGTATCTGGTTCGAGCTAGGGCACCTGGCTTCAAGGAAGCAACGCAGCAGCTCGACTTGCAGAATGCTCAAACCGGCATGGTAAACCTGGTCTTGGTTCCGCTTCCCGGCACCGATGTCTCCAAGAATGATGTCACGGGTTCCATACCCGCAAGCGGTCTGGCGGTGCCGGACGGAGCCCGCAAGGAATATGAGAAGGGCCAAAAGCTTCTAACGAACAAGGATTTGGATGGAGGCATCTCGCACCTCAAGAAAGCGATTGAGATCTATCCCTCCTTTCCGCAAGCCCTGACATTGCTTGGAACCGCCTACAATGAGAAAAAGAACTGGAAGGATGCCCAGGGAGCCTTGGAAAAGGCGACGGCGATAGATCCCAAGAACGCTTCTGCCTATTTTCAATTGGGAGCGGCTCTGAATCAGACCAAGGACTATCCTGGGGCTCAGAAGGCGCTCTCACAGGGCCTAACGCTGGCTCCGGATGCTCCTGAGGCTTCCGCTGCTCAATACGAGCTTGCGCGCGCCTATATGGCCCAGAATAACTGGAAAGAAGCGGAACCTTATGCAGCAAAGGTCGTCGCTAGCCAGCCGGATTTTGCAGCGGGGCATTTGCTGATGGGGAACATCTTTTTAAAGAAGGGTGATGGAAACGGGGCGATCCATGAGTTTCAGGAATACCTAAGAATCGATCCCAAGGGACCAGCGGCCGATCAAATTAAAGACATGATCCCGAAGATTCAGGCCGCGATGAAGAAACAGTCGTAATCCCGCCGAATGCGCTTTCGTCAAAAAAGAGACGCAACTCAGCGATTTTCTCAGACCAGGACGCGTCTCTATGCAATCGGGGTTTCGAGGGAATGCGCAAAGGCTGGCGTTAGCAGCTTAGCCTCACCCGAATCGGCGATCACCATCACGTCTTCGCAGCGCAGGCCGTATTCTCCTACCACGTAGATGCCGGGCTCGTTTGAGAAGGTCATTCCTGGCTTGAGGATTGTGCTATTGCCTCGCACGAGATAGGGTGACTCGTGCCCGTCCATGCCGATTCCGTGGCCCAGGCGGTGGGTGAAGTACTTGTAATCGGGGCCGAAACCGGCGTCCGTAATCACTTTGCGGGCGGCGGCGTCAACCGAGCCGCATTGGTGTCCTGCCACGGCTGCTGCGAGCGCTGCGTCCTGTGCGCTACGCACGATTTCAAAGGCGTGCTGCAGCTTGGGGGAGGGTTTTCCCAATGCGCTCGTTCGCGTCACGTCGGATTCATAGCCCTCGACGCGCGTGCCGCCGTCAATCAGCACGCCCATCCCCTCGTGCAGCACTTGCTCTTCACGCGTCCCATGCGGCAAGGCGGCAGCGGTACCAAACAGCACAATCCCGTATCCTTCGAGGCCCATTTTCTTATAGGCGCGCGATATCATCGCCGACACCTCACGTTGCGTCATGCCCTCCCGCAGCGAGGCAAACGTGGCTTTGTAAACATCGAACGTGACCGAGCAAGCCAGCCGCATCAGCTCCAGCTCATGCTCGCTTTTCTGCGCGCGGGATCCCACGGTCACCGGGTTGCCGCTGGCGTAGTCGAGCGAGGAAGCCGCCTGTCGAAGACCGTCGTAGAAAACGTACTTTGTGGTCTCCTCCACAGCCACTCGTCCAGTCCGAATCCCTCGTTCGGCGAGCCATTTCGCGATCAAAGCGTAGGGGCTGTCATCCTCCTGCCAGACTCGCAGCTCAATGGGCCAGCGCAGCTGTTCTCGCAAACGGCCTTCCTCGAATGCCGGGCAGATCATCAGCGGCTGGCCTTCGCGGGGAATCATCAGAGCGACGATGCGTTCACTCAAGCCCCACGGAGTTCCTACGTAGTATGCGAGCGTTGTGCCGGGCGTAACGTAGAGCACATCAAATCGCGGTTTTGCGTTGGTCATCAGCTCTTGCGCGTGCGCAATGCGTCCTTGCAATTCGTCGACGCGGATCGGCTTCACCCGGTCTCCCAAGGGCTGTAACTTGTCGAAGGCAGGAGGCAATTCGCCAGGTGTGGTCTGCGAATTCTGCCGCGCGCGTCCGGTGTCCATCAGCGGTGCGCTAATGGCGGCAGCGGTGGCACCAGCGCCCGCAATAGAAGCGGTCTTCAGCAACGCACGCCGCGATACCTTCATGCATCCTCCGGTGAGGTCACGAGCAGAGCAGCGGGTTTCCTGTCACTAGAAGTGAGAAATTAGAACCACATCTGTAGCCGGGACTCCACGCGAGTAAACTATCTGCTTTCCATCCGGCGAAAGCGCATAGGCCCACACAAAGCCCGAGCCAAGATTCATGATTGGTTTTGGGGAAATAATGGCCGATCCTGGGGCGCCAATCGGCTGTGCCCAGAGGCTCGCTATCGAATTTCTGTTTACCACGAAGAGCACGGAATGCCCGTCCTTGGTCCACTCAAGATCGCTTCCGCCTTCGCTGCCAAAAACGGTCTCGGCGGGGACGTCATAGACGTTCCGAATTTCTCCGCTATCGATTGCGACGATAGCCAGCTTCGCAGGTTTGGTTTGATCGGGATGGTATGACGCGGCGATGAGTTGGTTATCAGGCGAAATCGCCGGAAACTGAAAAAACGGTTCTTTGCCCAATCTAGCCGGTGTTCCGCCGTCAATCGCGATCTTCATCAGAGCGGGTAAATCGGTCGAAAGATTTACATAGACGACCGTTTTCCCATCCGGCGAACAGATCGGCCACGCATCCGCGGGTCCGTTCGTAAGCTGTTTCACTTCACCGGCGTTTGCATCGCCGCGCCACACGGACAATCCCTGATCCAGCCGATTCACCGTGAACACGACGTGCTGCCCGTCGCCGCATGCGGATGGGAACATCGCCGCTCCCGCGCCAACGGTAACGTCGTGGGCATTGGCGCCGTCAGGAGAGCTCGTCGCTAATTTCGTGGTGCCGGACGCATAGAAGCTATAGAGAATCTGATCCAACGGAGTCCACGAGATACCGAACACCCCATCCGCGCGGCTGATTCCCGAGGTAATCTGCTTTGGCGGTGAAAATGAAGAGCCGCTTCCAACGCCCGCCGACCACAAATTTCCAGTAAGGGTCAGTTGCACCGTAGCGAGGGTAGCGCCATCGGAGGTGACGCTCGCTCCGGTATAGAAGTTCAAATCATTCGTGATCCGCCGCGCTTCACCACGGGGATAACTTACCATCCAGAGTTGAGCGTTGAGCGAAGGCTTGCTGATCGGCGATCCAAAAACTACGGCCGATCCATCTGGCATCCAGCTAATCCGCCTCAAGTAGCCCCAATCATTCGTTCCGAGCCGGGTTTCCGCGCCGGTGTCAACCGCTACCGTTTCGATAGCATATTGTTGAAAGCCTGCGCTGATCGATTTTCCTATCGCAATCCGTTGCCCGTCCGGCGACCATGAGGGGCCCTCCGCCGAGAATGAGAGTGGCGCCCGCAGCACGGCAATGGCGTGCTCCGCCGAACCGTCTGCCTTGGCTCCCAGCAAGCTCGAAGTTCCCCCTGTACTCGATTGCCGCACAAAAGCGATCTGCTTACCGTCCGGCGAGAATGTTACTGGACTGTCCACGTCGACAATCAATTCGTGCGGCGTTCCCCCGAGCGAGGGAACTTGATAGAGTTTTGAAAGTCCGGTACCAGGTTCGCCCTTCACGAAATACAAATAATTTCCATCCGGAGAGAATGTAATTCCCTTGAAGTTTCCGACCGATGGAGCCACCACTTGGGCCGCGCTGCCTGTGCCGAGCTGTCGCACCCAGATGGCGGACTTTCCCTCCTCGTCGGAAATATAGGCGAGCCATTTTCCGTCAGGCGAAATCGCAGCGCCGTAGGTGTGACCGGACGAGGATATCGGCGTGATCGTCATCTGCGCGAATGACGTTTCCGCTTTCCGTCCGTTGCGTT
>Ga0307476_10002686_pt1 | contig 10552 bp, 11 predicted proteins | sample atmos_gasesECM2C_2_FD_203314 | JGI IMG/M metagenome (GOLD analysis project Ga0307476, IMG submission 203314) | Hardwood forest soil microbial communities from Morgan-Monroe State Forest, Indiana, United States - atmos_gasesECM2C_05 | ecosystem: Environmental > Terrestrial > Soil > Temperate...
CCATCGCCGGAGTAGACGACGACGTTCAGTTTTGGATTTGCCAGCTTCAATCCAGTGGCAAATGGAATGGCGCGGCCGTGCGTGGTGTGGAAAGAATCGAGTTGGACGTAGCCGGCAACGCGGCCGGTGCAGCCAATGCCCGAAACCAGGGCCAGGGATTTCAAATCGATTTTCGATTCGATGAGCGCGCGCGCAAACGAGTTCACGGTGGTGCCGATTCCGCATCCTGGGCACCAGATGTGGGGAATGCGATCGTTGCGCAAAAAGGGCTCGACCGGATTGGCAGTATCATTATTCAAAATGTCTGGGAGCAAACTGTCGTTCATCGGCTGGCCTCCACGATTACTTTGAGAATGTCGTTGGGGTTGTGAACTCCGCCACCAGCGTGCGATACGGCGAAGGTCTTTGCCTGGCCTGCGGCAGCGCGTTCCACCTCTCGCACCATCTGGCCGAGATTCAGCTCGGGGACGACGAATGCTTTCACGCTGGCTGCGAGTTCGCGGATTTTTTTCTCCGGGAACGGCCACGCCGTGATCAATCGCAACTTGCCTACGAAAAGACCTTGTTCACGAGCCGCTTCGATAGCTCGTTGTGCCACCCGGGAAGTGATTCCGTAGGAGATAACAACCACATCCGCGCCCTCGAGTTGTTCTTCTTCGAACAGGGCGATGCGATCGGCGGCATCGCGAATCTTAGTTTGCAGGCGCCGAACCAACTTGTCCTGCACTTGCGGAGTCATGTTGGGGTAGCCGCGTTCGTCGTGAGTTAGCCCGGTCACGTGAAACTTGTAGCCTTCGCCAGCGTGCGCCATTTCCGGAACCTGATCGCCGTTGGTTTCATAAGGGAGGTAATCGTCCACCGACTTACGCGTGTGGCGGCGCGGTACGACGTCGATCTGGTCGGCAGGAGGAATCACGACCTTCTCAGTCATGTGTCCCACCACTTCGTCCATCATGAACGTTACCGGCACGCGAAATTCTTCCGACAAGTTGAAAGCTTTGATAGTGAGGTCGAAACACTCCTGCGGTGAATTGGGACAGAGGGCAATGATTTCGTAGTCGCCATGCGATCCCCATCTCGCTTGAAACATATCGCTTTGGGCGGGGAGGGTGGGCAACCCTGTGGAGGGTCCTCCGCGCTGCACGTCTACAAATACGCATGGGGTTTCGGTCATGGCGGCGTAACCGATGTGTTCCATCATCAGCGAGAATCCAGGCCCCGAGGTCACGGTGAATGCCTTGGCTCCGCCCCAGACCGCGCCTTGCAGGGTGATAGAAGCCGCGAGTTCGTCTTCCATCTGAATAAACGTTCCACCCATGGTAGGCACACGCGAGGCGAAGCGCTCGACGATTTCGGTCGAAGGAGTAATGGGGTATCCGGCAGAGAAGCGGGCGCCAGCGGCCAACGCGCCTTCGCAGCAGGCATGGTCGCCATCGATGAAGTGGGTGCCGGTAAGCACGCCACGAGGATCAGCCTTCATTTGTCACCTCCGCCGGCTGGGGTTACCTTCGTCGCGTAAATGGCGAAGTCAGGGCAGTACATTCCGCAAAGGTCACATCCGCTGCACTTTTCCGGATGCACGACGTGGGGCGGATGGTAGCCCTTTGAGTTAAAAGCGGAAGAGAGCGCGAGCACGTGGCTGGGACAAAACTCCACACAGAAGCCACAGGCTTTACAACGCTCCACGACAACGGAAACGCGTCCTTTTGCCACGGTATCTCCACGCTCGGGGCGGTTGAACATTCCCCCCGACATCTTGCGTGATTATGCTTGGCGGCGCCGGGGTGCGATGTGACAGTAATCACCGATGTTGGTGAGCGCGCGCACACTGGAACACGGGTACTGCATTCCTCCACGGTGATGCTTAACACCATGGCAGGTGCCGTTGGTCACAGCAATCAGAAAAACAGTGGACTATGAATTAAGAGGCAATGCATTCAATTTGTGGCTGTTCCAGAGGAGGCTGTCTAATGTCCGCAAAAACAATGATTTCGATGTTCGCCGTCCTTATCATCTTCACCTGCACAGCCGCTGCGCAGGATCAAACCCAGGGCCAATCCGAGAAAACCATCCAACACACCACCGTCAAGCCCACATCTCCCGCATCGGGCAAGGAAATGTACACCGCCTACTGTGCCGTCTGTCATGGCACGGACGGAAAAGGCGGAGGCCCCGCGGCTAGCGCGTTGAAGGTTCCTCCCGCTGACCTTACTCAACTGAGCAAGAACAATGGCGCAAAGTATCCCGCTCTGAAAGTAACGTCCGCCATCCGCGGCGACGGCGATAATCCGGCGCACGGTTCCAAGGAAATGCCGGTATGGGGATCGTTATTCTGGAATATGAGCCACGGGCACGAGGGTGAGGTGCAGCAACGCGTGGCCAACCTCACCAAGTACATCGAATCTTTGCAGGCGAAGTAGGCAAGTTTGCCGCGTGGGCGTCATCGCCCATTAGGATAAAACTGCACGAGCGCGGACGCTCGCGCCTACACGGGCAAACGCTTCAGCAGCGAGGCGGCTTTGCGGAACCAGGGGCGCTCACGGCGGCGCAGGTATCCGGGCATGGTTGGCTTCTTGTCCAGGATGCGCTGCGCCCACACCCGAGCCTCGGCATGGCGCTGTTGCGAAGCCAGAAAGCTGGCGTAGTTGTAGTAGGTTTCCGACGAAGTAGAGAGTTTGGTGACCTCGCGGAACAGAGCTTCGGCTTTGTCGGGATGGCCGGTGTTGGCGTAGGCGTGGGCCAGCAAAGCGGCAGCGCGCTGAAAGTCGTACTTCGGATCCTGCGAGACCACACGTTCGAGATCAGGCACGGCCGCAGTGAAATCGCCCATGAATGTGGCCGCCATCCCCCGGCGATAAAAAGGATCTAGCGAGTCGGTGCGTGAAGAGATTGCCTTGTCGTAACATTGGCGCGCGCGGGCGTAGTTCCCTTCTTCCAGATACAGATCGGCCAGTTCTTCATAGTTTCCCGCCGAGGGATTATCCAGGATGGCGGATTCGAGTTCGTGAATCCGCCTGCGCCGGGGAAACACTTTGAAAGACTGGCGCATGAGGCCGGCATCGGGAATTACCTCGGCGGCGATATAAATCAGCGCCCCCAGTCCCCCGAAGAAAATAATGATCCACAGCCAATAGCCGTCCGGGCGTCGGCGAATGAAATGGACAATGGCCACCGCCTGGAGAATCAGACCCCAGGGAAAGAATAAGAAAATTAGCGATCCCATGCTGTGATCGGACTATAGCACGGTGAAGAAGCGGACCTCACCACCATGCAGGATTCTGGTAGTGGGCTGTTTTGAATTATTTCGCGTGATGCGATTGGTGCCGCAGGGTTTCCACGATTAGACCGGCCAGCGCATACGTAGCGGCATTCGCCGCAAAAACTTCATAAATGCTAATAGCGTAATGCCTGCCAGCTATCGCAACCGGGCAGGTTAGACTGATGAGCGGCCAGACCTCCCGCATTCGTTCGCTTGTGGATGGGAAGGTCGCAATGGCAAAAACTGCCCACAAGCCCGCAACTAGAAAGCCTATGCCCGCCCAAATAGCAATTCGGTGTTTCATGGTGCAACCCCTGCTGTTATCTGATCCAATAGTCTCACCAAATGCTTCTGAACGCCAAACGTGACGGTGAGACCAGTTTTCAAAACAACCCACCACGGAGATTCTATGCGGATGTCTCCCCCCAAAGCTTCGAACACAATGGTCCGGCGCAGCGCCCGCCATTTTCTGGGGCGGACTGATTGCGGGGGTATTGGACTTGGCCTATGCCGTGGCATCCGTCGTTCTGCGGGGGTTCAAGCCAATCGTCTGCCGCAGGCGATCGCCAGCGGACTGTTTGGCATGAAATCCTTCGAAGGCGGCCTTCCTACAGCAATTCTCGGGACCGCCTTGGAGTTTCTCATCACATTCGTAGCGACGGCTATCTACTACGTGGTGAGCCGGAAACTTACCTTTCTCACCCGGCGGGCGGTTCGCTGGGGACTGCTGTACGGCGCCGCCATCTATTTTTTTATGAATCTCATCGTGGTGCCGTTCTCGGCAGCGCCAAAATTCGATCACACCGTAGCCTCCAGGGCGAGCGACTTGATCGTGCACATGATCTTTATCGGACTGCCCATGGCGTTGGCGGTTCGCCGGTATTCCGCCCGCGAGTGCTAAAATCTTGTGTGGTGAGACCTCCTATCCGCTTGCTGGCCGCCGATATCGACGGCACCTTGCTCAACCCACAGTTTCAGATCTCGGAAGTCGACCTGGCAGCTTTGCGCCGCGCCCACGACGAAGGCGTTGAAGTCATACTGGTAACTGGACGGCGGCACTTGTTTGCCCTGCCCATCGCCCAGCAGCTTGGCTTTGACCTCTGGCTGATCAGTTCGAACGGCGCCGTTACTCGTTCTCTTTCCGGGGAAACCTTTCATCGCGATCTGCTTCCCGCGGAGACTTGCCGCAAACTCTGCACCACCATGCGGGAGTTTCGCGGAAACACCGTGCTCACTTTCGATATCGACAGCAAGGGCGCGGTCGTGCTCGAGCACATGCGCGATTTAAACGAGAGCATTCAGCGCTGGCTGGAGAAGAACCTGCAATATATCGATTTCGTCATCCCGCTGGAAAACTCGCTCACGACGGATCCAGTGCAGGCCATGTTCTGCGGGCGGATCGAGCGCATGCATCAAGCCCTTGAGATACTGGCGGCGAGTGCGCTGGAGAAAGACATCACTGTGCTGCGCACCGAGTATCCCGTGCGCGATCTGTCCATTGTCGACGTGCTGAATCAGGGATGTTCGAAGGGGCACGCCTTGCAGCGATGGGCCAATTACCGCGGCATCCCCCGCGAACAGGTCATGGCCATTGGTGACAACTATAACGACATCGAAATGCTTGCCTTCGCCGGGCAGCCATTTATCATGGGAAATGCATCGGAAGAGTTGCGCGGAAGAGGTTGGGCGGTAACGCTGGGCAACGACCAGAATGGAGTCGCCGCGGCGATTGAGCAGGTGCTGGGGGCGCGGGTGGGAGTTTAGGAACGCAAGTTTCGTCCCGTGTATTCGTTCTTCTTTTATGAAGTCATTGCTTCAACTCGTTTTGGGGCTCGGCCTGGTGGCAACGCCTTTGTTCGCTCACGGGGCCGACCTAGCCGTGTTGCATAACGGCTTTTCCATTCGCCACGAGCGGCGCGAGGTAGTCGGTGCGGTGACCCGTCTGTATTTGGGGGCCGACCGCGACGGATATGTGGATGTTCCCACCGCCGACATCGATCGCTTTGAGCAAGACCTTTCGAGTCCCGCTGCAGCCGACAAAGCGCAGCCGATGAACGAAGTTATCAACGCGGTCAGCAGCCGGCACCACCTCGACCCCGATCTAATCAACAGCGTGATCCATGCCGAAAGTGGCTTCAACCCGCGGGCTGTGTCCCCCAAGGGCGCGCAAGGCCTGATGCAACTAATGCCGCAAACGGCGTCCCGGCTGGGCGTTATCAACTCTTTCGATCCGGGCGACAACCTGGAAGGCGGCACTCGATACTTGCGACAGTTGCTTGAACGCTACAACTTTGATCTGATCAAAGCTCTCGCCGCTTACAACGCCGGCCCCCAGCGCGTGGAACAATACCACGGCGTTCCACCCTACTATGAAACGCAGGCATATGTTGCCCGCATTATTCGTGATTTTAATCGCAAGAAGTTGACCGAACGGAAAGCGCTCGCGCTGAAGGCTGCGAGTTATCCTAATAGCCCGGCACGCCATGCTCCTAGCTTAAAACAAGCGTCGCTCCCGGATCTGACGCCGCCAGTTTCGCGTTGAAGTACGAGCTTCTCGCGCGTGCAATCCCCCTTGCGTTGACCCTCGCGTCTCTGTCATTTACCTTGGCAATGGGGGCTTCTCTGAGTGAATGCGGTTGTCGGCTCTCAAGTTCGGAGCGCCTCGAGTAAATGGACAAGAAACGCTACCTGGCCTATGCCGTCGTCGCTACGATTCTGGCTGTGCTCATTTACATGCAGTTTCGGACCTGGAAGAATTTCGACTGGCCCACCTTCTGGAATCAATCGAGGCAGATCAGCCCGCTCCGCATTCTTAACGCTGTAGCCCTGATCTACCTGAGTTATTTCCTGCGCGCCCTGCGCTGGAAAATCTTTTTGCGGCCGGTGCGCAAGGAAACTTCTGCCCTCGGGATGATTTCCCCAACCCTGGTCGGTTTCACCGGGTTGGCTTTGCTGGGTCGTCCGGGAGAGTTGATTCGCCCCTTCCTGATCGCGCGCCGAACCGATCTGACCTTCTCTTCGCAAATGGCAGTGTGGACGGTCGAGCGGGTGTGCGATATCTGCGCCTTTACGGTTCTGCTGGTGCTCGCGATTTTTCTGCCGGGAACCGCACTGCATCTTCTGCCACCAGACATTTATCGCGGAGTGGAGATGTTCGGCGTTCTTTTCCTGGCTTTGGCAACGGGCCTCGCGCTGGGCGCGCTGCTGGTCGCGCGGTCCGGAGCCGCCGTATCGCTCTGGGTGGAAAAGCGCTTTTCTCACCTCGCGGCCAACCTGGGACATCGTATCGCGCAGCGTGTTCGCGAGTTCCACGGCGGACTCGATACCATTCACGATTCCCTGGCTTTTTTACAGCTCAGTGGCGTTTCGCTTTTGATGTGGTCCTGTATCGCCTTGGCGTATCTCGAAGTCACGCACGCCTACGGTGTCGTCCTGCAACCAATGACGCTCTCGAAAATTCTGCCGCTAATGGGTTCGAGTATGGTGGGATCGCTGATCCAGTTGCCGGGGATCGGAGGAGGTTCACAGCTGGGAACAATTTCGGCGCTGCAACACATTTACGGGGTGCCCCACGAATTGGCGGCCAGTTGCGGCATCCTGTTGTGGTTGACCACGTTCGTCGCCGTGGTTCCAGTTGGCTTACTGCTGGCTCACCGCGAACGGCTATCTTTGAGGAAACTTTCTGAAGAGAGCGAGCAGGAAGAGTCCCGCGCCGAGCTTTCGCCTGCGCCTCCGACTTAATGCGATGTCGTCCTTAATGCAACATCGTTCCGGCTACGGGCATGCCTGCTACAATCAAAATTCACCGTTGCAAGCGCCATGAAGTGTCCTTTCTGCGGGTTCGCAAATGACAAAGTGGTGGATTCGCGCGAAAGCAAGGAAGCCGATTCCATCCGCCGCCGCCGCGAGTGCCTGAAGTGTGGCAAGCGCTTCACCACCTACGAGCGCATCGACGAAATCCCGTACATGGTGGTCAAGAAAGACGGCCGCCGCGAGAAATTCGACCGCCAGAAAGTATTGAATGGTCTGCTGCGCGCGTGTGAAAAGCGGCCGGTCCCTATTGGCAAGTTGGAGCAGATTGTGAATGAGGCGGAGGGTTTCGTAATCGAATCTGCCGAACGCGAGCGCAAGACCAGCGAACTCGGCGAGCTGATCATGAATCGTCTGCGGCGCTATGACAAAGTGGCCTACGTGCGTTTTGCCTCGGTCTATCTGGACTTTAAGGACGTCCAAGAATTCATGACTGAATTAAAAGACTTGCTCAAGACAAAGGAACCGGAAGTTCGTGGCAAGCCTGTAGCCAAGAGTTAACCGTTCTCTAGAGACGTAGCTCTGCTACGCTTCGGCGTTGGCTGACACGCTGGGCTGGCAAGAACATTGCGGAGCAACGTTTCTACAGTTTTGCGCCGTTTTTGCCGATAGCGTTCTTATCAAGACATGGCACATAAGATTACTCTCATTCCCGGCGACGGCATCGGCCCGGAAGTAACGCAGGCCACCGTCCGCATCCTCGAAGCTACCGGCGTCAAGTTTGAATGGGAAACTTTCATGGTCGGGGCTGAGGCCTTTGAAAAATACAAAGAGTACATTCCGAAGGAAGTGACAGAATCCCTCGAGCGTACTCGGGTCGGCCTCAAAGGTCCGGTAACCACTCCGATTGGCGGCGGCTTTGCCAGCATCAACGTCGCGCTGCGACAGAAGTTCGAGCTCTACGCCAATTTCCGCCCCATTCGCAATCTGCCTCACATTCCCACGCGCTATCCGAATGTGGACCTCATTATCGTGCGCGAGAATACGGAGAGCCTGTACTCCGGCATCGAACACGAAGTTGTTCCCGGAGTGGTCGAGAGCATCAAAATCATCACCGCGAAAGCCTCCACTCGCATTGCACGTTTTGCTTTTGAGTACGCTCGCAAAAATCAGCGCAAGAAGATTCACGCCATTCATAAGGCCAATATCATGAAGCTCTCGGACGGCCTCTTTCTGCGCTGCGCCCGCACTGTCGCCAAGGATTACCCCGAGATCATCTATGGCGAACACATCGTGGATAACACCTGCATGCAGTTGGTTATGAATCCGTACCAGTACGACGTGCTGGTGATGGAAAATCTTTACGGCGATATTATTTCTGACCTGTGCGCCGCGTTCGTGGGCGGCCTGGGATTCGTCCCCAGCGCGAACCTCGGCGACCACTGCGCCGTTTTCGAGGCGGTACACGGTTCAGCGCCCGACATTGCCGGGAAGAACCTGGCCAATCCAACCGCCATCTTGCGTTCTTCCCTGCTGATGCTGCGGCATCTCGGCGAGTACGATGCCGCCCTCAAGATTCGCAATGCTTTGGAAAAGGTTTATCGTACTCGGGAAAAGTTGACGCGCGACGTAGGCGGCAACGCTGGCACGTCCCAGTTCGCCGATTTCATCATCGAGGCGATGACGACGGACACCGAAGTCCAAGCTTTTATTGCGCCTTCACCGACGTCAACCTGAAATTATGAATTCCACATCGCGGTTCCGCCGGATTTATTGGATAACGATAACCTCCTGCGTAGCGATTATCAGTTCCCTCGCCGTTGCCTCCCAAGCGCAAGACTTTAAAGTCACGCTCTTGGGCACAGGCAACCCACGTCCGGTTATGTCGCGCTTCGGGCCAAGTATCCTGGTGGAAGCGGGCAAGGAAAAGCTGATTTTCGATTGCGGACGAGGCGCGACCCAGCGCCTCTATCAACTCAACATTGCTTTTTCTGAAGTCACCGCTCTTTTCCTGACTCATTTGCACTCCGACCACACCGTCGGAATTCCCGACTTGTGGCTGACCGGTTGGGTCATGGGACGCGCCACCCCGCTTCCTGTGTGGGGCCCCGAGGGTACAAAGGCGATGATGGAGCATCTGCAGCAGGCATACGCTTTCGATATCCACATCAGGCGCGATGTCGACACAAAGCTGCCGGGCGCGGGCGCGGAAGTAATTGCCAACGACATCCAAGAGGGAGTGGTATACAACACTGCGGGCGTCAAGGTTACGGCATTTTTGGTCGATCATGGCGAAATCAAACCCGCGTTTGGTTACCGCGTTGATTACGGCGGCCATTCGGTCACGTTGTCAGGCGATACGCGGCCTTCGGAAAATTTGATTAAATTCGCTCAGGGAACTGACGTTCTGATTCACGAGGTAATTGATCCCGAGGCATTCGGAGAAACAGTTACCACAGACACGCTGCCGCAAAGAAACGCAATCATCGAGCACCACACCACACCCGAGCAGGCGGGGATTATCTTTACCCGCATCAAGCCAAGGCTCGCTGTCTATTCACACATCGTGCCGCCCGATGTTCCCGACGTGATCCCCCACACCCGAAAAACCTACGCGGGACCTCTGCAACTCGGTGAGGACTTGATGAGTATCGAGATTGGTGACAAGATCGAAGTACGCCATGGGACGCCATAAATCAAGGCAAGCGTTCCCGAGTTCCACGTTGACGAACCCTTCCACTATTCAGTAACATCCTCTTTCTGCAAGGAACCCGGGGGAATGGCTTACACAACACGGCGTATTGGTGTGGTGCTCTTCCAGCTTGGCGGACCTGATTCGCTGGAAGCAATCGAGCCATTCCTTTTCAATCTGTTCTGTGATCCCGATATTATTGACTTCCCCTTTGCCCGCATCGGCCGCAAACCGCTGGCCAAGCTCATCTCCAGCACCCGCGCGAGAAAAGTCCAGCATCATTACGCGACCATCGGCGGAGGCTCACCCATACGCCGCTTCACCGAGCAGCAAGCCCGGGCGTTGCAGCGCAAGCTGGCGGATTCTGGGTTGAACGCGCGTTGCTTCGTAGCCATGCGCTACTGGCACCCATTCACCGCGGAAGCTATCGAGCAACTTCGCGCCGCGTGCTGCGACGAGGTCGTGCTGCTCCCCCTCTATCCGCATTATTCCAGCACGACGACGGGCAGCAGCCTGAACGAGTGGCGTCGGCATTTTCGCGACGACGTCCCAGTTCATTGCGTTGAGCCCTTCTACCATCACGAACTTTATTTGCAAGCGCTGGTCGAGAAAATAGACGAGACCCTGGCACGCTTTTCCGACCCTGAGCGACCGGAGATCGTCTTCAGTGCGCACAGCGTACCGGTTGCCGTGATCGAAAAAGGCGACCCTTATCAGCATCAGATAGAAGAGACGACCGAACTGCTGATGCAGCGCGGGGGATGGCGGAATCACCACCGGCTCTGCTATCAGAGCAAAGTCGGCGCCAGTAAATGGCTGCAGCCATCGCTGCACACGGCGTTGCGCGAACT
>Ga0307476_10002687_pt1 | contig 10550 bp, 11 predicted proteins | sample atmos_gasesECM2C_2_FD_203314 | JGI IMG/M metagenome (GOLD analysis project Ga0307476, IMG submission 203314) | Hardwood forest soil microbial communities from Morgan-Monroe State Forest, Indiana, United States - atmos_gasesECM2C_05 | ecosystem: Environmental > Terrestrial > Soil > Temperate...
ATATCCGGCTTCCTCCAAGAGGATCGCCTGCAATCCAACCTGCACGCGGTCGGTCGGCCAGGGTTGGGCATCAGGCGGCGGAGTCTCGTTTTCAGCGGGATCATCGGGAGGCGTCCAGAAGGGACGGCGAGGCCGGCCTTTGCGGTATTCCACGGGTACCGCAATCGCGCCGTTGATTTCGGCCAGGTCCAGCGTCGCGGTCAACCTGTGTGTGCGGCTGGTCAGCGTGAGGCTGCGCACGGTTCGGGGGCGCGAGTCGTCGGTTTCACTGTGATCACCATCGTTGTTGCACGGCTTGTCGGCCGCGCTTGGACGATGGACGCGCCGGTGGACCAGGTTTCCTTGCTCCGTATCAGTACTGGGAAGGTGGATTCCCTCCACTTCCATGAAGTAGAAGAGCCGCGGGCAATATGCAAACTCCGCGACGTTTCGGGTTGGCCAAAGATACTCATCCATCGACTGTTCCCCGCCGCAAGAGAGGCCATGGCGCGTAGCAGCAAGTGTAGCATCCGTTGAAAGCGGGGGGCCAAGACGGAGGGGCGGCGTGGCCGGCTCGGTGCGGCCGTGCGTACCGGCTATGTCGGCTGCGCGGGATTTGCGGGCGGATTGCCGCCGCACGAGGGTCGAATCGAAGCGTCGCAAACACGCTTGACCGGCCAATTGCCGCTGGCTACGTTCCACTCATGACCATCGAGCAGTTCCGCAAGATGCATCAAGCCAAGCCGTTTCATCCGTTCGATATTCATCTGGCGGATGGGCGGTCACTGCCGGTAGCCAGCCCCGAATTCCTGGCCGTAACCCCGCCGGGACGGACCATCGGCGTGGGGCTCGATGATGGGACGATCGAAATCGTGGACTTGTTGCTGGTAACGACGCTCAAGCCGCGATCCAACGGGCATGGACGGCGGAGAAACACGCCGCGTTGAGCTGTTGGAGATGATGGCTACCGATACTCGACTACGATTGCAATCGCCGCGGCGATCTCGTCCATCACATCTTGTGGAAGGCTACCCAGCCGGGTCATAAAGCGCTGAAGATCCATGCCGCGCATTTGCAGAACATCAATGGCCGACTTCTTGCGGAGGCCATTGTCGGGGTCCGGGTCGAGGCGGACAAGCCAGGCACTCTCATCGAATGCGTCTTTCCATTCCGTGATCGGCGCGACTAGTTTGATGGGAAGTCGTCCCATGCCGTCGGAACTCACAACGACGGCCGGGCGGGTCTTTCGGATCTCGGCGCCCAACGTGGGTCGAAGGTCACGAGCCAAACGTCTCCGCGAAGCGGAACGGGCGCGCTACTCAAGGATGTCGCCTCCCTGCCATTGTGTTCGCTCGGCGTCGTCGGCGTAAGTCCCCGCGAGGCGATCAGACTGCCGCATCAGTAGTTGGCGCCGCTGTTCGATTGACATCTGAAGGATCTCACGACGGGTTACTTGAGGGTCGCTGTTGTTGAGCACTTGAACGCTGACTTCGGCGCCCTCCGGGAGCGGGGCGGGATCGTCCAGGGCGATTTGGCCGTTTCTGACATGTCCGCGATAGGTCATGGGCGTCTCCAGGGAGACATTCTATCGTCTCATCGTGCAATAGGCGGACTTTTGTCAGATGATGGTGCCTTGACCGCAAACCAATACGAAGCCGCGATGATCCAAGGGGGCCAACGTACCAATACGGTCGAACCGATGTCTTACCCCACCTTCGCCTCGTCCTTGCGGATGGGGCGGAGCTTGCCGTGGTCGGGGTGGGGCTTGGCGTAGGGACGCGGCTTGGGGCGGGTGGCGACTTGAGCGGCCAGGGCTTCTTCCGGCCGCATGTACAGGGCGAGCTTCGATTCCTCGAGATCGCCTTTGGGCTGGTCGGACGAGATCGCCTCGACGCCGAGTGCGGACATGAGGGCTTCGACGGCGCCCGAGGTCGCGTTGGTCGCGTTGATCTGGCTCTCCACCGCCTTGGTGACGGCCAGCAGCAGGCGGGGCAGCGCTGGGAAGCTGGTCAGCTTTTCGCTGCGATCACAGTCGGTCCAGGCGCGGGTGATGAAGCGCGCATCCCCGTCCGTGTGGGTCAGGCCGATGTGGAACTTGCCGTTGACGCGGCCGTAACGCAGCAACATCACCGCCACGCCCTTGTCGTTATAGCTGACAGGCACTTCGGCCTGCACGGCCAACTGGCATTCGTGGGCCAGAAAGTGCTCGACCTGCAAGACGACGCGCTGGGCCTGCTCGACGGTGCTATTGAGCTTGGGGGCCAAGGCGCGAAGCTTGGCGACTGCCTGCTGAAGATCGTCCATGGTTTATTTGCTCCGTCACGGCCCCAGACAACCCGGCGGCCGGAAGCTCGGCCGCCGCACCCACGGGGCCATTCGGCGATGGTGCGTTAAGCTATTTATGGCGCACGCCCGGCAGGCTGTCAATCCATGGTTTTTCAATTTTCGCCGAAGGCGGCCGCCGCGGCGTGCCAGGGCGTTTCAATTGTAAAATGCGAGGTTTATAGGACCGGGTGACGATCGCTACCGTCCGCAATTTTCAGCGTCCGCCGTGAGCGAAGCCACCGTGGAAGCCGCCGAAATGGTTGCCAAGGCCCATCGGCCGGAATCCCCGTGCGGCGATTCCGCCGCCGGAAATAGGTCCGCCCATACCGCCGCCGGCGAACCCTCCGCCGCCGAACGTGCCCCCGCCGATCGGGAACTGCACAACCGGCGGGGGGACGAAACCGCGTCCGCCGATCGCGCTCGTGCTGTTGCCCCAAGTGAAACGAAGGACCACCGGATCGGAAGCATCAGGCGTCGCCGCCTGCACCGAAGGACCGACGGCAACGCCGGGCCCGACGGCGATCACCGGCCGGCCGCCCTCGCGGAAATGCTCGTTGGTCTGCCCACGTCCGCGGTGCTCATCGCGATCTCGAAAGCCTTCGCCGCGGCGGCCGAATTCCGGGCCGACGGCGATTATGCCGACGCTGTTATAGAACGGAATCGCTCCAAAGGGACCCCAAGCATAGGCATCGATCGGAAACGGGCAGAAGTAATTGTCGCCAGGCAAACTCGCATAGCCCGGGACCTGCTGGTAAGCGGGTTCGATGAACTGCGGCCCCGGTTGCACGGGCACTATGATCGGGGAGGGCACAGGTTCAATGTCGAGCGGGGCCGCCTCGGGCGACTGCGGAATATTGACCGGCGGCGGGGGTAAACCTTCCTGGGTCAGGACGGTGAGCAGCGAACGAGGCAACACGGTCAAAACCTGGCCGGCCAATGCATCTTCGAGGTGAAAGAGGTCATCGAATGGTCCGGTGACTTTCACCGCGCCCAGGGCAGCGCCGGACGAAACGTCGAGGATTTGGCCGGTCAGCCGAACGTTGGGGCCGACGAGCTGAGCCTGGCCATAAATGACGATCGACGCACTCTGATCGCGGGCCGCCTTGAGCGCTGTGGCGGCATCCGCGGCGGGGGCGGCGCTGGTTGGGGCCATCACCCGGGCAAGCGTACCGTGCGTGAGCTCGGTGAGCAGGTCCTGTTGCACCGCCTTGCCGACCCAGGGATTGCTCCCATCGGATGTCGTGACAAACGGCACGACGAGGATCGTCGGAGCCGCGGCCGCGCCCGCATCCAGGTTCGACGCCGCGTGAATGGGAAGGGACGCGGCCAGCACTGTGCACAAAGCCAATAAGAGGTGTCGCATGGCGGCCTCCAATATGATTGTAACCGCCGAGGGTCGAAAGTTTGCGAAATTTTCATAATTCGCAGTCCGGCGGCGGGGCGGGCAGGCGAAGAGGGGGTCTGGGCTTCTCGTAGTCAGGGCAATAGGACGTGTAATCAGGCCGGGCGGCGGGGCATCAGGCGTCGATCAGGTCGTTGCGGTATCGGATCATGAGGCCAACGGCAATCGTGAGGGCCGCGCCGCCGCCGAGCAGACCCGCGGCGGCCCCGAAGGCGCCCCCGAACAGCCGCAACGCGGCGAAGTGGGCGCAGATCACCGTCCCGGCGGCCAGCGACGCGATCATCGACATGATCACGGCCCGCAGCAGACGGGAAACCAACCGATCGAGCATGCCCGTATCTATCGGCAATTGACGGCGTCAAACGGCAGTCGCCTCCGTCGGCTTTTTGGCGACGGTGCCCAAAGCGTTATTCCAAATCGATTCAATTGCCTGCGTCTTCGCTCCATCTTGGGCCATCCCCAACCGTCACGGAATTGATTTGGATCCGGCGAGCAAATCCCCAAGGTCCAACGCGCGGGTGTACATGGCAAGGCTTCCATCAGAGTTTCGCGGCCATCTGTCCGGCGGCCGATCCCAGTACAGCTCGACGCCGTTGCCGTCGGGATCGTTGAGATAAAGTGCTTCGCTCACGCCGTGATCGGCGGCGCCGGCAAGCGGGATTCTCGCCTTCAGAAGCCGCCGCAGCGCATCGGCCAGTTCGGCGCGGGTCGGATATAAGATCGCCAGGTGATAGAGACCTGTCGTGCCGGGGGGCGGCGGTGAGCCGCCTTTGCTTTCCCAGGTATTGAGTCCGATGTGGTGGTGATAACCGCCGGCCGAAACGAAGGCCGCGTCCTGCCCATACCCCTGCGTTACCTCAAATCCAAGTACGTCGCGATAAAACGCCAGCGAGCGCTGAAGGTCGGCGACTTTGAGGTGAACGTGGCCAATTCTGACATCGGGATGAATCGCACGGTTGTCCACGGGACTGCCCTCGATCTTTGGTTTACGTTCAAGCGATGTCGCCTGGCGTGTTGCCGGAGGGACAGAAACGAATTCTCGACGGACGGCTCCGGGATGATGATTCCGTGGTGTTTTCAGGTTCGTGATCCACTGCCTCTGCCCCGAAGCGGCCGATTTCCGGCCCGACGCGAGTTCAATAGTTTTCAGACGGAGCCAAATGCCCTGCGACGATCCCGCAGGGCGAGCGCGGCGCTGGCCAACGGCACGGCGACGCACGTCCCGATGAACGGATACAGACCCGCCTCCGTCAGCGATGAATTCCGATTGGGCCATACCGGGCATCAAGGTCCCTTCAAGGCCGTGATAACTTCTTGGTTCGGGGCATAATCGGGAAACTTGGCCATGTCCAGAGGAGTGTAGCCTTGGTTCGACTTCGCATTCCTGTTCGCGCCCGCCGCGAGAAGCGTCCGAACAAGACCCACGTTCTTATCTTCCGCCGCGAAATGCAGGACAGTTTTCCCTCCACCGGGGGCTAATAAAGGGGACTCAAGTATATAATTCCCAAAAAGGCCGGTTGTCTCCTCCCGGATTGCGCTGGCATGGAGTTCCGGCCACCGTTCAATCATCGCGGCGGTGGAGATCCGACTCAATTCGCCCGGCTCGATCTTGTTCAATCCTCCGCCGTAAACACGCCCTTCACCGCGCAATTCATGCCCGGTGATTTGAGCCAGCAGATCATGCACGCCCATCAAGCGATCCGGGTGTGCCCGCAGCATCGACGCCAGGCCGCTCCTGGGGTAAAGCATGAGATAGAGATTCGTGCCAATCGCCTTGGAGCGGTTCAGGATAAACCGGAACGGCTGCTTGTCGTCACGGCCCCGGCCCATATAGGTACAAAGAAATGGAGCTGGTTCGCGCTGTTCCTGCTTATACCACGGCGTGCGCTTCGTCACGAGATAACCATCCCTGATCCCCAGCGCGTCGGCGGTTCGCAGGTATTCCCACAATGCAGGGTGGCGCCGCTCGAGAACGTGTTCGGGAAGATCGCAGTCGATGACGCACAGTTGAGGATCGATCAGCGGGTACCCGTCGTCGCTGGCATCGATCACAGTAGTTTTGAGGCAGCGCGGGCTGGGCAGAATCGCGCGTAAATAATCGCCGGGAAAGCCGCGGCGCCGGGCGTCGGCGCGATCGAGCACGAAAAACCTGTTGCTGCCCGTGGCAATGCCGCGCTGAACGCGAAAGAAGTCGCCGAGTACCGGTCCGTCGTTGTGGTTGATACTGCGACGGTCGTTCTTGGTGTGGATCGGGTAAACCGTCCACTTGCGCGATTCACGCAGGCGTTCAAGCGGAATGCGGTCGGCGACGTGCGGCTCGCTGAGGGTGCCTCCCAGCGTGAATTCGGGTGCGTGGCCGGGTGGCGGGGGACGCTTTTCGAACACCAGGATGACCGACGACACGAAGGCATCGCCGAATTGAACGTCGTCGGGATTGAAGCGATGGGCGCGGATGAGGGTTACGCGATCGGTGAGTAATCGCTTCACCGCGGTTCCGTAGTTGACGTCCATAAACTCCGACGGGATCAGCCACGCGGCGGTTCCTCCGTCTTCCATCCATGCCGTCGCCAACAGCAGAAAGTACACGTACAGGCCGGCAAGTCCGTTCACCTCGATGCTGGTCAGATGCGAGGTCAGGTGTTGCAGCCGCTCCTTTTCCTCTCGGGCCAGGTGGTGGTGGCGAACATAAGGAGGGTTAGCCAGGATGAGGTTGGGTTTGGGCAGACGTTGGCCGTCGGCCACCAAGTGGGTGAAGTCGCCACGTATAACCTCAAGCCCGAGACCGGCCCAGAGATCGCGCGCCGCATCGCAAAAGACGGGGTCTACTTCGATGCCGATGGCGCTCTCAATCCTCTTGCGTCCCAAGGCTGTGAGGGCGGCGGAGAAGAAACTGCCCGTGCCCACCGCCGGGTCCGCGAAGCGGATGCGGTCTTTGCGGTCGGCGATGATCGATTCGACGAAACGAGCGATGTCGGCGGCGAGGGGCTGGGGTGTCGCAAACTGACCGAGGCGATTGCGCTCGGCCGCCGACTTGCATAGATCGATTGCGGACTGAATTGTCTGGCGGCGCGATTCGGCCGTGTTCGCGTCAGGATCCGTCATGGTAATCACAGTCCTAATTTTGCAAGGTCATCGATTCGGTGTTCCCAGACCCAGTCGATCCCTTCGGCCGCTTCGTATCCGAGGTAGTCGCTGCCAAAGTACGCGCACAGGAACAGTACGAAAAGAACGGTCGCGCCATAGGCCGTCTGTAGCTGGTGGATCTTGGTCGCCTCCTCCTTGCGTCGTTTATTGGTGTTGGTGAAATCGCCCGCCGACTTGGCCTCGATCAGAATGGGCATGCGGGCGTTCCCGGGTTTCTTCGGTTGGATCACCACATCAACCGGAATGTTCACCTTGAGCGAGGTGCCGACGCGCAGGTTCAGGCGATAGGCGTACGTCCCCGCCTCCATCTCGGTGAGGGGTTTGCCCGCCGGGTGCGGTTGTTTCCGGTAGCCTCGCGCATCGAGCCATTCACCGATCGTCTTGAGCTGTCGCTGCTCCTGGGCATTGCGGACGATCGGATTGGCCACGGCGCTGCATAGGCGACCGGCGATAATTGTCGAAGCCCGGTCGCGCTCGTGGTCCGTTGGATTCTTGCCGCTGTCAAGCCAGGGAAAGATGTCGCGGTCCAGGAGTTCAGTCAGGACGCGGCAGACCGACCCGAGGTGTTCGATCAGCAATTCCTCCTTCATGCGCGCCGCGAGTTTTCCCTCCTCCATTCTGCCAATGAGTGACTTGTTAGCACTCGAAAGCCCGACCAATCGATCGACGGCGAGAGGCGGCGCCGTGCACATGCGAAGCGTGGGGAGCGCGCTGGGGTTGGCCCGGAGGGTTGCCCCATCGAGACTTCGCAGGTCCCGGGTGGCCAGCAGCGCCGCCTTGACGTGTTCCGTGGTTTTAATGCGCGTGGAGCGGAATGCCTCGGGGGCGAACCGCATAAACCATCGGTTGAACTGATCAACCGATGCAGCGATATCGGCTTTCCAAAGGTGAGGCTTATCAGCATTGATTCGCTTAGGCCGCATTGAATGTTCGATTCGTAGGACCCGACATGAGCCGCCGGCCTATCGGGCAAAGCGCCTCGTCGGTGCGGGAACCTTCGCGAGCGGTCTTGCCCTTGAAGTTCAACGTCGGCATCAGCGGCTCCCGCCGGCGGCGCGGCATCGCGCCGGTGCGGAAAATATGCGGACAGACAGCACGGCAAAACCCCTGGCGCGAGATTTCAACGCGACACGTCTGGCGGCGCTCGCCTTCTCGAATCCTAACGATCTGCTAACGAAGGTTCAACCCATCGGCCCGCCTCGGTGACGCCAGATTCCGATCATCGTCTCACGCCTTGCGCCGCCGGCGCGCGGCCGCCAGCCCAAATTCCTGCATCACATGCGTGTGCGAAATCAGGGGGCGGCCAACGTTTCGTTTTTTGGACGCCTCGATAGCCCGGAAATCCGGGTCAGCTTCAAATCGCTCCTGCATCGCGATGAAGTCGTTTTCGGGCACCATGACAAAACGATCTTTGCCGTTGCGAACGAGAACGTCGTATTTGCTCTTAACCATCATAGAACTCCATTAGCCCAAGGCGACCTTGATTATGGCGCGATTCACATGCACTTATGAGTTTTGATCGACCTGCTCATGATCATCATCCACAGGGGGCACGATCGGCGGCAGATCAGATTCGGGGACCATCTCATAGGGGGAGCGGCCGTCCTCGGGGTATTTCGCCAAGGCGCGGGCGGCTTCGTCGGGATCCACGCCGTCGGCGATGATAATTTCCATCAGCTCCTTGCGGGTGTGGCGCACGGGCTCACCGTTGCGGTACGGCAGAATCCATGGTTCGCCGTGTTTGATGGTGTATTGGCCCGTGGCCAACAGCCGGGCCCGAGCGTTCTCGATTGCCTGTATCTCCCAGTTGGACAGTTCGCGGCCTCCGTCTGTGGGAAGGAAGTAGCCGCAGGGGTCCTTGAGGCAGTCGTGCATCTTGGCGCGCAGGCAGAGCAGGACGCGCTGCTCATGGTCGTTGAGTTTTTTTATGAAGGCGTCCATATCGTAATAGAGCTTTTCCCCGTTGTGGGATGGATCGGGCCCCAAGCCGTTGCGAAACTCCGCCTGGGCGAGGCGGGACTCGCGGCGGGAGTTATCGATGGTGCGGCGGCGGGCCACCTCGTCGGCATCGGTGGGCTGCGGCGCGGCCGGCTTGAGGATTCCAAGGCTCTTGACCAGTTGCATGGCGGCCTGGACGTTGCCGTTTTGAATCGCCGCGGCGATCGCGGTGAGTGCCGCATCGCCCATGGCCAGGGCGCGGGCCTGGGCGGATTCCAGCAGGTCGCGCCGCCAGGCGTTGAAGGCGGCGGTGAAGTGGGCGTCTTCGTGGAGCCAGCGGCGCAGGGAGCGGTGGCTGACGCCCGCCGCGTTGGCCGCGTCGATGATGCTGGCGCCCTCCGCAAGTCGCGTGAGCACCTCACACTGAGAGGGGCTGAGCTTGGCCAACGAGTCGTTGGCGGCGTCACCGGCTGTGGCGGCGGGGTCGGGATTTTTCGCCGGTGCATCAGGAGAATCGGGCATGGGGCCTCCATTCCATGTGTTAGGTATTATATTAACGACGCGATCAAAATGCAAGCCTTGGCGGCCCAGATATGTGCCTAGCTACGCAATAATATATAAAAACAGCAAATTAACGATATAGAGGGGTTAAAAAAGCGGCCATAAGTGGCCAAAAGTGGCCAAATTCATGAATATTGCGGTACGCAGCGCGAGGGGGCGGCGCGGACCACGATCGTATGGGCACAGAATGGATGCGGTGGAATGGGTCCTGGCTACCCGCCGCTCCCCTGGTTGGCCGGGGCGGCTTTTTGCGGGTCTACCTTGAAGACGGCGCGGTCGTAGCTCATGAGGCCGTTGCTTTCGGTCTCCACATCCGTGATCTGCGTGTATACCAATGCATTGAGTCCCTTGTCTTTGAGCTTCCATCCTTCGTGAAGCATCTTGACGTAAGCGTCGGTGAGCTTCGCCTGGTCGGCCACGCCGCGGTATTGCCAGTTGCGGGCGGTCCACATGTGGCCGGGGATAGCAAGCCCCAGGCCGCCGAACTCGCCGAGCACGGCGGCGCGATGCTCTTCAAGCTTCGGCATCGACGGATCGGGGTAGTGGTGCATGTCCGACACGTCGCCGACGGCCTTGTCGGTCCAGCCGCTGGCGTTGTCTACCAGCCGCGTGGGATCGAGCTCCTTGACGTGCTTGACCAGGCGCTCGGTGTCGAATTGGCCCCAGCCTTCGTTGAAGACGACCCACATGATGATGCAGGGGTGATTGCGCCGGCCCTCGACGAGCCGGTCGAGCTCGTGCTCGAATTGCGTTTTGCCTTGCGGCGAAATGTTTACCGGGGCGTTTCTGCGGCCCGGAGGCCCGCTGGGCATGTCCTGCCAGACGAGCAGGCCGAGCTTGTCGGCCCAGTAATACCAGCGCTGCGGCTCAACCTTCACGTGCTTGCGGACCATGTTGAAGCCGTACTTTTTTTCCATCTCGAGGTCGAAGCGCAGAGCGTCGTCGGTGGGGGCGGTGTAGAGGCCATCCGGCCAGAAGCCCTGATCGAGCGGGCCGACCATGAAGATCGGCTGGTTGTTGAGCATCAGGCGATTGATGCCCCGATCGTCCCTGGCGACGGAGATCTTGCGCATCGCGAAGTAACTGTCGACTTCGTCGGTGGACTGGTTTCGCACGATCAATTTCACGTGCAAGCTGTATAGAACGGGATTGGCCGGCGACCAAAGCTGGGCGGCGGGAATATGAATCACCAGCGGTTTGC
>Ga0307476_10002688_pt1 | contig 10549 bp, 10 predicted proteins | sample atmos_gasesECM2C_2_FD_203314 | JGI IMG/M metagenome (GOLD analysis project Ga0307476, IMG submission 203314) | Hardwood forest soil microbial communities from Morgan-Monroe State Forest, Indiana, United States - atmos_gasesECM2C_05 | ecosystem: Environmental > Terrestrial > Soil > Temperate...
TCCTGTCTCAGCAGGACGCCGTTGCTCACTTCATGCGTCCCTCCTCTTGCATACGGCTTTACGTGAGCAGCCTCAAGCACATGCAAGACAGGCGACCCTGTCACAGCGCAGCGTCGCCTGTATGCATCAGTGACAACTATTCGAAACGAACCCTGGCCGAGGCGAGGGAGGACGATCTGTGGTGCGCCAAATCGTCGCCCCGAGGATCCCTCAGCTACCTCGGGAAATTCTTCAGCAACCACATTCGCTCGTAACAAAGCCTCAACAGGTTTCCAGAGCGACCTTCCCGGCTCGGTGCTTGAATCAAATCCCTGTCCTTGGACCACAGGCTTGCTCCACTCGGGTAAAGGAATCCAATCCTCTCTGGCAAAGAAGAACGGAGACTCCAACAGAATGCAGCCGACACTATAGTCCTCCTTCGCGTCAGGCTGCGTTCTGCGATAGCGAGCAATCCTCGCCCGCATTTCATCCTGAGTCTTAGCGCCGTTCTTTCCTTCAAATGCTGCCCAGGCGAGGCTAAGTGGAAGAATACTGTGGTGGCCAAAGAAGCCTCCCCCAACAATATAATCGTCAGGGCTATGCAGCTTAAAGAGAAACGGCTCTCCAGGACCGAGCGCTCTAAACTGTCTCTTACCGCTGGGCTGCCAGAAGTTCACCTCATCCAAAGGCGCACGACTAGCCAGTTGAGCAAACCAGTCCTGGTCAGTTATTCCGACATAGAATCGCATCTGAGTGATCTCAGCCACCGGATTCTACTTCAGAATCAATTCGAGGCAAATTGATCCGACTGCCTCGTTGGCCTCAAAATCGCTCAGGACGCTCAGACTGCTCTGAATCGCAAAGAGAACTACCGAACGAAGCAAATCTCAAAGCTAAGATTTGACGCCCTTGCCGGCTATATTCGCGACCCTCAAGCCGCGCTTTTTGGCGAAGAGCTTGAATGGTATTCCGAAGGAGACGAGCGGATCGTCAGTGCTGTGATTCGGGATCTGGATGACGACGACTTTTCTGCAGTCTTGCTGGCCCGTGATGCACGTGGACGGTTTCGCGCGATAGAAATACTTCCGTTCGTGAATTCAGTTGCCCAAGTTCGCATCGCGCTCGAACCTGCCATGCGAGGATGGGCCGTTCGATCTGATGCCGACTACTACCAAGGAGACGAGCGCGGACGACCGATCGATCTATTTACCCCTGTTGTGCCGCGTGGCCGCTTTCATCCTCACTTTGCCCAAGTTTGGCAGGACGAGCAATTTTCTCCGGCTCGGGAGATTATCAGTGCCATGGCTTATTATTTCGAAGATCCGGACGGGAATTTCGTTGAGCAGTTTCAGACCTCTGGATTTGATGCTAGAACTTGGGAGCTTTATCTTTTTGCCTCCCTTCACGAGCTCGGCTATGCATTTGATCGCAGCCACCCATCACCCGACTATTTTTGTCGCGGTATGTCCGGAGAATTGTTCGTTGAGGCGGTCACAGTAAATCCAACAATGGCGGGGGGACTGAGCCTAGAGTCAGGGCCTCCGGAAGACCCCTCAGAGCGCAAGCTCTACAAACAAGAATACATGCCCATCAAATACGGGAGTGCCCTGTTTTCAAAGCTCAACAGGAAGTATTGGGAATTGACGCATGTCGTGGGCAAGCCCATCGTTTTTGCAATCCAAGATTTTCACTTTCCTGGTTCGATGAAGTGGAGTGAACCATCGCTAGCCCCGTACCTATACGGTCGAAGTTTTACAGCACTCCATGACCCCTATGGAAACCTACATATTTTTTCCCGACCAGTTGGCGAACATCGCTGGCGGAACAAATCAATTCCGTCCGGATTCTTCTTCCTGCCGGGCGGCGAACATGTTAGTGCGGTCCTGACAAACGCGCAGGGAACGTTGACCAAATTCAATCGGCTTGGCGCACTGGCAGGATTTGGGTCACGTCGCATTCGCATGCTTAGACGTGGCACACGCTATGACCCGAACCCAAATGCCTCTCGTCCTACGCCTTTCGTCGATGAAGTAACCCGCGCTGGCTACACTGAAGACTGGGTCGAAGGAATGAATGTCTACCACAACCCACAAGCGAAGATTCCGTTATGGCCCGGGTTGCTCGAAGGCGCCGCGCATCATTTCCTGAGACATGACGGGCAAATCCGGAGTCTCATCCCCGATGGGCATCCTTACGGGACGGAGACATTCATTATTTTTCCCAGAGACTGATGAAGTAGACCGCCCCCTCTCCATCAGCTAATCGCTTGCTTCGATTACGCAAGAAGCGATCGAATCCTACCGATAACGCATTCGCACAACCGCCGCACCCCCAGTCCTCATGATGATACGATTAGATACGGGTTGAGCCGGGTATGAAAGGGCGTACCGCTTCTTATACTCTGAAGGTAGCGGCCAAGCTCATTGGCGTGTCGCCGGTGACGCTCAAGCGCTGGCTGTTGACGTCGCGCGTCGCGGAGGTTGCGCGCGACCGAAACAATTGGCGGAGTTTCTCCGACGCCGACGTTCGCCGCATTCGTAAGTTTGCCGAAAAGATCGTACGGCCCAGGAAACCTGCGAATGCCAGATAACATCCACATCAGAGACGTCTCTACAAGCCAGAGTTCCACTGGCGCGAATCGTGTCTTGCCTGCTCGAACTTTTCAACCATATGTACAGACTCTGGCTACACTCTTCCGCGACGCTGCAGCGAGACGTACCGTAGAGAACCACACGGACCTAACTGCCGCACTTGATGGACAGCCAGGCCGCGAACTGCGTAAGTTATATTCACCAGATTCCCTGCGTTCCACCGGTACATTTTTCACTGGCTCCATGTTGGCTAGCCGCCTTGTAGACTCCGCCAAAGGGGTAATCACGACCGCAGCCCAAGTGATCGATCCAGCATGTGGGGCGGGTGACCTCCTTGTGGCCTGCGCTAGGCACTTTCCATTGCGGTCAACTTTGGTCGATACACTCAAGGACTGGGGCACCAGACTCGTCGGCTTCGATATCAATTCCGCTTTCGTTGAAGCAACACGTTATCGCCTGGCGCTTTTGGCGCTCCAGCGAACTGGAAAGGCTACGGAGGGACTCTCGACAACAAGCCCGCCGCTCGCCGCTCTCTTCCCCAAGATTCGCAGAAGGTCCGGACTGCAAGACTGGCATCTGCAAGCTGGCGTGCCGCTCGTCGTCGTCAATCCTCCGTTCGCGTACGGCAAGGCGCCTAAAGGCAACACTTGGGCCAGCGGTCGCGTCTCGCAAGCCGCATCCTTCGTCGCGAAATGTATCGAAAGCGTCGCGAACGGAACTCGAGTACTCGCAAACTTGCCGGATGTGCTCAGAACGGGATCAAGATACGAGCGCTGGCGCCAGATGGTGGCAAAGAAAACGATAGTTCGTTCGGTGAAAATTGCAGGACAGTTTGACGCGTTAACCGACATCAGTGTTTTTCTGCTTGAATTGGAAGTCGCCATGCCCGAGAGGACTCGCATTAGCTGGGCCCGTCCGATTCGTTCTCGCGTCACCCGACGCACAGTGGGAAATTTCTTCGACGTTCGCGTAGGGCCTGTCGTGCCTTTTCGATTGGATGGCAAAGGGCCTTGGTTTCCTTACGCTCACTCCGACGAGTTACCGCCATGGGAAACTGTGCGTTCGTTGCATCAGTCGGTTAGGTTCACAGGCACAACGTACAAGCCTCCTTTTGTATTGATTCGGCGCACATCAAAGCCTGAGTATCATGTTCGGTGTATTGGGACGCTTGTGACCGGAGCGAAACCGATTGCCGTGGAAAATCACTTACTTCTCGCAATTCCGCGTGACAAACGGGTTCGCACGTGCAAGAAACTTCTTAAGGTATTAAGACAGACCTCGAGTTCTAAGTGGATGAATAAGCGTATCCGGTGTCGTCATTTAACCGTCTCGTCTGTTCGTGATCTTCCCTGGCTCCGGGGCTAGCCCTTATGGACAACGCGCATTTCAGATTCTCGAGTGACATCCTCCGACGGCTCGGCGAAGAACTCAACCCCAGCGTAGAGCACGGCATCGTAGAGCTCGCGAAGAACGCCTACGACGCAGACGCAACAGAATTCACGGTAACTCTTCAAAATGTCGAAAAGCCAGGCGGAGCCCTGGTCATCACCGACAACGGCGATGGGATGAACGTCGATGAGATAAAGGGCGGGTGGCTCGTAATCGGTCAGTCTCGAAAATCGGGACTCAAACGAACCGGAAAGGGCCGTATCCCTGCCGGCTACAAAGGACTAGGGCGCCTGGCAGCCCTCCGTCTCGGCGAGCATGCCACGGTCGTAACGAGGCCAAAGTCACAGAAAACACAACATGAGCTCACGATCGACTGGAAAGCTTTCGACAAAGCCAAGCTTGTCGAAGACGTAGATCTCAGCATTATCACAGCCCTGCGCCCATCAGGAAGCGAACAAGGCACTGAAGTTCGTATTGAGAATCTACGCTCCGCGGTCTCACAGGCGGAAGTCCGCCGCTTGGCCCGCGCGCTGATCCTTCTGGCGGACCCGTTCGGGGACACAGAAGGTTCCTTCAAACCTGTGCTCATCGCGCCGGAGTTCGAGGGTATTGCGAAGCTCGTCCGGACCCGCTACCTCGGCGAGGCGGATTACCACCTCATTGCAGCTGTTAACGCTAAAGGCCATGCAAGGGCTTCGGTCGTAGACTGGAAAGGTAAGGTGCTCTTCAAGGCCACGCACAAACGTCTGGCCGCAGATAGAGCTGGTGCGAGGTATGAGTGCCCGCCCGCGGAATTCGATTTCTGGAACTTTATCCTTAGAAAGGAAACGTTTATTGGCCGTACGGCAACGTTGCAGGACGTACGCAGTTGGCTCGAAGAAGTTGGAGGCGTTCACCTCTATCAGAACGACCTTCGTGTAAGCCCCTATGGCAATCCGGAAAACGATTGGCTCGACATCAATCTTCGACGTGTCCAGAGCCCCGAAGAACGCCCCTCCACAAATAACTCTATCGGCAAAATTGTCGTGCAGGACGAGAACTTCACATTAATTCAGAAAACGGATCGCTCCGGGTTCATTGAGACCGAAACTTTCCGCGAATTGAAAGCTTTCGCGAATGACGCACTCGAATGGATGGCGCGAGAACGCATAGCAGTAGCAAACAAGCGCCGCGAGCGGCAGCGAACGGCCGCCCCCAGGAAGGTTCACCAAGCAAAAGAGCGGCTAGACAAGGCCATCCAGACAGCGCCGAAGGCATCACGAACTAAGCTCCGCAAGGCAGTTCAAGCCTATGCCCAACAAACAGGTCGAGAAGTTGAATCCCTCAAGAAGGAAGTCCAGTTGTATCGCACTCTCAGCACCGCCGGAATCACCGCTGCAACATTCGCGCACGAGTCCAGCGGAAATCCGATTAAGATTATCCAACAGTCCATCAATGCGATTCAGCGCCGCGGGCAACAACACCTAGACGCAAAATACGACTCAGTGCTCGGCAAACCGGTAGCGTCTATTCTCAAGTCCGTTGATACTCTCGGTGTGCTCGGCGCGGCTACCTTGAGCCTGATCGACCACGACAAACGACGGGCCACCGCGGTCAACCTACACAAAGTAATAAAGGACCTCTTGGAGACATTTGATCCATTCCTCAAGGGTCATGACATCGCGCTGGAACTCACCTTGGCGGAAAGCAAACCCTGTGTCAGCGGCTCGGAAGCCGCGATCGAATCCGTGCTTACGAACTTGATCAACAACAGCGTCGCGGCGTTCGAGTTCGCAGGAACACGCGCACGCAGATTGCGCATAGAAACAACCGTCGACGACGATCAGTTTCAGTTGACTGTGACTGACAACGGACCCGGAATACAAGGCATACCTAAGAAGGATATTTGGTTACCGGGGATTACAACGCGACCGCACGGAACGGGCCTAGGGCTTACCATTGTCAGAGATACAGTGGCGGACCTTGGAGGACAGGTCGACGCGCTTGTTAAAAGCAAACTGGGAGGCGCACAGATCATGGTAAAACTTCCGCTTGTGAGCGCCTAAACTTCCATGCCCATCACAATTGCTGCTCGCGCAATCCAACGAATCTCCATCATCGACGATCAAGCACCAGTACGCGAAAGCTACGAATTTTCTGTCGAGGAGCTTGGCGTTGAGCCCGTCTCTGAGGCCGGCCCTCTGGCACCTTTGCAGGCCTTCGTCAAAGACGTGCGGCAGCGAGCCCAAGCTGCAATCTGCGACTACAATCTGAAGGTCCGGGATTACTCGCCCTTCAACGGCGCGGAACTCGCCGCCGCATTCTATAAATCCCAGTTTCCGGCAGTCCTATGCACAAAGTGGCACACCGCAAGCATTGATGAGATGCGTCCATATCGGCGCTTCATCCCATCATTGGTTGACCCTGCAAAGCTTGACCCCACTTCAATCAAGCTTGGAATCGAAGCATGCATTCGTGAATTTGCGGGTCAATTCCTGACAGTGCGGCGTCCGTGGCGAACGCTCGTTCGCGTCGAAGACAAACGAACCTCAGATCAGGGAGTAATATTCCTCTATGTGGTCGTTCCTGCGTGGAATTCGAACGAAGTAGTTAGGCTACCGTCAGAAATCATACCACCGAATATTTTGGACAAACTTCACCCCGGCAGTCGCTTGCACGCAAGGGTAAATCTCGGTGCGAACGGTAACGAGGAATTGTTCTTCGAGGACTGGGAGAGTTGATATGCCGGCGGCAGTGGTCCCATCTCTTACGGTTCTCGATGTTGGCCACGGAAGCTGTGCTGTCCTCGAAGAAGCTGCAAGGACTGTCGTTTTTGACGCAGGCCCCAGGAGCGGCTTGCTGGAATACTTGCTTCAACGGAACATCAAGCAAATCGACCTTGTGCTTATTTCTCACGCCGACGAAGATCACATCGCGGGCTTGATCGCACTCCTCGCTGCTAGTTCGATCGCCATTAAGGCGGTCCGTCTCAATACTGATTCGTTGAAAGGCTCGGATATTTGGGACGATTTGCTATTTGAACTCGACGAACTCGCTCGGAAAGGCTCGCTCGATTTTTCGCCCGCTCTCACTGCGGCGGACAATGGGAAGTTCGACTCTACCGATGTGAAGTTAGAAATTCTCGGCCCAACCACGTACCTCGCCGGCAAAGGTCCTGGTAGCAAGGACCACCAGGGACGGAAAATCACCACAAACTCAATCAGTGCGATAATCAGGCTGCACTATAAGGCCGCTCCAGTTGCTCTTCTCACTGGCGACATGGATCAAATCGGATTCGACGAATTGATGAGGGTTGGTGCCGTAATGAGGACGCCGGTGTTGATCTTTCCTCACCACGGTGGCCACGCTGGCCCGGACATGGCTAAGTTCTCAGCGGGGCTGTTCGACCAGGTCAAGCCAGGCCACGTCCTGTTCTCGATTGGACGCGGCCTGCACAGCACTCCAATTCCCGCGGTGGTGGCCGAAGCTCGGAAGATTGCGAACGTTAGAATTTCCTGCACGCAACTCTCCGAACACTGCTCCCCGACCGTGCCGGCAAAAGATCACACACACCTGAGCCCTGCATTCGCCCGCGGTCGAGACCAACGCCATTGTTGCGCCGGCTCCATCATAATCCCACTCGAACCTGGTAAGCCCGCATTCCCCATCTGGAAAGAGCATCAAGAGTTTATTTCCATCGCGGCTCCAACGGCACTTTGTCGCAAATAACCAGGCTTGCAGCTCCGAGCCGCGTCATCACGCAACCATACAGGCAACCGGACATTCTCTAAGTCTCAGCTTTCTTCCCCATCGCCCTTAGCTTTTCCTGTACTGAATACAGACGCTGCAGATTCTCTTGCCGCACTGCGTAAGGCGTACCCTGCGCATCGCTCACGCGTTGAATGCTGTACTTCAGAGACTCCAACAACACTTGGATATCGTCACCTGTTAGGTCCACGCTATCGCCCTCCTACGGATATCGTCCACTGCCGTATGTCTCAGCGCAATTAGCCACCGTTGTTGCTGAACACTTCACCATCCGCTAACCGCCCGAGCTAGTGACGTCAGACGCGAATCGACTCAGCCAAAGTACTATTTCTTGTTTTGGGTCGTGGGGTGCTTGCCCACGAACTAGTGCGATTGCCGACTGACTTCGCCGCAACCCTGGCAAAGCCAGGAATCGTTCCATTCGGCATATCGCTTGGGGTGAGCCAGATGATTGTGTCTCCAAACGAGGAACAGCCGGAGAAGAAGTCCGGTGGAACATATCAACGACAACATCGTCCCGGCGGATTTGACCGCCTAGTGCGGCACTAGGCGCTACTTTTCTGATCTATGACGCGAAGACCTAAGGATCGTGCTTGTGCACTCCCCTACTCTGCCAGACTGTGCTCAGACACAGCGCCGCAACGCTCGCAAAGGAAGGATCGGCTCCACCGTTCCAATTCACGCGGATAGAAAAACGTGTTGTGTCTCCAGGCTAGAAACAAACAAAACAGAACGACCACGGGGAACGACACCAGATAGATGACTACTCCCACGGACGAGGCTGGCGCCGGACTCCCCATGACCGAATGGATGTACACCACCAGCAGCCCGAACGAAAACAACGCCGACCAAAGAATCAGTTTCGCGTAGAACCATTTCGCAGGAGGGCGCAAACGCACGGAGAGTTGCGACTGGTGAATACCTTGAGTAATCGCGCGTCCAAGAAGCACGTTCGGGCCATTCTCTCCGAGCAAGAAACCGCGCAGCCGGCTCCTCGCTGTCGTATGAAACAGTCCTTCCTCTTGGGCAAGGGAGACCTTCTTCAACTCTGAACTGTTGGAATCGGGACAGCGCAGATCCATCGCCTCGCCTCGGGGAGGCCGAGGGGTCTGAAAATGAGCCTCCCTTTGTATTGCGTTATCCCGCGCCGGAATGTACCGATGTCCTGCTACCGTATTCATGGTTTGCCACCTCTAATTCTCGAACCCGCCGACTCGCTTCGATTCCTGGTTCCTTCCCGATATTCACAGGCATTCCGCGCCGGCAAACGACTGGCCATCTTCTCTGCAATGAATGACACCAGCGCCTGATCTTCGTCGCATATCCGGCTCAGGTGCTCTCGCACCTCTGCCAATCGCCTGAGCCCATTCTTTCCGCCGTGTCGCCTGCTTTCCTTCCTCGTTGTATCCCTAGCTGTAACAATAATTTCGCCTTGTGCCCGGTTCTCCGCGAACAACCGATGCAGAGGAATCTCAAGGGCATCCGAAAGTTTCTCCAGAGTTTCGAGCGTCGGAATCGCGCGCCCATTTTCGAGCCACGAACGTCGGCAGCGCGGCAACCCACAACGTCGCTCAACATCCGCCTGGGACAGGTTCCGAGCTATTCGTTCCTCTCTCAATCGGGCGCCAATATCGATCCGCATGATGTCTACAAACGAGTTCCCACAGCGCTCGCTCTCTTAACCGCTTGAGCGCATCGTCACTCTTCACACTCATAGTGTGTAGACTCATAGTGGTCATCGCTCCAATCATGACTACGTGCCCAGTGCGGACCCAAGAACTACGTTCGGAATTCACGTACGTAAGCTTCGTCTCCAGAAAGGCCTCTCGCAGGAAAAACTTGCGGAGCTGGCCGACGTGCATCGCAACTATGTTGGCGGCGTCGAGCCCGGGGAGCGAAACATCGCGCTGTTAAATATCGTTGCGCTGGCCCGTGCTCTTCACGTTAAACCGGCTCGACTTCTAGAGCCCGTCGCGTAGTTGCGGCTCTTCCCCCTTTCGAGCCTCAACCCTCGGCGAATACGATCCGTTTTTCACGCGATCCATTCCAATTCGGGAAGAACGCCTCAAACTCCTTGACAACTCGGTGCAGAGCATCCGCCTGCTCACGTGTCACGCGAAAATTCGTTCCCCGTGGACAGCGCAGGATGCTGAGACCGGCCAATTCGGGCCGCGACATCAAGTACTTCCGCGAAATCACGGGCGCAATTCGCTTGACAATTCGGAGCTTGGTGCGAAGGTGGTCGCCCGCGAATTTTTCACTTTCACGGATGAATGGAAGCTGCTCCATTGGCTCCGGCTGAATTCGTGGCGCTTCGGCCACCTCCGCCAATGCGATGATTCCGCCGCGCGAACCGCATTCCCACAGATAGACCAGATCCCCCGGCTCGATTTCTTTGCCGAACTGCTGGACGAGGATTGAACGTTCCAAGGAGGAACGCAATCGATTCAAATTTCAGCGAGAAAAGCTGCTGATATCTCTTATGCGGGGAACCACCCCAGAATTTGCCATCGACCACCCAACAAATTATTTCTTGACCAAAGCGGCTGAAATCGAATCGTTCGCTCGCATACCTCCTGAGCCTCTTCTCCAGCCGCCTTTCGAAACCCAACAGGCCTGGAGCCGACGGCAGATTGTGTTCCTGGAGAAGCACGGAATGTCCTCACGAATCAGACAACAACCGCACGATCCTGACTTCGCCGATCTTTCTTGAAATCTCACTGCCCTTCCTGGCTAAAGCCTGCGCCTGTTCCGTCCGCTTCTTCCGTCAAGATGGGATGAGAAGGGCGGTGAGCTTCGATGCAGTAAGCTGCCTGATCGAAATGCACGCAGTTAGTGCAAGA
>Ga0307476_10002689_pt1 | contig 10549 bp, 7 predicted proteins | sample atmos_gasesECM2C_2_FD_203314 | JGI IMG/M metagenome (GOLD analysis project Ga0307476, IMG submission 203314) | Hardwood forest soil microbial communities from Morgan-Monroe State Forest, Indiana, United States - atmos_gasesECM2C_05 | ecosystem: Environmental > Terrestrial > Soil > Temperate...
GACCATCGGCGTCGAAATCAATCACCTGTACTCTCCCGAACGCCGCCGCTGGATCTACGAACGCATGGAATCCGAGCCTCCTCAAGAAGATCAAAAGCGAATTCTCGACCTGCTCATCCGCGCCGATGTCTTCGAGCAAGTCATGCAGCAGCGCTATCTCGGCAGCAAACGCTTTTCACTGGAAGGCGTGACCGCGCTCATTCCGTTAGTGGACGAACTTCTGGACCGCGGATCAAGTCTCGGAGCCACCGAACTGGTAATGGGCATGAGCCATCGCGGACGCCTTAACGTAATCGCGCACGTCGCCAAGCGAGATCCAGAAGAGATATTTGCCGGATTCGAAGATGTCGACCCGCGCAGCGTCCTCGGTTCCGGCGACGTCAAATACCACATGGGAGCGACCGGTGAATATGTCACGCGCAGCGGCAACAAGGTTCACATCCATCTGGTCTCAAATCCCAGCCACCTCGAGGCCGTGGACCCCGTCACGGTCGGCCGCACTCGCGCTAAACAAGATCGCAGCGGCGAGGGTGGCCGTGAAAAATTTCTTCCACTCTTAGTTCACGGCGATGCAGCGTTCGCTGGACAAGGCATCCTCGCCGAAACCATGAACTACGCTGATCTTCCCGGCTACACCGTTGGTGGCACCATTCATGTAGTCGTGAATAATTTGCTGGGATTCACGACCAGCTATACCGAAGAGCATTCGACGCGCTTCGCCGCCTGCATCGCACGCCGGCAGTCGATCCCCATCTTTCACGTCAATGGCGAAGATGTGGACGCCGTCGTCCGTGTCGCCCGACTCGCAGTCGAATACCGCTATCAGTTCGGCACCGACGTTGTGATCGATCTCATTGGTTATCGCCGTCACGGGCACAGTGAAGTCGACGATCCGACCATCACTCAGCCGCTGCTCTATAAGAAGATCAAAGAGCATCCGCCGCTCTGGGAAATTTATGCCGACGATATCGGCGCGACCGATGCTCCGGCGCAAGCCGCCGCCATCAAAGCCGAGTTTGAAAGCGCGCAGAAAAATGCCGGCAAACGTACCAAGAAGCCCACACTGCGCGATCTGCCGACTTATTGGGAGCAATACTACGGCGGCCTGCACAAGCCGGAGTACGAAGTGGAAACCGGACTCTCCACGGAAGAACTCTCGGAGCTGGGCAATCGCCTCAGTACGTATCCGGAGGGGTTTCACATCCATCCCAAGGTGAAAAAACTCTTGGAGCAACGCGCGGAAATGGCCACAGGCAAACGCCCCGTAGATTACGGAATGGCCGAAGCCTTAGCCTTCGCCAGCGTGGTGAAAGCCGGCATTCCCGTTCGTCTCTCTGGCCAGGACTCTCGCCGCGGCACCTTCAATCAGCGGCACTCCGTTCTCATAGACATCGAAAACGAGAACGAATATGTGCCTCTGGAAAATATTGCTGCCGATCAAGCCCGCTGCGGGATTCACAACTCGACTCTTTCCGAGCCCGGGGTGCTCGGCTTCGAATACGGCTACAGCCGCGACTATCCTGAGGCGCTGGTTCTGTGGGAGGCGCAGTTCGGAGATTTCGTAAACGTTGCGCAAGCCATCATCGATCAATTTATTTCCGCTGGAGAAGCCAAGTGGAGCTTGCTCTCGGGCTTAGTCCTGCTTCTACCTCACGGCTACGAAGGCCAGGGACCGGAACACTCCAGCGCCCGCATTGAACGCTTTCTGCAACTCGCTGCGAAACACAACATCCAAATCGCGCAGCCTTCGAACGCGGCGCAATATTTTCACCTGCTCCGCCGTCAAGCCCTGCGCCACTGGCGAAAACCGCTGGTCGTGTTTACGCCCAAGAGCATGCTGCGTCATCCCGATGCGTCGTCGCCCATCTCGGACTTTACTCGCAAGAATTTCCTGAACGTAATCCCTGACACGGAAATCGCCGAAGCTGACCGCATCCTTGTCTGCACGGGAAAAATCGGCCACGAGCTTAAGGCCGAGCGCAAAAAGAGAAAAGATAATTCCACTGCCATCGTGTTTCTCGAACAGCTCTATCCCTTCCCGGAGAAAGAACTCGCTGCTGAATTCGCACGCCACGGTGAGTCGGGTGACATCGTCTGGGTGCAGGAAGAGCCCGCCAACATGGGCGCTCTCTTCAACATGCTCCCACGCCTCGAACGCATCGCCGGCGGGCGTCACGTGATGTCGGTAAAACGCAGCTCCAGCGCCAGCCCCGCTACGGGCAGCGCTAAAGCGCACGAAGTAGAGCAGAAAACCCTGCTGACGCTAGCTTTCACTACGAAGGGATGATTCGTGTGTGGCTGCCGCACCTTCGGCAATCTCAGGGCAGGCTCTCGGCTGTCGCGCCGAGCAGCTCGCTGAGGTAGCGCACCGCCTCGAGCTGCGCGCTACGTCTTTCGCCACGGGATCCGAGCTTTAGCCTCCGAAGTGCGTTCCTCTAGCCTGGTCTCTCCGTCACCACTTTCCCTTCCGCCCCGGGCAACGCCGCCTTCGCGCCTCCAGCATTCTCCCCCGCAAACAGCGCTTCCAAACTCTTATAAGCATAAATCGTCGGCGCATGATTCTGCATCAACCCTCCCGTGTCTGCGGTCGGCCCGTAGTTGCTGTGCACATCCCGTCCCAGCATCCGCAGCATAGCCATCAACTGCCCCCGATGATGCGATGTATGCGTCATCCGCCGCGTCATCACCCAGGCCCTCGACCGAGTTACATCAAAGAACTTCACATCCTCTTCCCACCACGCCTCGTCTTTGCCCTGCAGCACTGCCAGCCGCTTCCCGCTGTCCTCGGTGTACCGTTTCATGAACTCTATCCGCTTCTCCTGCTTTGGCAGCGGAGGTGCACCCACATCGATTCCTAGCATATTGCGGAACCATAAATCTTCACTCACGCATTGGTGCACCATCTGCTCATGCACGCTGCGCCCGCGCGGATCGCCTTCCCGCGGACGGACCGGAAGGTCCACGTCCCGGAACTCGCTCCACATGCTAACCACCTTCACTCGCTCGGTGGCATACGTTTCGACGAGGAATGCGTATCGCATAGCCATAAATGTTACCCTAACTTTCCGAATCCGAGCCATGCCGCGCCGTACTCAACTTCGCGTTGCCATCGACACCGGCGGTACCTTCACCGATTGCGTCTGGATCGATCATGGCCATCTGCGCATGTTAAAAGTTTTCTCGACTCCCGCAGATCCCTCGGAAGCGATCGTTGAAGCTCTCGGAAAAATTAAGCAGCAAGGCGAATTCGTCATCCTGCATGGCACCACCGTCGGCACAAACGCTCTACTCGAACGCAAAGGCGCTCGCACCGCTCTGGTAACGACTGCCGGCTTCGAAGACGTCATCGAGATCGGGCGCCAAGCCCGTCCCAAACTCTACGACTTCTTTTTCGAGCGGATCGAGCCGCTCGTTCCCGCCGATCTCCGCTTTGGCATTGAAGAACGCACTGCCAGCAACGGCGAAATCCTGACCTCGCCTTCGTCTTCAGAGGTGAAGTCGCTAGTCTCCCGCATCTCCGAGAAACATCCTGACTCTATCGCCATCTCCCTATTCTTCTCGTTCGCGAATCCGCAGAACGAACTGGCGGTTGCGGAAGCCCTAAAGCCATTGGGCGTTCCGCTCTCGATCTCTCACCAGATTCTTCCAGAGTTCCGTGAGTACGAACGTACCTCGACGGTAGTGGTCAACGCCTACTTGCAACCACTCATGCAGCGGTATCTGGAAAAGCTTGAGCGCCGGGAAGAATCACTTCGTCTAAGGTGGCTGGTGAAATACCGTGTAGAGCGACGCTTCAGCGCCGCGAAAGTCGCTCATGAAAATAATCGGGCTTCAGTCCCTGCGGCGAGCATCTTCGTCATGCAATCGAGTGGAGGCATCACATCCCTCGAGGCTGCTGCGCGTGAGCCCGTCCGCACCGTTCTCTCCGGGCCGGCCGGAGGTGTCGTCGGAGCCGCTGCCAGCGCTCGGGCCAGCGGTTTCCCCCGCATCATCGCGTTTGATATGGGAGGCACTTCCACTGATGTTTCCTTGGTCGAAGGTGCGCCGGCCATCGCCAACGATGCTCAGATCGCAGGCCTTCCCGTCGCAGTCCCCATGCTGGATATCCACACCGTGGGTGCAGGCGGAGGCTCGCTCGCCCGCTTCGATGCCGGCGGGGCTCTTCGCGTGGGTCCGGAATCTGCCGGCGCCGATCCCGGGCCTATTTGTTACGGTCGCGGCACTCGGCCTACGGTCACCGATGCCAATCTTTTGTTAGGTCGTCTCCAACCCACTCGCTTTCTCGGCGGCGACTTTACTCTCGATCTCGACCGTACGCGTCGCATCACCCGCGAATGGCTGAAGCAGCAGGGAAGTCCGCTCAGTCTTGAAAAGTTTGCCGTTGGCGTTATTCGCGTGGTGAATTCAACCATGGAGAAAGCTATCCGCGTTGTCTCCGTCGAGCGCGGACGCGACCCTCGAGATTTCGGGCTGGTGGCTTTTGGTGGCGCGGGCGGCCTGCATGCCTGCGCGCTGGCAGAGGCTCTCAGCATCCCGCACGTGATCGTGCCCGCGCTGCCCGGGGCGCTTTCTGCTGTCGGCATTCTCTTCAGCGACGTTGTCAAGGATTACTCCCGCACCGTCCTCTGGCAGGTCGCGAACAAAGTTCCGCATGCGCGTCTTATTCAAGAATTCGCAACATTACAAAAACGAGCGGCGAAAGATTTTCAAAGAGAAGCCTGGACAGACAAGGTGCACTATCATCGCAGCGTGGATCTGCGTTACCACGGCCAGGGCTACGAACTCAATCTGCCGTTTACAGCAAATCTGCTGCAAGATTTCCAGCGAGAACACCAGCGCCGCTACGGCTACGCCCATGCCAGCCGCGCGGTAGAGTTAGTAACCCTACGCCTCCGCGCCGTTCTGAAATCGCCGAAGCTCGAAGCTAAGATGGACCATGTACGGACGGCCGCCCCCGGCCGTCCAACTCGAGCAAAGCTCGGCTCGCCTTCCACGCCCGGAGCTCAAGTCCTATTCGATGGCAAGAAAATCAACACCGCAATTTACTCTCGCGACGCCTTGAAGCAAGGCAAAAAATATTCCGGTCCAGCCATCATTACCGAATATAGCGCCACGACTGTCGTGTCGCCTAAGAACCGCTTCCACCTCGACCTCGCGGCCAACCTGATTGTTACAATCCGATGAAAACTGTCCCACGTGACCGCAAACTAGCCACTCGCTTCTAGGTACTGGCAACTCCCTTGGTTACAATGAACCCGTGAAGCCAAGCATCTTCGTCGTCGAAGACGATCCCGATATTTCTCGCCTTGTTCGTCATCATTTGGAGAACGAAGGTTTTGCTGTGCGCGTTTATTCCAACGGAGCGAGTGTCATCGCCGATGCGGAGCGGCAGCGGCCAGCGCTGTTTGTGCTCGACATCATGGTCCCAGGTAAAGACGGTCTCGAACTCTGCCGCACCGTCCGCCAGACGCAGGGGCTCGCCGCTGTGCCGGTGATCTTCCTTACTGCCAAGAGCGGTGAAGCCGACCGCGTGCTCGGCCTCGAGATCGGAGCCGATGATTACATCGCCAAGCCCTTCAGCCCGCGCGAACTCGTGGCTCGGGTGAAGGCCGTGCTACGCCGCTTTGAGCGCCCGCTTCCGCCCAGCCCGCTCAAGGTTGGGGACATCGAAATCGACCCCTCCGCCATGGTTCTTACGGTTCGCGGACAGGCCGTTCCCACCACCGCCACGGAATTTCGGTTGCTCGATTACTTTGCTCGTCATCTTGGCCGCGTCTTTTCCCGCGATCATCTGTTGGATTCGGTTTGGCGTGACACCTCCTACGTTACGCCGCGCTCGGTCGACGTCTACGTGCGCCGGATTCGCGAAAAAATTGAACCCGACCCGGAAAATCCGCGGTATCTCAAAACCGTTCGCGGCGCCGGTTACCGTTTCGAGACCCCAAAGTGAAACGACCCAAAGTGAGAGCGAAGTGAGAAACAGGATTTTCTTCAAGCTGATGGCGGCCTTCCTGGTGGTCATTTTCGCCGCCGCGGTGACCTTCGACATCATGCTGGGCAGCGCGTGGGAAGCTTCGCTACGCTCCGAAATCGAGCGCAATCTTATTCAAAAGACCCAACTTCTGGCTCATCGCGTCGAAACCGACCGCAGTGGACGTTCTCTCGCCGATATCGCCGCGCAGGAAGGCCGATCCGCCGGTGCCCGGGTTACGATTATCGATCCCACCGGCAGAGTGCTGGCCGATTCCGAAGCGACTCCAACCGGCATGGAAAACAATGCGGCGCGCCCGGAATTCATTGCTGCCCTCGACGGCAGGATCGGCAGCAACGAGCGCCGCAGCGCCACGATTGGTATTCCTTTTCTTTATGTCGCCGTACCGGTCTCCGGAGGAGCCGTCCGCCTGGCCTATCCTTTGTCCGATGTCGAGGCGGTTTCTGCGCAGGTTCGGCACGGGCTCGCACTCGCTTCCACAATTACCTTTCTCTTCGCCCTGGTTGTGGCCGCAGGTGCTGCGCAATGGAGCGCCCGCCGTCTGGAACGCATCGTCGATGTTGCGGGCCGCATCGCCGAAGGCGATCTCCAGGCCCGCATCCTCGAGCCTTCTCAGGACGAGATCGGCCGGGTTGCCGGAGCGATCGATAAGACCGCCCGTCGCGTCGAGCAAAGTTTTGCCGCTGTGCAATCCAGCCAACGCCAGCTCGAAACTTTACTCAACAGCATGCAGGACGCCGTTATCGCGGTAAGCGCCGATGGACTGGTGCAGTGGGCGAATCAGCCGATGAACCGGCTCATTCCCCAGGGGACTCGCCTGCAGCAGCCGGTTGTCGAAACCATCCGCGATCCCGACTTTCTTGCCACAGTCAAGGAAGCCACGACTTGCCGTGAAGTGAAAACCGCCCGCGCTACGTCAATCATCCCCGGGCGCGCGTTTGACGTAACCGCCGCTCCCTTGCCGGACGGGGGCGCGGTCGCAGTGCTCCGCGACCTCACGGAAACCGAGCGTGTGGAAAAAACCCGCCGCGATTTTATCGCCAACGTTTCCCACGAGCTACGCACGCCTCTCACATCGATTCAGGGATATGCGGAGACCTTGCTCGACAGTGCTCCGGAAAACGGCGCACCCACGCGCGAGTTTTTGGAGATCATTCGCAAGAATTCCGCGCGCATGTCGCGCCTCACCGAAGACCTGCTTACCCTAGCTCGCGTCGAATCCGGAGAAACGCGCTTCGATGTTGAGCCTGTTCCTCCCGCCGAACTTCTTCATGACGCCGAAGAAAGTTTCCGCGAAATCGCACGGCCTCACGGTATCGATCTCCGTATTGCTGACTTGCCCGTCCCAGAAAGTCTTCCCACCGTTCTGGCCGACCGCGAAGCCATCCATCAGGTGTTCTCCAACCTGATCGACAACGCCCTGAAATACGGAGCTGCCGGCGGGCGCGTGGTCCTCGGTGCCCGCGCGGTTCCCCACGCCGTCGAATTCTGCGTGCAGGATTTCGGCGCGGGCATTGCCTCCGAGCACCTCCCTCGTCTCTTCGAACGCTTCTATCGTGTCGATAAAGCCCGCTCTCGCGAATCCGGAGGCACCGGCCTTGGACTCGCCATCGCCAAACACATCATGCTGGCCCACGGTGGTTCCATCCGCGCCGAAAGCGAACTAGCCCATGGTGCGACGTTTCTGTTTACACTTCCCACTACGTGAGTTTGTCGCCGCTTGTCGAGGAGACAGAACTCACTCCCATTTCTCGTTGTGCCGACTCGACGCCATAACCCCGATATTACGATGGTACTAAGAGTCTGGGTTCCGGGACGCGAATAGAAAAATGACGAAAAATTCACAGCTCCTTAACCCGCCCGGCAAAAAGAAAAACTATGCTTAGGCGTTGACCATCCAGTTATGCTTACGGCAAAATCAGAGTCAATCGCTTTGCGCACTCCCACTACGCGCCACGGGGAGCCCTCATGAGTACCGCACGGGTCGAAAGCGTTAGCTCCGAATCAGCTCACCATCAAATTGTTCGCCGCACGATCGAAGCTTGTCATCTCGCGAAAGAAGCCGCCAGCGCCGCTGCGGAAGGAATCGCCACTGGTTCCTCTCCGCTGCTCAACTCGCTGCGCCAGCGCGAGCGCGAACTTGACACGCTTGACATGGAAATCGACAGCGCCGTTACGTCGATTATCACGGATGTTGAACCCGCCGAAGCCCGCCAACTCCTCGCCTGCATGAAGTTTATGATCAGCCTGGAGCGAATCGGCGACCTGCTGCTGAGCTTCGCCAACAGCGCTCAAGCGGCCGCCGGCCGCATCGATTCCGACGACGTCCGCGACCTCACGCATATGGCTACAATCCTGGAAAAAATGCTCACCGATGTCGGCGACGCTTTTTCCGCACGGGACGTCGGCAAAGCCGTCGACGTTCTCCGCGCCGATTCCGAAATCGACCGTCTCCGCAACCTCATATTTCTTCGCCATATCGAGAATCCCGAAAACATCGCCCGCCAGGCTAGTCTGCAGATCATCTTCATGACGCAGTCCCTCGAACGCGCCGGAGACCATGCCAAGAACCTTGCCGAAGAAGTCTGCCACTTCGTCAGCGGCCACACCGTGCGCCACGTCCTCAAGAGTTACGACAAGCCGGTCGAACAGATGTTCATCGACTACCTGCGCCGTCGCGAGCAGCAGTAACTGCCCACGGGCTGTGGGTATCGTTGCCAGCGAGAATCATGCTCCGGGTCCTACCTCGCTAAGGACTATACTTGGAACCGGGCACTTTATCAGCCGCCGATTTTCACCAGCTTCGTCGTCTCCGATTACTATTGGACCTCCACCACTGATGCCGCCGATACCAGCAAAGCGTGGACCGTTTATAGTTGCGATTTCGGCGTGTATGACACTCCAAAAACTGAAACCAGCTACGCCCTTCGCAGTGCGGTAAGGCGTTCAACAGACTTCAAAAGCGAGTTGTGGTTCTCAGACTATGGGACGATAAGATCTCTCCCATCGTTTGTCGATCGCGGTACCATGCCCTGCAGGGAATGATCGGGGCCGTATGAATGTCTATTTGATTGACGGAACCTACGAGCTATTCCGCCACTTTTACGCCGTGCCCTCCGCATTGGACGAGAACGGCCAGGAAATCGGTGCGGTCCGGGGTGTTCTGACTTCCGTTTTATCCATGATCGAGCGCGGCGCCAGCCATCTTGGAGTTGCAACCGATCATGTCGTCGAATCATTCCGCAACGATTTGTATCCCGGATACAAAACCAGCGAAGGTGTGCCCGAAGAGTTGCTATCACAGTTTCCCATTCTCGAAGAGGCGCTGGAAGCCATGGGCGTCGTTGTATGGCCCATGGTTTACTACGAGGCGGACGACGCCCTCGCTTCCGCCGCCAGCAAGGCGGCAAAAGATGAAGCCGTGAACCAGGTTCTCATCTGCACGCCAGACAAAGATCTGAGCCAGAGCGTTGTGGGTACAAGAGTCGTGCAACTGGATCGCAGGCGGGATATTGTGCGCGACGAGGCGGGCGTGATCGCCAAGTTCGGTGTGAAACCACAATCGATTCCCGACTACCTGGCCGTGGTCGGCGACAGCGCTGATGGCTTTCCGGGTTTGCCCGGCTGGGGTGCAAAAGCCGCAGCACTCACTTTGTCTCAGTATCCCCACTTGGAAGACATTCCAAAAGATTGGCGAGAATGGCATCCCGCAATCCGCAAAGCGCGTCCGCTGTCGGAATCGCTATTGGGCGCGTGGAGCGATGCGGTGTTGTTTCGCACCCTCGCTACGCTGAGATTGGATGTACCGGTTTTTGATACCGTCGCCGATCTTCGTTGGAAGGGGCCGCGTCCGAACTTTGAAGAATACTGCCAGCGATTGAAGTCTCCGGACTTGTTTCGTCGCGTCAGTGCGCTGGAATCCCTAACACAATAAAAATGTCTGCGTGGGGCGGACACCCCTGTCCGCCTCTATCCATGAGCAATCTAGAGGCGTCTCAACGAGACTCTATGTTCGCAATTTTTGAATGAAAGCCACAGTAGAATTTGCCTCACCGCCCCCCGGGCTCTCAAATGGCGCGCCAACATGAGCGGATCAGTGGCTACAAGATGTGGCAGCGAGGCAGCGCAATATCGTTTTTCCCAACACCTTGGAGAACGAAGCGCGATTCTGGCGCAACATTGGAACCGGACCTTCCCAGCTATCCAGGAAGGTGGGTCTGGCAGTTCTAGGAATCTTTGTCCTTGGCTTCGCGATGGTCCTGCTGGTTGCAACCTACGAACGGGGCGTCCTGTGGACATTCATTCTTGGGATGGTTCTTTTCTGTGGATCGATCTTCGGCATAATCGTTTGGGCCACTCGCAAAGTCTCCGGCGACGTGAGGACGAGCGACGTAATTCACTAAGGCGAAAGCAATCATAAGCAAGAGGGCCGAGCCGGGAAGGCCGGCCCTAGAGTTAAGAGCCACGCTCGATTAGTCCGCAGAAACCAGCTTCTCTTCCATGCGTGCTCGATTGCCGATCCGCGGCAATTTATTTTGCAGATGGAAGCAGTTGAAG
>Ga0307476_10002690_pt1 | contig 10545 bp, 7 predicted proteins | sample atmos_gasesECM2C_2_FD_203314 | JGI IMG/M metagenome (GOLD analysis project Ga0307476, IMG submission 203314) | Hardwood forest soil microbial communities from Morgan-Monroe State Forest, Indiana, United States - atmos_gasesECM2C_05 | ecosystem: Environmental > Terrestrial > Soil > Temperate...
GGTACTCGACCGTGCCGGCAGCGCTTCTCGGTGTGCCGTTCAGCACGGAGCCTGCGACGCAGTAGGTGCCGCCCGAAGCGTTGGACAAGCCGGCCAGCCAGTCGCGTGACACCATGACGTCGGCGTCGGTGAAGGCGATCAACCTGCCGCGACTGGCAGCGACTGCGCGGTTTCGCGCCGCCGCTGCTCCGAGACGTGGGACGTGGGAGAGGACACGGAGTCTCGGGTCGCTAGGAATCGCCGGCGGTTCGGAACCGAGATCCGAGCTGAGCGCGACCACTACCTCGAACGGCTCGCTGGTGTGCTGCTCTAGAATTCCCGCGAGACATTCGGAGAGTGTCGACGCCCTGTAGGCGGGCACCACCACCGAGATCATCGGGGATTCTTCGTCTTCCACCGGTCAGACGTTAGGACGGGTGGGTCCGAACATCACGGGTACCGTGAGCGAGCTCAGGTAGCCGAGATTGACTAGCAGCCTCGCGGCGACGTACGTACGCAGCCTTGAGCTGAACGCAACGAACGGCAGCACCACGCACAGGCCCGCCAGCTTCCCGAGGCGCACAAGGTCGTCGCGCTCATCCAGCGCCGTCGCCATCGTGGCATCGGAGCGTCCCTGGTACCACGCCCTCCGCAGCAGCCAGCGGGGCCGCATCTGTTCGACGCGTACGTGGTGCTCCACCACTGCCCCCGGTACTTCGGCGAGTCGCCAGCCGGCCTTCATCAGGCGGCTGCACAGCTCAGTCTCCTCGTGGGAGCCGGGCCGGCCGGGGCGCGGGCCCAGGTCCACCCGAAAGCCACCGACGGAGACGGCGGCTCTTCGCCGGACCGCAAAGTTGCCGCCAAACGGCAAATGTGGACAGCTGGCGCCAGCTTCCCGCATCCCGAAAGAGGTGAGCAGTTCGTCGTGCACCCATCGCGGTCGCGCCCCGTCCGGCCACGCAACGAGGATCGTACCGCCCGCCAGGCCGACCGTGGGATCGGCGAAAGCCTTCGCGAGGGCGTCTCGCCATCCTTGACACACCAACTCGTCATCGTCCACGTAACAGATGACGTCAGCCGAGGCGTCCTCGAGGGCCCGCTGACGGGCGACGGCAACCCCGGAAGCTTGCTGCTGCACGACCCGGATCGGGTGTTCGAGACCTGTCAGCCGCTCAGGAACGAGCCCGCCATCCACGATCACGAGCAACTCGTCGTCTTCGCCCAGCTCCTCAGCGATGGACGTGCATGTCGCTTCAAGAGTCGGGGAGGTCCCCAGCGTGCACACGACTGCAGTGATCGCTTGCGGCGTGCCGTTGGTAGCCTCAGATGTGACGACGGAGGGGTCTTCCATGGCAGGCGCTCCAGACTACGACGTGCCCTCGTGGCCCTCGTCGAGCCCGGAGGCTCGAGGCGCATCGACGCGCCGAACCTGGTTTGGGGCATCGTCCGGCGATCGCGATCCGAGGTGGATGCACGAAGGGGTCGTCACTCCTCGGCACCGCGTTGCGCGGGCCCGAAGCCGGTTGCCCGGTACGGCGGCGCTCCGCTGGCGCTTGCCGCGATCTTCATCTGCCGTCGTGCTCACCTTCGACGACGGTCCTGATCCGACGGCCACGCCGGCCCTCTTGAACGTGCTCTCCCGCCACGGCGTCCAAGCCACGTTCTTTGTTCTCACGGAATTCTCGAGGAGGTGCGTCGGGACCCTTCTCGACGCAGCCGCTGCCGGCCACGAGATCGGATTGCACGGCGACGTGCACGAGATCCTGGCTGGGCTGCCCCGGCGGCAGTCCGAGCGGCGTCTGATCGGGGCTCGCCGCTTCCTGGAGGACTCATTGCAGAGGCCGGTAGCGATGTACCGCCCGCCGGAGGGTGTCACCTCTCTCGCTCTGTTGCGGGCCGCGCGGGCAGCGGGACTCGACGTGGTTCTGTGGTCGCGCGACCCGCGTGACTGGGACGAAGGCTCGTCCCGCCCGCTCACCGGTCGGCTGGCCCGTTGCATCGAGACAGGTGAGATCGTCCTCCTGCACGACGGGGGAGGAGGCCCAGGCGGCGACCGAGATTCCACTGCGGCGGCACTTGGCGCCGTCCTGCCGGCGGCCATTGCCCGCGGACTGACCTTTCGTTCGTTGGCCGAAGCCGTAGCTCCCGCACGGCCATGACTTGGGAGTTGGGCCGATCGGTATCGAGGGCCGCCGGTCCGTGTCAGCCGGAGATCCCGACCGAGTACGCGCTGGCCTTGGTGCCGGGTCCGGGTGTGTAGACCCGGACTTCGAGCTCGTCCTCGTTGCCCGGGGGAGGCAGAGAGGGGTTGAGTCGGAAGGGACCCCAGCCATGGAATACCTCGGGAGCCGGGTTCCCCTTGGGTACCTCGAACGGGATGCGAACCTTTACCGTCTCACCTACCAGGGGGGGCCGGATACGGGCCAGGAGGGTGTGGGTGGTGTCGTCCCACACTTCGACCGACACCTGCCCATGGCCGGACAGTTCGGCCGTTGCTACGGCTGGGCCGGCTGGCTCTCTCCAATAGCCGCCAAAGACGAGGTATCCCGCCCGTCCGGTGCTGACCACCCGCCAAGTGAATGGTGGCCCGCTGGTCACCGCGACCCCGCTGGTCGAGTGCAAGAGCCAGGCTGGAACAGAGGTGGGAATCCCTGGCAGGTCGAAGTGGCTCTGGCCGGCTGGAGGCGTGTACTCGTAGCTCCAGACGCCGTGGCCGATGGCGACCGGCCGGGCCTGGAGCGGATCGGCAGCCAGTTCGGCGACAAGTGCGTACTCGGACGCCACGGGTGCCGTCTCGACGCCGATTGCCGGAGTGATCACGAACCAGACGGGCTGTCCAGCGAGCCGGACCGAACCGCCCGGTCCGACGATGGCGACGTAGAAGTGGCCGGCGGCGAAGCGCCCTCCGATTCCCTGCGAGGCCACCACTTCGGCGCCCACGGGCAGCGCCTTTTCGAATCGGTCTATCTCAGCTGCGGCTGCCGCCGGTACCCGTATCCATTGGCCGGGTGTGCGCGGTAGCCAAACCGCACCCCAGCCGATCGTCTCCGCCATGACCGACACCGCCAGGACTGCGGCCAGCCACCGGTATCGCCGGGCGACCCAAGCTAAGAAGACGACCGCACCCACCGGACCGAAGACGTAGATGGGTATGGACTGGAACAGGGGTTGATTGAAAGCGATCCCGGGGTAAAGGGAGTTCTCCGTGATCACCGCCAAGAGGACGAACAAGATCGTGGGAGCCAGGATCCCGAGTAGGCCCGACGCCGCCAGATTGGCCCAGGCGTTGAGCCTCTTGGACCACATCACCTCCAAGAGGTGGCCGGGTCTCAGTAGTAGCCCGAAGCTCAGCTGCACGAGGCCGGAGACCGAGTGTCCCGCTCCACGGGGTTGCCGACCTGCCAGGTAGGTCAGCGGCGCTAGGTTGCCCGATCCCCTCATGGCACCGAGGCTGTGCAGGACGACGAGTCCTACCGCTCCCGAAGCGGTTGCGGCGGCTGCCGATAGTCGGTGGCGCGAACCGACGAGCGCGCATATCCCGATGGCAACGACGTAGGTGGTCGCGTAGTCCCCAGACAAAAGTGTCATGCCGCCCCACAACCACGCGCGCCGCCGGCCCGACAGCAGATCGCGGGCGAAGAGCACGGCGTAGAGGGTGGCCACGGTCTCATAGTGGAAGTCGAAGGCCAGGCTCCACCAGATCCACGGATCGGCGAGCAGCGCCACCAGGCCTGTGCCTGCCAGCAGCCAGCCCATGTGCCTCGACGTTTCTCGCCTCGAGCCGACGACGTCGCAGATCCAGAGGAACGCCACGACCTCGGCGGCAACGACAGCGATGTCCTGATCCCACAACAGGATCGGCCCGTGCGGCCACAGCCAATAGGTTGGGGCCAACAGAATGAAGGTCACTTCTCCGTGGTTTCCGAGAAAGCCCGCCGGCAGTTGGAAGTGGGCGAACCTATACCAGGCCTCTGAGTAGTAGGCGTAGTCACTCGTCGCCGAGTAACGGCTGAACTGGACGGCGCTGAACACCAACAGTGAGACCAACTGCAGCCCGAGAAGGCCACACCCTACGCGACGTAGTAGCGCCAAGCCCTGACCGGCCCGGGTGTTATCAACGACCGTCGTGTCTGCCTCGTCGGTCGCGTCGGCGAGGTCGGGTTCCTCGGTCTGGTCCCTGGTGTCAGTGAGGTTGGGTGTTCTGGCCACTTCGGTGTCGCGCGCCGAGTTGGTCGCGTGCGTGACGTCCTTCGCGTCGGTCGCGTCGTGGTGCACTGCCGGCAGCCGCTTGGTCAGCTCTTGGTGGCCGTCAGCCTGTAGATCTGCACGTTGCCATAGGCCGCGGCACCCACTATGTCGTACAGGCTCGTCCCGTCCGGGCTCAGCTCAATTGCTACGCATCTCAGGGGTGCGGGCAGCGTTCGCTCGACACTCTCGGTGGTCAGGTTTACCACCCCCACCTCGGATATCGCCCCAGGGTCCCTCAGCACGTAGAGAGTGGTGCCATTTGGGCCCAAGGCTAACGACATGGCGTCCGAGCCGATGTCGAATGCGCTCAGCACCTTCCCGGTGGCGACCTGGATCTCGCTCACCTTCCCATCAGGCTCGAGCACATAGATCGAGGACTCGTTCGCGCTGGGCGTGGCCGCGAGGGCGCCGAGGGGGACCGGAACGTTGGCGACCACGGTGTGGTTCCGACTGTTCACCACGCTGACGGTCGTCGATTCAGTGTTGCCGTTGAGCGCGTAGAACGTCGTTCCATCCGCCCCGGCGGTCACCGATCGGACGGGAGCTCCGAGCGGCACGGTTGCCACCACCGTTCTCCGCGAGGCGGCCCGGGCGAACTCGACAGCACCCGTGTTCGTCGTCGCCAGCCCGACCGCCACCAAGTCGGGGTTCGACTGAGCTATGGCGACGGCACTCGAACTGACGGGCCACACCCGTCCCAGCGATCCCGAGTCGAGAGTCAGGGTTCTGACGTTACGAGTCACGCCCGTTCCGGCCAAGAGCAACATCACACCGTTGGACTGCGGAGGTGCCCCGCCAACGAGGCCCTTCGGGCCGGGGATGACCTCGCTGGGCTTCAGCACAGCGCCCCTCGGCGCAGCTGACGACGAGCAAGCGGCGAGGGCGGCGCTGGCGACGAGGAGCAACCCTGCACAGCGTGCTGCACTCCTACCCGTTCCATGTCTCAGGATCGGTGTTTTCCTTGTCGACGCAACTATTGTTAGCGGCTTGATTCGCCCCCAGCGCATGGGTAGGGTTACCACAGGAGTAGTCCAGAGGGCGCCCCACGTCTGTGGCGCGCGTTTTTCCGGGTGAGAACTGGGGCAGTCTTGAATCGTTCTCGGGGGCACATGAAGGGTCCGGGCGTAGCAGGACTCCTCACGGCTCTCGGGGCGGTCATCGTGTCGTTTTGCGTTGGAGTGGGAGCATCCTGGGCCCAAGGCTCCACACCGGACATAGTTTTTGGGCCTGGGCCCGTTGTTTTTGGGTCCGCTTTCTCCGGGCTGGGCAGCGCCGGCAACACTCCGACCTTGACGGTTACCAACCAGACTTTGGCGCCTGGGCAGACGACAGACGTAGGAATCGGGGTCGGGCCCTGGGTTCCCGGCGACAACGTCCATTTGTGGATGGTGCTCACACAAGACGGATCGACGCCGCAAGAGATCGGGCCGACGAGTATCATCGCCGATCCGTCTGGGGGATTCACCGACGTGCCGGTCACGATCCCTGGTGGGAGCGGGCCCGGTTCGTACGTCATCTTCGCAATCTCTCAGGGCTCGAATGGCACGGCCGTGGTCACCCAGAACGTCGCGGTGGAGTCGGCAGGGTCAGTTGCATCGGCGGACGCCGTCGGGCCCCCGGATGTTACGTGGCAGCCACCCGCGACATGGTCTGACCCGACGACACGCAGCATTGTAGGTGCCGCCGTGGACAAGGCGGCGGCGGCGGTTCAGCCGGGGACCGACGCCGCACCGGCGCCACCGGTGAGGCAGGCATCCTCGAGGGACGCTCTGTCGAGGACCCATCAGCACTCCTCGGGCAACGCTCTGTTGATCTCGGCTCTGGTAGCCCTGCTCTTTGCGTCGCTGGTCGCGACATTGTGGCTGCGCCGCCGGCATTGGACTGGCCACGCATGATCCAATGGCGATCGAAGGGAGAGCCGAACATTCTGCGGTCGGGCGCCACGTCGTAACGCGCTCGGGGTTGACTTCCGAGCGAGTGGCTGCAGCCGATGTCGCTGTGCCCGCCCGTTCGTTCTCGCGGTTGAGGGAAAAGGCCCGCTCTTCCTCGCAAGGTGGCGCGCTCTCGCCTGGTGAGCGAGCGTGTTGGGTGTTGGCCGGTGTAGTGGTCATGATCTGGGCCTTAGAGCTCGTTGCCTCGCTCACGCTCGGGCCCTGGCTGACGTTCGCGGTGGTAGCTCTGGGGGCCTGGGGCCTCGTGGTCGTGGCTTGTGGCCTCGCGCCAAGCGTGCTCGGTTCCCGGCGGATGGTGGCGATCGGCTGGGTGACTCTTGGGGCCGTGCTCATCGGCCTGGCCCTGTGGAGCTACTTCCAGATCTTCAACTCACCCGCGTACCCGACGGACGAGGTCGCTTTCGACCAGTACGCCGCCTTGCTGCTTGTGCACGGTCACAATCCTTATGTCCAGTCGATGGCACCCGCCGCCGGGCTCTACCATCTTTCGCCCAGCAACTTCACGTTTCATCTCGACGGCACTCCCGTGACCACTTTGTCCTATCCCTCCCTGTCCTTCCTGGCTTACGCGCCGGCGATGCTTCTCGGATGGTCGACCCAAGTGGGCATAGTCCTCAACGTGGCGGCGTGGGCAGTCGCTGTACTACTCCTCTTCCTCCTCCTTCCTCGATCTCTGCGCCCGTTGGCGCTCGTGATCGGGAGCTTCAGCGTCTATATCGCATACGCGGTCGGAGGAGTGACGGACGCCCTGTTCGTACCGTTGCTCATGGGCGCCGCATTCCAATGGGACTCGTTCCTCACGAGGCGGGGCCTGCGGAGATGGATCGGTCCCGTGCTGTTCGGCCTGGCGATGGCCGTTAAGCAGACCCCGTGGCTAGTGCTTCCCTTCCTCATTGCAGCAGTGCTCATCGAGGGTCAGCGTCAGTTGGGTAGTCGAGGCGCGGGGCTTCGAGCGGGCGGCCAGTATCTGGCCGCTGCTGTGGGCGCGTTCCTGGTGCCCAACCTCGCGTTCGTCGTGATGAGCCCAGGGGCGTGGTGGCGGGGGATCCTGACCCCGTTCGGCGCTCACACAGTCCCTGTCGGGCAAGGCCTGGTGGGCCTCAGTCTCTTCGTGGGCGTCGGCGGAGGGTCGCTCACCGCCTTTTCCGTCTTGGCAGTCGTTGTTCTCGTGGCCATGTGGGCCGTCTACGTGACCAGCTATCCCCTGCTCAAGGGCTTGACGTTCTTTCTGCCGGCGTTCGCGCTCTTCTTCTCTGTACGTGCGTCCGGGAGTTATCTGGTGGCCTTGGTTCCAGCTGCCATCGTCGGAGCGTTGACGACTCGATCGGCCCCGCAGCGGCCGTGGTCGGCATGGCCGTGGGTGGTAGGGGTCAGCATCGTGCTCACCGGCGGTGCCGCAGCCTTCGCGTTAAGTAGCCAGTCGCCCCTCGCGATGTCGATCCAGCAGGTGTACACGACCGGCCAACTCGCCACCATCGACCGAGTGGTCGTCCGAGTGGCAAACGTCTCGGACCGTCCGGCACGCCCCGCGTTCTCGATGGAGACGGGTACCACACTGACGGCGTTCTGGTTTTTCAAAGGGGGACCGGCCGTGCTCAAACCAGGCGAGGCCGCCACCTACACCCTGGAGTCTCCCGACTACCCCTCCCAGCCTTCCATCGCCGGCGGCTTCCAGGTCGTCGCCTTCACCGATGACCCCGGGACCGTCAGCCGCACCGGCTCGTACCTTCCCACGACCTATCACGTGGCTCTGGTGCCCAATGCGGTGGACCGTATCGTGCCGGTCGGTCAGCCGGTCACGATCACTGCCGAGGTTCTCAACCATCTCGATGGCCCTGTACGGGTATCGGGGATCCCGGTCTATCTCGGCCAGGTCATCTATGCGCAGCAGGGACTCGAGTTCGGAGAGGCCGCGATAAACGGGGACCAGCCGGGAGTTACGCCTGTCTCGGCACTCACCGACGCTTCCGGACGAGCCAAGTTCGTGATTCGGGGGACGGTTGCGACCGGCGACCCGGTGTACTTCGAAGCCAACCTGGTCAACGGGACGCAGTACTACCCGTATGGATATTCCGAGATCCTGCCCATACGGTTCGTGACGAACGTCGGTCGGTCGGAGGCAAGGCCTCACGCCTGAGTAGTGACGTCGAGCCAGAGAAGTCCGTGGGCAATTCCGGTTGACGGCGAGGTCAGAGGTGAACGTGGACTCGGTAGGTGATGCCTTCCACTGGTTCGCGCAGATCGACTCGGAGCAGCCCGCACAGTCCCCGCCGGTTCTCGTAGCCGTGCGGTAAGTGCATGACGTGCTCGATGTCCTGTTCGAGGCTGATGGAGATCTCCTCGGTACCATGAGCCAGGGACAGCTCGTTGCCGGCCACCCTTACTTCGGTCGTCGTGCCTGTCCCTGGGTCGCGCACGTAGGGCACGAGCAGCGTTTTGTAGCCAACCACACCAGGGGTTGCTTCGTAGATCGCGGCACCGTCCTCGAAGACTTCGACCACAAGGTTGTATTTGAAACGCGATCCGCCTTCTCTTTGTTCGCTGAGCAGCCGCCGTGTGAGGACGCGCATCGGCCAGCCCTTGGCCGAAGTCGCGAGCAACCGCAGTCCGCTCGACTCCCGTAACCGCTCGATTGGGCCAGCCAGCTCGAGCGCTTGCTGAGCGATCACGGTCAGCGGCGACCGACCGGGGACGGCACGGCAAGCGAGCCCGAGGTTGAAGAGTTTCCCACTTCGCATATGACGGGTCGTCGAGCAGAACTGGAGATAGCGGCTGGGCCCGAAGGTGACGTCGGTGATGCCGAAGCCGTCGTAGTCGGGCGCCGGATTGCCGTTCACTTGGACTGACATGCGGCCGCTGTGGATCACTGCACGGTGAGTGGGTGCTCCCTCCACGAGGGAGGCGGGTCGAGTGCTGACCGTCGTGGGTTCCCCGGGATCAGCGTCGAATCCAGCTAGCACTGCCGTGGCGAGGAAGGCGAGTGCGAGGCTCGAGTAGTGCGCATCCGCTGAATAGCGCTCGTAGCCGACGCGAGCGGCGGGCTGGAGGCAGTTCTCGACGGGGCTGTACGTGCCATCAGCACGCATCCAGCGTATGAACGACTCGAATGCGAGTCGGGCGGCGGCTTGCGCGGGGATCACCCGCGCTGGTTCCACGTGCGCGACAAGACGCGCAGCGAGAGTGAAGAAGGCGAGCTCGGCACCGATCGTCCACGTGTGTCCCGTGCTGCGGTGCGCCGATGCAAGGGACCCGTCGGAGAGTTGTACGAGGAGGCTCCTGTCCAGACCGGTCACAAGAAGGCGTTCCAACGGCTCGCGCCACGAACCTTCGTAACCCTCTGCGACCATGTCAGCGAGATGGAAGCGTGTGAAGAGGTCGTAGGAGTTCGCCAGACCTTCTTGCTGGTAGAAGCCGGTGTCCAAAAGGATGCGCTTGTGAAAGAAAGGAGCTATCCATCGATCGATCTGGTCGACCGAGAACGGCGACAGCCCCTCGCGAAGGCGGATCCATTCTCCTGACAACCACACCGACGACCAGTTCGACGGTGGCCGAGATCGGAACGATCGCTCCACATCGACATCGGCGATTCGCTCAGCGAGTTTTCCTGCTTGCGTGCTTCCCGCTTCGCGAAGGAGCCGGTATCCCTTCAAGATGGCCGGCCATGTAAAATCGCGATGACTCGAGCGCTTGGTCGAGCCGGTCGCCCGGTCGAATTCCGACAGTGTGGGCGGCAAGTCGATGTCTGCGGTATGGGTAAGCGCCGCGTCGAGGCCGCGCTCGGCACGGTCGAGCACGATCTCTCGGCGGGGGGACGGACAGAGCTTCGCCAGGGCGGCATTGCAGAAGGCGTGGTACGCGGTCCCGTATTGCGTCGGCTCGCCGAAGAAAGGGTCGTCCAACTCGCCCGACGGTCGCAATAGAACGGCCTGGCGGTCGATTGCCGCCCCCAGGAACCGTACCGCTCGCGGCAGCTCGGAGTCCTGGCTCAACCGTATCTCTCTGTCATCAAGGTCTCAGCTGCCACCTCGCAACCCCTTGGCTCCCCGGTTAACGCCGAGACGTTTGTGCTTCAGGCAACGAGTGGAGACGAGCGGACTCGAAATCACCGGACACCTGTTTGCAAAGCAGGTGCTCTTCCAGAGGAGTGAGGGCCCCGATTAGCCTGGGGAGAGGCAATGTACTGTCCACCAGTTCGGCCAAAACTCTAGTCCGGAACCCTGAGATTTAGGCTTGTGGGGAAAAACGCCCTCCCGGGCACCCCTTGAACGCCGTCACGCGGGGACCTAGATTCACGATCCAATGGAGGGTGTCCCCGCGGCCCCTGGCGACGCCGACGCCTCCCGTATCGACTGTGGGATGGTGCCGA
>Ga0307476_10002691_pt1 | contig 10543 bp, 6 predicted proteins | sample atmos_gasesECM2C_2_FD_203314 | JGI IMG/M metagenome (GOLD analysis project Ga0307476, IMG submission 203314) | Hardwood forest soil microbial communities from Morgan-Monroe State Forest, Indiana, United States - atmos_gasesECM2C_05 | ecosystem: Environmental > Terrestrial > Soil > Temperate...
AATCGACGGATCGAGATCGTCCTGCTGCCAAATATCGCCGAGCTCCCCAGGATGCCCTCGGTAGGAGACAAGCCATGAAAGCGCTACTGCTGATCTCGCTCGTCGCGTGCGCGAAGCCCGCCGGCGGCCCGCTGGCGAACACATTCGACAACACACGTATTGCGTCGGTCGCGCTCGAGTCGAAGCAGGACGTGACCCAGGCGCAGCAGCAGCATGATCTGGCAGTCATGCACCATGACAAGGCGGACGAGGCGTACCGCGACTCGGAAGTCGAACAAGAGGTGGCCGAGTACCAGGCCCAGCATTCCGTCCTCGTGAGTCAGCTCGTCGGAAGGATGCACGACAAGGCGCAGACCAGCCCCGACACGGCCGCGCTTGCGCGGCGAACCGCCGATGCAAAGGTCGAGTTCATGCGCGCCCGCCGCGAATGGCTGGGTACGCTGTCGAGCTCGACGCTCTACGAGGTGTACGCGGCGCAGGCGAAGCTCGAGCTCGAGCGCGCCCGGGTCGCGCAAACCAACAACCTCACTCCGGCCGGCTTCGGTCTCGCGAGCTTCGAGCAACAGCTCGCGCAGCGCGACGCCGCCGCACGAGCTGCCGCCGCCGAGACCGAAAGGCAACGGCTGGCTGCTGGATCCAAGCTCACGGCCTGGAATGCGCTCGAGCACCAGTTCATGCAAACCAGTGGCATGACGAGTCCGTCCGAGAGCGACCGCGCAGTCCTCGAGTGGAAACAGACAGCTCCGACGACCGCTGCGCCTGCCGATGCCGCGAACGGCGGCCCGGATGCATCGAGCCGAACACGATGAATGGCTCGTCGGGAGCCGCGGCCGGGTCGACGTCCTGCGTCGGCGGATCGCGGCGTGATACGCCGGCCGCGACCTGATACGTTCCCAGGCCGCGGTCTCGCGCCGGCCTCGCGCCGTGCTCACTTCACCGGGAAGTCGCGGCCGACGAGCGAGCCGTAGTAGCCCGCGAGGCCGCCGCCCGCGGCACCCAGCGCGGCGCCCTCCGGCCCACCCGCGGCGCCGGCGATCGCCCCGCCCGTCGCCCAGATCGCGCCCTGCGCGGCCGCTGGCTTGTTCATCGCGTGGATCCCGAGCGGCATGGTGACGGGGTTCGCCATCAGCACGGGTGCGGCGTACTCGCCGACCTTCTTCCAGTTGATGTCAAAGCCGCCGCAGACCTGCTGCAGGGCGTGGGGCGTGACGGCGCTCAGCACCGTGTTCGCGATCGTCTCGTCGGCCATGGTCAGTCCTCCTGACGTCGCTGTCCGGTGCGACGTGTTTCGCCAGGGCAATCCAACCGACGTGCCACCACGCAGTCTTCCGGTTCTCGCATGGTTCCGCGCACCGACCGCGCTGCACGCGCCAACCGCGGTCGACATCATGCCAACCGCGCGATCCGATCACCACGCGCAGCCCGAAACAGGATGTGACGCCTGCTGCAATGCCGGCCGGCGAGTGCGAGCCGCCGCTGACCCAGCTGCCCAGGCCGCTCGGCCTCGACGGCAAGAAGCAGATGAGCAAGTCGCTCGGCAACCACATCCCGCTCGCGCTGTTCGCCGGAGCGGCCGGCGATCCGGCGCGCGGGGCGGCCGGGGTCAAGAAGCTCCTCGACGAGGCGATCGGAGACCCTGTCCACGCGCCGGTCAAGCCGGAGGATCGTGACCGGGGGGAGCCGAGGCGCCCGGCCAGGCGTTCGCCAGGGCCAGGGTCCTGGCGTTCTCGGGGACGCGCTCCAGGAAGCTCGCCTTGTAGTCTGGATCGGTGATCTTGTCGGCGATGGCGAGCAGGCGTGCCCGCGCCTGGGCGATCGCACTTCGCGCCGCGTCGTGCGCGCCGGTCGCGTGGAGCGCCTCGGCGTGGGTGAGGCGCACGAACGCGCCGCGGAACAGGCCGCACCCGCCGATGGCCGCGCAGCGCGCCATGGCGTCCTCGGCGGCAGCGAGCGCCTCCTCGGCGCGGCCCTGCGCGAGTCGGAGCGCCGCGAGCGTCGCCCGGACGCCCGGTTGCTCGAGCGGCACCGCCCTGGCGAGCGCGATCTGGATCTCGCGATCGGCACCGTCGAGATCGCCGTCGCGGCGCAGCACCTCGGCGAGGACCCAGCGGCCTCGTCCCTCCTCCACCCGGTTGCGGTGCGCGCGTCCGGCCTCGGCGAGCTGGGTCGCCAGGGCGCCCGCCTGGGCGAGCGCGCCGAGGTCGGCGTACAGCCAGGACAGGATGAGGCGCCGCAGCGAGCTCGCGATGCCCAGCGACGTGTCCCCGGCCGGGATGGCTTCCAGGGCCTGCGCCGCGGGCTCGAGCGCGCCGAGGTACCATTGGTTCATCCCGCGATGGAGCTGCACGGACACGGAGATGAGCTCGCCGCCGATCGCGTCGAAGATGCCCTCGAGCGCCGCGGTGTGCCGCAAGGCGGTCCACGGGTCGTCGTACGCGTAGGCCGCTCGGTCCGCGACGATCGTGTGCCACCACCGCTGCACGAGCGGCTCCTGATCTCCACGCGCGCGGACGATCGGAAGGAACGATTGCTCCAGCGCGGTGCCCTGCCGGGCTTGTCCCAGCATGTCGAGGGACATCACCCCGAGGAAGAGCGCCAGTGACGTCGCGCCGGCGGCACCGGGGGCCGGGGTGACGCCGTCGAGCCGCGCGCTCGATGCCAGGACCCCCTCGATCCGGCCGGCGAGCAGCATTCCCGCGGTGTACGCGATCATCGCCTGCGCCCAGGGGACGGAGCCCGGCGCCGCCAGGCGCAACAGCTGCTCGGCCTCGTCCAGCGACACCTGCTGTGCGCCGGTCGCTGCCTCGCAGCGGAAGCCGAGCAGGGCGATCCGGAGCTCGGACGGAGGCGCGCAGGCCAGGCCGAGAGCGGCGCGGGCCATGGCGGCCTGGTAGTCGATGACGTGCATCGCCTGCTGCGTGGCGCGCAGGTAGTGGCGGGCGGCAGTAGCGCCATCGCCGCCGCGCTCGAAGTGGCCGGCGAGCACCATCGGATCGGCCTCGCCACGGCGCTCCAGCCACTCGCCGGCGAGGCGGTGCATGAGCCGCTCGTCGTCGGCGGTCAGCGTGGCGTGGGCGCCCTCGCGCAGCAGCGCGTGGCGGAACGCGAGCTCGCGCTCGCCCGGGAACCGACTGTCCGGACGCGCGACCAGCACTTCTTGCTCGACCAGCAGCGCCAGCCACTCCGCGATCGCCGCCGCGGACATGATCTCGCCGAGCAGCGTGACCACGCCGCCGTCCCAGCACACCTCGCCGAACACGCTGGCGGCGCGCAGCACCCGCCGGGCCTCGAACGGCAGCCGCGCGAGCCGGGTCTCGACCATGGCCAGCACGGTCTCGGGCAGCGCCTGGTCCTTGCCCTGGGCCACGGCGCGGATCAGCTCCTCGAGGTAGAACGCGTTGCCGTCGGCCTGCTTGACCAGGCGCTCCACCGTGTCGCTGCCGACGGTGTCGCCCAGCACCTGGCGGACCAGCCGCTCGCCGGCCTTGCGGCCGAGCTCCTTGAGGCGCAGCTCCTGCACGTTCTGGCGCTCCGCCCACAGCTTGGGGAAGATCTCGAACACCTCGGGGCGCGCCAGCGCGAGCACCATCCACGGCTGCTTGCCCATGTCGCGCAGCGCAGCATCGATGAACCGCACGGTCCCGAAGTCGCCCCAGTGCAGGTCTTCGAGCACCAGCAGGACCGGGTGCGCGGCGGTCTCGGCGCGGAGGAAGTCCTGCCAGGCCCTGCGCATCAGCTCGCTCATCAGCGCGGCGTCCTGGCGCGCGGCGCGCAGCGCGGTGACGGAGTCGCCGGCGTCGTCGGGCACCGGCGTGCCGACGAGCTCGCCGAGGAACGCAGCCACCCGGTCGCGGTCGCCGGGCGGCACGTGCTCGGCGACCCGCGCCCGGAGCCGGTCGCGGCGCGCAGACAGCGGCTCGCCGTCGTGGAGGCCGAGCGCGGCGCGCAGCGCCTGGGCCAGCAGGTCGAGCGTCGAGCCGGCGCGCAGCGAGTCGCCGCGGCCGACCCAGATCGCGACCTCGGGGTGGCGCTCCCGGACCCGGCTGACGAACTCAGCGCGCAGCCGCGACTTGCCCATCCCGGCGGCCGCGGTCACCACGGCGACGCGCGCGGCGGGCTCCTCGAGGCACTCGGCGAGGATGCCGGCGAGCGCGCCGAGCTCCCAGTCGCGTCCGACGCACGAGGTCGGCCTGCCGAGCAGCGTCCGCGCGACGTGTGCCATCGCGCGCTCGCCGCGGAGCCGGAGCTGGGCGTCATGCTCGATCCCCTGGGGGGCGCTGCCCCCCGCCCCGCCAGCGGAGCCGTCGGGGTCCCCACCCCCCGCCTCGCTCTGCTCGGTCACGTCGAACCGCGCATCGAGCAGGCCGGCGATGACCTCGTCGAGCACGATCGGCGGCAGGTCGCCTGGCTGCCGGGCCATGTGCGCGAGCTGCCGCGATGCCCGGTCGATCACGTCGCCCTCGGGTAGCCGGCTCCCCGACTCGACGCGGCCCATGGCGATCGCCAGGGGGCGATGGCCGGTGAGCGCGGACATCGCGAGCGCGCAGCGCGCGGCCTGGGCGGCCTGATCGGTCGCGACCTGGTGATCGGCGTCGAGCATCACGACCGTGGAGCCGTCGGCGAGCTGCTCCAGGCGGCCGCCGTAGGGCGCGACCGCGTGCCGCAGCGAGTCCTCGAGCCCCTGATCGTCCCGGTCGGTGGGCCCCAGCATCACGACGGCCAGGAGCCGGCGTTCGCCGGTGGGCGCCGTGCGAGGACTCGCTGCGCGTTCGCGCGGCGCCGTGAGCGCGCTGTGCGCCAGGGGGCCGAGCGCGGCCAGGGCCGCGGCCAGGTTGGCGCCGTCGCTCGGGCGGAGCGAGGGCTCCTTCGCGAGCATCTGCGCGACCAGCGCGTCCAGGCTCTCGGGCACCTCGGGCCACAGCTCGCTGACCCGCGGCGCGGTGCCGAACAGGATCTTGGCCAGGATCGCGGCGGTGGTGTCGCCATCGAACGGCGGGACGCCGGTCAGGCACTGGAACAGCACGCAGCCGAGCGCGAACACGTCGGCGCGGGCGTCGATCTGTGCGCTGGTGCGGGCCTGCTCGGGGGCCATGTAGCCGGTGGTCCCGAGCATCGTGCCGGTCTGGGTGAGCTGGGTGCGGCCCTCTCGCCGCGCGATCCCGAAGTCGAGCACCTTGACCAGGTCGACGCGGCCTCCGGGGAGGATCAGGTTGGAGGGCTTGAGATCGCGGTGGACGATTCCGCGTGCGTGCGCGGCGCCGAGCGCCTCGGCGACCCGGGTCGCGAGGGTGATGGACTCGCTGAGGGTGAGCGGGCCGCGCTCGAGGCGGGTCTTGAGGAGCTCGCCGTCGACCCACTCCATGACGAGGAACAGCTCTCCCGAGGACGTCATGCCGTGGGAGATGTAGCGGACGACCCCGGGGTGCGAGAGCTCCGCGAGCACCTTGACCTCGCGCGCGAAGCGCTCGGCGAGGTGGGTCTCCTCGCCGGTGAGCACCTTGATCGCCACCTTCTCGCCGGAGATCGGATCGCAGGCGCGGAACACCGTGCCCATGCCACCGCTGCCGATCATCTGCTCGAGCTCGAACCGGTCGTCGAGCAGCTCCCCGGGCGTCACGGGCAACCTGGCTTCGCGTCCCGCGGGCCAGGCCGCGTGTCCGCGAGGAGGGTCCAGGCATGCCCGATCACGGGTCCATGTTGCATGGAATCCCGCGATCACCAAAGCGTCCACTCCCGGACCTCATGCGCGCAATCCGTCCTTCCCCACCTGTGCAACCGCATGCACGGTGCCAGCTCCGAAATTCACTGAATGGACCGGGGCGATGTGGGCAAAGTCCATCCAATGTCACCTTGGAAGCACAGAATCCCGCGCGCCGTACCAGCGACAGACCAGAACCAGGACTGCGACGACGGCGATCCAGATCGCGTAAACGCCGGGCAGCGAGAAGCCATAGCTCGGCGGGCTGCCGGGCAGGGCGACGTCCCAGAAGATCACCGGGCCCGAGGTCAGCCAGGTCGCGGCGCCGAACGCGAGGTACGAGTAGACGACGGCGATCGCGTGGATCAGCGGGATGTGGATCACGTAGAAGAACAGCGGCACGCGGCCCAGGGTCTCGAGGGTCCGGCGCGCCGGGGCCGGGGGAGTCGGCGCGGGTGAGCGTCCGAGCGCGGCGAGCCCGAGCAGCGCAACGCCGAGGGTCAGCAGCAGGAACGGCGTCGACGGCGGGTACTTGCTGAGGTCGACGAACGACAGCGCCGTGAACAGGCCGCTCGGCTGGACCGACCATGGCGACGGATCGGCGAGGTTCAGCGCGCGCACGACGGCGAACACCGCGAGGAACCCGGCGGCGACCCCGGCGAGGAGCCCGCGGCGCGGCGCAGCTCGGCCGTAGGCGAGCGCGGCGAGGCCGTGGCCGAGCGCCATCGCGCCGAACCACGGGATCGGCGGGTAGGACACGAAGAAGTGGTACCCGGCGACCGGCTCGAAGTCGCGCGATCGGGTCGCGAGCGCCCACAGCGTGTCGAGCGGGCCGTCGCCGAGATCGATCGCGGCGATCGCGGGCTCGCCGAGCACGATGACCAGGCCGGCGGCGAGGCTGACCGCCGGCGGCAGCACCACGAGGCCGCCGAGCAGCACCATCGACCACCCCAGGCCGAACAGCACACCGGCGTTCATGAAGTGGTAGTCGAAGTGGAAGTACCAGCCGAGGCAGCGCAGCGCGGTCTGCTCCAGCACGACGAGCGCGAGCCCGCGGACGACGAGGAACCGCGCGGCGGCGCCGGCCGTCCGGCGACCGGACGCGATCGACAGGTAGGCGCTCATGCCGGCGAGCAGGAAGAACGCCGGCGCGCAGAAGTGGGTGATCCAGCGCGACAGGAAGATCGGCGCGGTGGTCTGCGCGAGATCGGTCGCGTCGAAGTGGGCGTTGCCGAGGAAGTCGCGCACGTGATCGAGCGCCATGACGATCATCACGAGCCCGCGCACCGCGTCGACCTCGGCTCGGCGCGCCGGGCGAGCCGAGCCGTCGGGCAGGAGCGTCGCGGCGGCGGTCATCGCGGCGAGTGTATGCGCCGATCGCGCCGCGGTGGCCGAGCGCGTGGCAGCGCCCGGGCGGCTGCGACCGGGGTGGGACACTCGACCGACGTCGCGGCGCCGGCGGCGGTGCCGTTCGTAGCGCGGTGCGGCAGCGGGCTGCGATCGCATGTCGATCGGCGTCGATCGCGGTGAACGATCCGCCCGGCTCGTGCGACGTTCGCGGGGGGCGTATCCACCAGCTCGGAGGTCTCGATGCGAGTTCCTGCGTCTTTCACCCGGCGACCCGGTAGAGCGGCCATCGCGGCCGGGATCGCCGCGTGCGGGCTGCTCGCGGTGGTCGCGCGCGGGCGCGCAGCCCAGGTGCCGGCGGTCCCGCCGGCCGAAACCGAAGCGCCGCCGAGCGCGGCGGCCGCGGTACCGGACGGCGGCGACATCCCGCTCGCCGGCTGGGACGCCGGTGCGGTGCGCGTCGCGAGCGCGCCCGGGGCGTGGGGCGGCGAGCGCAGCGGCAGCGAGCCGGCGCTGTCGGATCGCGTCGCCTCGTACCAGCTGCGCGCGGTCGTCGATCCGGTGAAGCACACGATCGAGGGCAGCGAGAAGCTGCGCTGGCGCAACCGCAGCGACCGCCCGGTGCGCACGCTGTACTTCCATACCTACCTCAACGGCTTCGAGGGGGCGGGGTCGACCTGGCTGACCGAGATGGCGCGCTACGGGCAGTTCCGGTCCGGCGTCCAGCTCAAGCCCGGCGAGGCGGGCTACATCGAGGTGCGCTCGATCGCGCAGGCCGGGCAGCCGGCGGCGATGCGCTACGTCCAGCCCGACGGCGGGCCGGCGACCGATCGCAGCGTGCTCCGCGTCGACCTGCCCACTCCGGTCGCACCCGGGGCCGAGGCCGCGCTCGACATCGCGTTCCACGATCAGCTGCCGCGCGTGGTCGCCCGCACCGGGTACTTCGGCAGCTATCACCTGGTCGCCCAGTGGTTCCCGAAGATCGGCGTGCTGGAGCTCGCCGGCGAGCGCGGTGCGCAGGGCCCGCGGTGGAACTGCCACGAGTTCCACCTCCACACCGAGTTCTACGCGGACTGGGGCAACTACGACCTCGAGATCGTGGCGCCGAAGGGGTTCACGGTCGGCGCGACCGGCGCGCGGACCGGCGAGCCCGCCGACACGCCCGAGGGCGCCGTGCATCGCTTCCACCAGGACGACGTGCACGACGCCGCGTTCACGGTGTGGGACGGCTTCGCGCCGCCGCTGCGCGGCAGCTACGACGGGGCGGGCAGCCCGCACGTCGACGTCCAGGTGCTCTACCCGCCGGAGTACGACAGCTCGGCGCGCGCGGCGCTCAAGGGCACCGTCGACGCGCTCGGCTACTTCTCGCGGACGCTCGGGCCGTATCCCTACAAGCAGGTGACCGTGATCGTGCCGCCGTTCAACGCGAACGAGTCCGGCGGGATGGAGTACGAGACATTCTTCACCACGATCGGCGGCGCCCCGGGGTTCGACGCCGGGGTCCGCTACGTGACCGTGCACGAGTTCGGCCACGGCTACTTCATGGGCCTGCTGGCGTCGAACGAGTTCGAGGAGCCGTTCCTCGACGAGGGCATGAACGAGTGGTGGGACTCGCGGATGATGGAGGGCGAGGACCTGACGCTCGAGTTCGGGGTCGCCAGCCGGCTCGGCTTCCGGCTGCCGCCGATCCACATCTGGGACTTCCAGTGGATGGGCGGCAGCTACCTCGCCGGCCGACCGCTCGCCGATCCGATCGCCGGGAGCTCGTGGCAGCGGATGAGCTCGGGGACCTACGGCGCGGTCTATCCCCGCACCGCGCTCGTGATGCACGACCTGGAGCACCAGCTCGGCGGCGACGCGATCGCGCGCGGGATGAAGCTGTACTACGCGCGCTGGCACCATCGCCACCCGAGCGCGGCGGATCTGCGCGACGCGCTCGCCGACGCGGCGCCGGAGCATCGCGACGCGATCCAGGCCTGGTTCGACCACCAGGTCTACGCGTCCGAGCTCGTCGACGACGAGATCGACCAGGTCGAGTCCCGCGAGCTCTTGCCCCAGCCCGGGCGGCTCGTCAAGGACGGCAAGACCGTCGAGCGGACGCCCGAGGAGGTCGACCGCGAGATCGCCGACCGGCGCGCGGCGTTCCACGGCGGCGGCGGTGACGCCGGACCGTACCCGTTCCGCAGCGTGGTGCGCGCCCAGCGCCACGCGGCGCAGGTGCCGCAGACCGTCGTCGTGGAGTTCTCCGACGGCAGCCAGGAGCGCCTGGCGTGGCCGGTCGGGGAGCGCTGGCATCGCTGGGTGTTCGACCGGCCCGTCCGGGTGACCCAGGCGCGGCTGGATCCCGGCGGCACGATCCTGCTCGACGTCAACAAGCTCGACGACGGCCGGACCCGGGAGCCGCATCGCTTCCCCGCCACGCGGATGGCGGTGGAGGCGACGACCTGGGTCGACGTCCTGCTCTCGCTGGTGAGCTGGCTATGAGGACGATGGCCATGAGGACGATCTCGGCTATCGGCCGCGCGATGCGGCGCGCGCTGCAGTGGCGGCTCCTGGTGCTCTCGCCGATCGTGCTGTGGGCAGCGGCGATCGCGACGCTGATCCCGCTGCTCGGCTTCCTCGGCGGGCTGTTCGATCACTCGCCCCGGTGGCGCGAGCTCACCGCCTCGCTCGACTCGGCCGCGCTCGCCGGGCTCGCCAAGGCGACGATGGCGCCGGCCGCGGCGGGGCTGCCGGCCGGCATCGGCGCCAGCTTGCTGCTCGCCGCGCTGCTCGCCCCGCTGCTCGCCGGGGCCGCGCTGGTGGTGGCGGAGGCCGACGCGCGCCCGAGGTTCCGCGCCCTGCTGGCCGGCGCCGCCGGCCACTACGGCCGGATGCTCCGGCTGCAGATCGCTGCGCTGCTGCCGGTCGGGCTCGCGCTGATCATCGCGACCCTCGCGATGGGCTGGGCGTCCGGGGTGTCCGACCGGATGACGTCCGAGGCCGCGACGCACACCAGCCACCGGCTCGCGCTGCTGATCGCGGCGGTCGCGGTGTTCCTCGCGCAGCTCGTGGCCGACGCCGGGCGCGCCCGGCTCGCCGTGGAGGCGCACCGCCGGTCCGCGCTGTTCGCGCTCGGGGCCGGCATCAAGCTGGTCGTGAAGCGGCCGGTCGAGGCGCTGGCGGTCGGGCTGTCCGGGAGCCTGGCGTCGCTCGTGGTCGCCGCGGCGCTGCTCGTGATCCGGCAACAGATCACCCAGTCGGGCGTTGCCTCGATGCTGATCGCGTTCCTGTTCGCCCAGCTCGCCGTCGCGACGATCGGGTGGGGCCACGCGACCCGGCTGTGCGGGCTGGTCGAGATCGCGCGTGCGCTGGTGGCGAGCGGCGCTGCTCCGGCTCCGCGGGCCACTCCGGCCGGGCCCGACGCGATGGACGATGCCGCCCCGGTCGCGGATCCGCCCCAGGGCTGACCCGGCCGAGTCGTCGGCGACTTTCGCGCCGTCAGGTCTTCGCGCCCAG
>Ga0307476_10002692_pt1 | contig 10542 bp, 9 predicted proteins | sample atmos_gasesECM2C_2_FD_203314 | JGI IMG/M metagenome (GOLD analysis project Ga0307476, IMG submission 203314) | Hardwood forest soil microbial communities from Morgan-Monroe State Forest, Indiana, United States - atmos_gasesECM2C_05 | ecosystem: Environmental > Terrestrial > Soil > Temperate...
CGAGCATGCTCGTGGTCCACGTGTGCAGGGGCCGGGTTCGAGGGGTAGTTTCAATGATGATTGCCTTGCTTATCGGCTCGTTCGAGCCTTCCGTGAGATAGATGTGCCAATCCACTTCATCGTCAGCGGTCTTGTGGCAGTTCGTCGATTCGCCGTTACCAGTATCTTCGACATTGATTTTATGTGACAAGTATCCAACGACTCGGACTGGGGCAGAGACGAAATCAGCTACGCGATCAGACGGAAGATTCGCCAAATCGTTCCAGGCTACGTCTACATAATCAGAGTCACCCGGTATATCGGTCCGGTTCTTATTAGTATTGAGAGCGATGGCCGTTGCGCTGGTAGCGTCGCCAGTTGGCCCGCAGACTTGGGTTCCATTCAGGACTAGCGGCTGCGGGGTCGGAGTCTTTCTCGCGCTCATCAGCTGCGAAAAAAGGTCGGACGATGGGGGCGGCGTAGATGTAGGCGAATTAGCTGGCGACGCCTGAATCTTTATGTTTTTCGCCCACACCCAGCCTGTTTGACCATCAGACGTGGTTACTTGGTAGAAGCCGTTGCTCTTGCTCGTGGAAACCAAATTGAGTTGGTCTCCGGATTTCAGAGTCTTGATAATGTCGCTGCTGGTCGATGACTTTGACCGCAAATTGACATTGCGTTTGACCACTGCCGTTTGAGCGGAAGCGGCGGTAATCCACAAAGAGCAGATGATGAGCAGTTGAAGAAATCGCTTCATGGCGGGGACTCCTTTTGCCACATCGGATTGGCGGCAGGATAGCACGGGGACGGGTTATTGCGTGAATACTTACCGTGAGGATACCTTTCACGGATCGCGCGTTGTGAAGGCCCCCGCTGGGGCGGGACTTCAGGAGACAAGTGCTAGCGAGAACTTTTGGCCGGGTATGGGGCGATCACCGGGGGCGGTTCGGTGTTGATGCAATTTCTTTGTTCAATGCTCTGAATCCGTCTGTATAACGCGGTTGTTTGAAAGCGAAGGTGACAGTGTCGTCGAAGCGGATAAGTCGAACTGCACGCCGACCCACCATCAGAAGATTGCACAAAAACGTGAAAGCTGCGGACGACCGGTTTCGATACCCAATTAAATCGCGCTCGCCGCTGATCCGATTAATTCTGTGGGCGAGGCCATACCCTCGCCGCGCGTTCCAGTTTTGTTTTCGACAAACAGCTATACAGACTTCCTTCCAAAAACTTCTTTCAAACCGGCTTGCCCCACCTCCACGAGTCTTTCCGGAGTAAGCTTTCGCCCAGTGCCCATGCGGGCAGCTTCCCGAATTGTGTCCTCCACTTTTCCGAAGAGCTTGTCCGACGCTGCTTCCAGTTCCGCTAACCGGCGCCGATGGAGCTTCGGAGCGACATCGTTTCGAAAAAGTGTTTGCAATTCTTCCAGATTCTCTGAGAACACCTCGATCGTATCGTGCATGTACAGCACGTCTTTGGCCTTGTCTTTGTAGTCGCGTTGCTCGTGGATGAGGATTTTTTGCGCGAGGAAACTTGCCGGGTTGGCTATTTGCACTGTCCGTTTCGGTGACAGCGCATATCCGTTTTCTTCTCCTAGGTCGACCTTCCAGGGCGAGATCAGCAAGATTTCTATGTAGCGAAGGAGCTGCGACGAAACGCCGCCCACTTCCTTCGTTGCCTTACGCTTTCCGTGCCGATCGTATTCGCTTCCTTCGAGAGGCGCGAGAAACTCCGCATAGAATCCGCCCCCTTTCCCGTAGTGGTAATGGGTGGCCGGCGGACGGTCCTCTCCGACGAACTCTTCTTCGAAGCCGGCTTCCAACAGGCGCTTACGCACGGTGGATTCTTCTTTTCTCAGTTTGGGCGGTACGGCGACATCGCCATCGAGTGTTGTTAGCGGAAGATAGTCGAGCTTTCGCGCACGGGGATCGAGACGATACAAACGATGTGCCCATCCCCCGGCGAGAACGACCTCGCCGAGCCAGGGTTCAATCGCAGCAATGAATTTTGAAAATGCTTCGAGTTCGGGATCCCGTTCGCTCATGGCTCGGATGACTCAATTGCGGAAGAGAGGATTTTTCTCCAGATAAGATCCGCCTGTTCCTTACCTCGGGACGGATGCTGTCCGACATCGAGCCAGACTTGGAGAATATCACTCACCGGCACACCGTCTTTCCGAACAACTCCACGAAAAACGCTCTCGCGGTTCCCTGGAATGCGCAGAAAGAGGTCCGCTTCTTTTTCTTCCGCGTCCCCCGAAAGGCCCAGTTCCTTCAGAACTTCCGCGTTCAAACGCTCCAGATAAAGATATGGTTTCACCCCGTGCACAAATCCGATGCCGAGCGCCTCGGCCGCTTCGAACAGCCCGAGGCACAAACGCGGTCGCGGCGACGAAAGTTGATCGGCGAGGTTCGGAGAGGGCATCCGTTGGTCAGAGTCGTAGGAACGAAGTGCGCTCCCCAGCGCCTTTTTGCCTCGGTGAAGCACCCAGCGCATCGGGATTTCCAGAACGCGTTGCTGGCTCGCCGCAACCCACCGGTTCATCAATTCTCTTAATCGAACTAGCCGCAATGCTCCCGGACCGGACTCGAGAAATCCCTCTTTCGAGAACTCCTCGACGAAACGAAATGCACTCATCACGGAAACACCAGCTGCTTCCGCCAGTTGTGATGGTCCCTGATAGCGGCCTCTCGGGGCTGCCAAATAGACATCGGGAATTCGAGGAGCGAGAAGGACTTTGAGCATCCATTGGTTCAAATCGGAAAAGAGCTGCGGCGCGCGCACTCTTGGCGGCCGGAGGTTGCTCTCTGGGCGTCTCGCCGAACTCAGCGACTCCAGCCCATGGCCTGCGAACAATCGAAGACCTTCAAGGTCCAACACTCCAATTGCGACTTCCGGCGCCCGTTCTCGCACAAATTGCTTCGCTTCCTCGGCAACAGAATCCGAAATACGGTTTGCGCCCACGATCGCAACGGGGACCGGATGCCCGGGGATCACCCGGGAATAATGGACCGCTTCCAGTGCGGCCTGCGAGAGCAACGGAATCACCCGGTCCTTGCGTCCTTCCGAAGCCCGTTTTAGTTCGACGACTAATTTCTTTCCGTGCCCCGACACGAGAAAGTCAGGCGCAACATCTTTCTCGCGGGGCTCTTCGAGGACCTTCCAGCCGCCCTCACGGAACAGGTTGGCCACGATCCGCCCGAGTTGGGCCTCGTTGTCGACCGATGAATTTGGGTGATGGCCCGGCATAGGGTTACCACGGCCACGGTAATTATCATGGCCACGTTATTTATCACGGCCATGATATACCTTTCGAGCTCAAGCGTCAACCTTGTTTATCGAACCACCGCCAACGGCAGCGGTTCAGGCTTTGCTGACCTTGAGCCAGTTCTCTTCCATTTCGGTCTGACTTTGCAAGCGATCCCCTAACGTTCATCTCCGCGCGGCACCCATTGCCTCACGGATTTCCCATTTGTTCTCGCCTTCCCGGGGGCACACCTTCGCGCCACCCTACCCCAGTGTCACGCCGGTTGCCTACCCGTTCCGGCGCCTTCCGTTCTCCTGCGAACGCGGTCCTTTGGTTCCCCGGCGCGAAGTGAGGGAACCAAATCCCCGCACAGGAGAACGGAAGATGAAAGCAGAACAAATCAAGGAAATCACCGAAAAGGCCACCGAACAGCTCGTTACCGCCTTGCAGGCGGGCCGCAGCGAAGTGTTGACGGCGTACCTGACGGCCATCGGGCGATTCCATCGCTACAGCCTGCACAATGTCCTGCTGATCGCTTCGCAGAAGCCAAGTGCCACCTATGTCGCCGGCTTTCGCACCTGGAACGAACTCGGCCGCTTTGTCAAGAAGGGCGAGAAGGGCATCATGATTCTCGCCCCGATCGTCCGGCGCAAAGCGGACGACGAAGGCGAACGCGAAGAAACGTCGCGCCACATCGCCGGGTTCCGCGCCGCCTATGTCTTTGACATCAGTCAGACCGAGGGCAAGGAATTGCCGCAGATCGGTGTCGTTGAAGGTGATCCTTGCGCCTACAGCGACAAGTTGCAACGCTTTGCGACGGAGCAAGGCATCTCCGTCGAGTATTCCGAGGACATCGCACCTGCCCGCGGAACGTCCTACGGCGGCCGCATCGCGCTTCTTCCCGGCCAGTCCGCGGCCGAGGAGTTCTCGACGCTCGCCCATGAGCTGGCGCACGAGCTTCTTCACCGGGGCGACCGTCGGCCGACAACGACCAAACGCATCCGCGAAACCGAAGCGGAAGCCACGGCGTTCGTTGTCTGCCACGGCGTTGGTCTCGCAACCGGTTCGGCGGCCTCCGACTACATCCAATTGTGGAACGGAGATGTGCAGGTTCTGACCGAGAGTCTCGGCTACATCCGACAGGCTGCATCGCAGATCCTTGAAGCGCTCACGGATGCGTAAGCCCCGGTTGGGAATAAAATGGACTCCGGTATGCGGGTGCGCAAAATCGTACACATCGACATGGACGCCTTCTATGCGTCCGTTGAACAGCGGGACAACCCCGCGCTGCGCGGGAAGCCGGTGATTGTCGCCTGGCGCGGCAAACGTTCCGTCGTGTGCGCGGCTTCCTATGAAGCGCGCAAGTTCGGCGTGCGCTCCGCCATGCCCGCCGTCCGAGCCGAGCATCTGTGTCCCAGTGGGGTATTTCTCCCTCCCGATTTTCCCCGCTATCGCGCCGTGTCCCGGGAGGTCCGCGAAATCTTCCATCGTCACACCGACCTCATCGAACCTCTGTCCCTCGACGAAGCGTACCTCGACGTGACGGAAAACAAAACCGGTCTTCCCACGGCAACCTTGGTCGCACGGACGATTCGCGAACAAATTCGCAACGAACTCAACCTGACCGCTTCCGCAGGCGTTGCTCCAAATAAGTTCCTCGCCAAGATCGCTTCAGATTGGAAAAAACCCGACGGCTTGTTCGTCCTTCGGCCGGAGGATGTGGATGACTTCCTGGCGCCCTTGCCGGTCGGACGTCTTCCGGGCGTCGGAAAAGTCACGGAAGAGAAGCTCCATGCCTCCGGCGTCCGAGCTGTTGGCGATCTGCGGAAGCTCGAAGCCATTGTGCTCGAACGGAACTTCGGAAAATATGGAGTTCGTCTCCATCACCTAGCCCGCGGCGTCGACAACAGCGCGGTCGTTCCGGACCGTCCGGCGCAATCTATTTCGGCTGAAGACACGTTCGAAGAGGACGTTCTGCTCTCCGAAATGGAGGCGATGATCCGCAAGCTCGCCGAGAAAATCTGGCACGCATCGCTCCAAGAATCGCGCGTTGGCCGCACCGTCGTCTTGAAGCTGAAAACCAGCGAATTCAGGATTCTCACGCGCAGTCACACGCCTGGATCACCTCCTTCTTCCTGCGAGGAATTGACCAAGATCGCTCTCTCGCTCCGCGAACGCGTCGGACCCGGGCAGAAACAGAAGTTCCGCCTGGTGGGCGTCGGCCTCAGTAATTTCTTTCACCCTGAGGAGAAAGCCGGCCAAGCGGTACTTTTTGAGTAGGAATCGTGCTTTAGGCTTTCCGGTAGTTCCTATTTCTTAGTATCCACACGTCACTCAATCCCTATTCCTTCCTGGCCAAATTCTGCGCCTGCTCCGTCCGCTTCTTCCGTCAAGGGCTTGCGCTTCGCTCCAGTGAACGCCACACCCCGGCGCCCTTGACGGCGCGGACGGACAGGCGCCCTACCCCGCCATGAAGGAATTTTGCTTTTCATGCACCGCTCTGCGGTGCCTGCGAGGCAAAACCAAAATTCAATCGTAGGAGAAATTCCCATGCAACAAACCGAACGAAAACCGTTGTTTGACCTCGGACAGCTGGTCGCCACCCCGGGAGCGCTCATGGCTCTCGAAAAAAGCGGGCAGAGTCCGATGGACTTCCTTTCGCGCCACGTCACGGGCGATTGGGGCGAACTGACCGAAGACGACCGCAAGGAAAACCAATTAAGCGTGGAAAAGGGCTTTCGGATTTTGAGCAGCTACAAAACCAACGCCGGAGAACGACTGTGGGTCATCACCGAAGGTTCCAGGTGCCACACGACAATCCTGCTTCCCGAAGAATATTGATTCGAAAAAAAGAAAAGGAGAAATCGAGAATGAATACCGCAATCGCAATGAATCCGGGACATCTGACTTCTTCCGTGCTGGACATTCCGCTCGAACGCATTCGGGAGTCGAAAACCAACCCGAGGCGCACGTTCGATGAAACGAAACTCATGGAACTTGCCGCCAACATCAAGCTGCATGGCGTTCTGCAACCCATCCTCGTCCGTCCGTTGCCGGACGGCGAGGCGGGATTCTATGAACTTGTCGCCGGAGCGCGGCGCTACCGCGCTTCAAGACTTGCCGAACGGGAAACCATCACAATCAGGTGGGCCGTGCCACATGCGGCGCGGCCCGCTTTGATTTTACGCCGTGCAGTTCGCCGGCTACGGCTTGCAGCGACCTTCTAAGTCGAGTACGGGAAGAACGGGCAAATCTCCCGGCACGACTACCAAGCCGCCCCCAACACGAGTCCCTGGTTGGAATCTAGGCGTTCTGCTCCCTCTTCTTTTCTGCAAGTTGCTGAGACTTCGGGGCGAGTGGATCTTGAACCTTCAACCTCCTGGTCCCGAACCAGATTCAAGTCATACGTGAATCCTGTTGAGAATTGCGGAAAATATCTGTTTTGAATTGAATGTTTTGGCGCACTCGTTTGTTTTCGATTGAGCGTTGTTGAACAATGAGGCGCTCACCGGCACAAAATCGTCTACAGTCGGAGACGCGCCCATCAATTGCACGGAGAGCGCATTTTTCGTCCATTTGCGTATCCCTGTTATCAGGCCCTCCTGGCGACAGTGTCGAGCGTCGGCATGTCTGGAACTCTCGCTCGTCGAGGAAAAATGCCCCGGAAACGAATCTGCGATATAACGACTTCAAAACGGCGTCCGATTACCGCATCTCCTGGCGGCTTTGCAGTTGAGCATCGCCAAGACCGCCGGAAATGATGCAAAGGTGGTTGCCATAATCAAGATCACCGCCCCAAATCAAGATGTCGGCCCCGGGGTTAAGATCGAAATTTCCGATGCCTGCGATATAGGGACGATTTACGTCAGGACCGTTAGGACCCAGAGCCGGACAGCTGCTCGTTGGAATAATTTCATGAGATGTCCAACCTTGAACGCCATCGTGTGAAAAATTCCATTTCCAACTGGTCATGTCACCGGCGCTATTGGTAGTGCGAGTGGAAGCTTGCGCGATGTCGGCGTTCCCATCGCCATCGAAATCTGCGATGTTTAAGCCCGATAGAGAATCCGTAAGAGACACCGGCAGGGGCTGCCAATTGCCGACAGCGCCACAGGTTACCTGCCACTTGCCACTTACGATGCCGAATACATCGGTTTCCTTGTTACTGCCGCAAATCGAGAAGTGTCCGAAGCGAAGATTCGGCACGCGGAAGCTGGAATTATTAACGTAATTGAAGGGGCCGGAGCCGGCGGAAGATACGTACCAATAGGTTCCAGTGGTGTAAAGGATGTCGGCGTGACCGTCTCCGTTGAAATCGCCGACTGCTAGATCGGCGATGGTGGCACCGGTCGGCAGAGTGTTGAGGACTTGCCAATCGGAGATGCCGCCCCAGGACACGATTAGACTATTTCGGTAGATGGTCACCACGTCGGTGCGTCCGTCGCCGTCGAAATCGCCAAGCAGCAGGCTCTGCAGGGTCTCTGTATGTTCACCGCTCAAATAACGCCATTCCCCAACACCCCCAGGAGAGTAGAACCAGCTCGTGCCGGTGGCGAGAAACAGGTCCTGAATACCATCGCCGTCGAAATCGCCGACTGCTAGCAGATTGGCGGGATTCGTGACGAACCATTGATTGTCTGTGATGGCTAACTCGCTGTCGGACGAAGTGGGATACGAATGGTTCGCCTCAAAGTCGTACTCCTTGATGGCTTCATATTGACGATGCTGGCTAACATTGTTGTGGAAGGAGTCGGGCTCATGGCAAGGTTGGCCGCGCAATTCGAGATTCTCGCGGTTTCCGCCAAGGAAGGTGTTCCAGGCAATCTCGATATAGTACCCGGCCCATTCACCGTATAGGCCGCCATCGCCGGTTCCATGCATGTCAAAATCCTGCTCCGGGCCTTGACCAAGCGTCGCGTAGTAGGAAGGCGCATCGGAAAGCACAAGATTGTCCCACGCGCTGTACTGCTGGGTGGGATAGGACAGATTGCCGGAGATCGCGTGGCGATTGTACAAAAATGTATTGCCTGAAATTGTGGCGCCCCCTTCATAGCTGACGTTCACACCATAGCCTTCACTCTGCACCGGATTGTGGTGAATGAAATTGCGGTCAATGTATGCGCTGTCGAGAGACGCGGGCTGAGCAGGAAAGAAGAAGCCGGTATTTGGGTCGAAAACTCCAGGCTGGCCATTTACACAGGTCACGCTGCCCGAAGCGCTGCCGTTGGACCTTACGGCGCCGTTCTCCCAAGCGAATAGTTCATTGTGATCAACAATGACCTCAGTTGCTGGACTTTGGACAAAAATTCCGTGGATATTACCGAACGACCAAGGCGCATTGGTGCCTGTGGGCCCTTCGAGACGCAATCCGGTTATTCGCACGTAACTTCCGACCTGTATCATCGATACATTTCCAGTGGGATTGTTAGTGTATTGACCCAGGAGGAGCGGCCCCAAATTCGTGCCTCGGCGGTCACCTCGAAGGGTCACTCCAGTTGGAATGTCAAGGGAAACAGTCTCGCTATTGTTTTCGTCGATCTGAGTATTGTGGACCAAATCCGTAAGATTGATACATTGCAGTATCGGGTTTCCGGCCCAATCCGTTGGTTGCGCCCCAGATGCACCAGTACAGCTGCCGACGCCGGCGACGACTACGACATTACCCCACGCTGCTCCATTGTTTTGCAGAGCGATTTGATTGATTTGGTTCACAGCGTTTAAGAGCTGGCCCGCGTTCGATACGGCCCAAAACCCGCTGGTCGGGTAGGCGCCCAAGTGATCCGTGGCGAGGAAGTCCCAGAATTCGGAATCGGCCAGACTCCGGGTAGCGACCACCAGCGGCGTGCCGTCGTCGCTGCGGCCATTTTGTAGTTGCACGACCAGTTGCGTTGGCGGCGGCGAACAAGCCGATAGGTCAATGCAGCGGCTGCTTGCGAGAATGATGCTGTCGCCATCCAAAGCAAACACATCATTAATCGATTCAGTCGGGGCAATAGCAGTCGGCGGAGTAATGGCCGTGGGAGTCAGCAACTGGAGCTGGTAAGTACCAGCGGGCGTTACGGGAGAAGTCGTTGTTGTAGTTACGGCCAACGGTTCGCTGATGGTGCCCGTAGATTGGACGATACCGATGACCTGATTGCCCGCATGAAGGACGACTTCATGCCTGCCATTGTTCAGCTCTTCGACGATGATCGAATGCGCTTGACTGCAATCATTCAGAAATACGGATGGTGCTGGCGCCGCTGCGGTCGCGGCTGTGCTCAGGCCCTCAAGTGAGGCTGCCAGAACCGGCGTCCCCGGGGGCGTGCCCGCTCCGACCGGCAAAGTGATTGGGGTCAGCGGTGGCGTGCCATAATCCAGGCACTTTCCAACAAAGCTCAGCCCTTGGGTTGCCCCGGACTCCGGGGCTCCCTCGTGACTTCGTATCATAAATGGCGGCTTGGGAAGCGGAATGGACGTCACGGGGTTCGTAGGTAGTGATATATCACCGGACGACGTTTTTAACGATTGAGCCGCGGCTGTGGCAAACAAAGATTGACTAGCAATCACGGTCAGTAAGCCCCAGGCGATCAAGAGTACATACCGATCGAAAGAATCGAATCGCTCACGAAAAGGCATTCTCCGAAGCAGCGTAGATCGCGCGGGGCACTCGAATCGGCGTAGCCAAATAATTGGTAATCCAAAGTACTTCATGAGAACTCTCCTTCAGCGAGAAATTCCGGCCGCGCGCAGCGCATCCGCTGCCAAGCCCTTTACCTGCTTAAGAAAGAAACCCGTTAAACATTTCAGCCCCAACCCTAAACGGCGAGATCTTCGTGTAGAATCCCGCTATTGCGTTGAGCTTGCGCCAGATCCAAATGGCAGAACTGAAGAAAAACTGGGCTCTGAATCAGGACGCGTTCCGAAAATTTCTTGGCTGGCTGGATGCGGGGGTCGAGTCCAACGGCAAATCCTACCTAGAAATGCGGCGCAGGTTGGTGCTCTACTTTGACCGCAAGAACTGCTCCGCGCCGGATGACCTCGCCGACGAGACGTTGAATCGTGTTGCCCGCAAGGTGGAGGAGAAAGGTCAGATCACGGACGTGACGCCGGCTCACTACTGCTATATCACCGCAAAATTCCTACTTTTGGAGCACGCACGTGAACTTGCGAAGTTACCTCAAAGCATCGAGGCTTTGTCGGAACGTGGGCTGACAATCGGCAGCTTGGCTACTGCCCCAGTAGCCGACGGAAGAGCCATCGCTCGCGAGCAAGTGCTTGATTGTCTGGACCGATGCCTGGACGAATTGGCGCCAGGCGATCGCGAACTGATTCTT
>Ga0307476_10002693_pt1 | contig 10541 bp, 9 predicted proteins | sample atmos_gasesECM2C_2_FD_203314 | JGI IMG/M metagenome (GOLD analysis project Ga0307476, IMG submission 203314) | Hardwood forest soil microbial communities from Morgan-Monroe State Forest, Indiana, United States - atmos_gasesECM2C_05 | ecosystem: Environmental > Terrestrial > Soil > Temperate...
AGCCGAGCGCGGAAGGAGTGCCAATGCCTTCCGTTGCCGCCGTCACCGAAATCGGCTCCGCTGTCGCGAGGACGTCGGCGGCCATCGTCTATGAGAAGATCGTCCGGCCGCGACCGACGACCCTCGATCGGGTTCCGCCATCGCCGGCCGCGCTGACCGTCGAATGGCTTACCGCCGCACTGTGTTCGAGGGCGCCGGGCGCACGGGTGGAACATTTCACGCTCGGCCCGAAGAACGACGGCACATCGGCCCGCCGAACCCTCGAGGTAACCTACAACGCCGCGGGTAGCCAAGTCGGACTACCGGTTTACCTGTTCACCAAGTCCTCCCCGACCCTGTTGACGCGGTTGGTCACCACCACAGCCAACCTGCTACCCGCTGAGCACGCGTTCTACCGCACGATCCGCGCCGAAGTCGATATCGAAGCGCCTGCGGGCTACTACGCTGCCTGGGACCCAAAATCCAACCGCTCGCTGTTCATCATGGAGGACGTGACACGGACCCGGGGCGCCAAGACCGACACGATCCTGACGCGCCACTTCACCAGGGACTGGGCCGAGGACGCCGTCGACCTGCTCGCGACGCTGCACGCAACCTACTGGGACCAGCCGGGCCTGAGGCGCCGGTTCGACTGGCTGATGGACCCGTACTCCTGGCAGCTGCGACTCAACAAGTTGATGATGATGGACCACAACGCCTTAGTCGGGTTCGACCGCTCGGAGCACGTGATGCCCCGTGAGATCTTCTCGCGCAAAGACGATTTCATCGAGGCCCTGATCCGCAGCAGGCGCATATCGGCGGATGGGCCGCGTACCATCGCGCACAGCGATGTTCACGCGGGCAACTGGTACGTCACCGGTGACGGGCGGGTCGGTCTATTCGACTGGCAGTGCATGCTGCACGGTCTCGGCGTCCAAGACCTCGCGTACGCGCTGATCGGCAACCTGACGATCGAGCACCGACGCGCCTGGGAACGTGAGCTTGTTGAGCTCTACGGCCAGCTTCTTGGCGAACACGGCGCCACGAACGTGCCTGACGCCGAGACACTCTGGCTGCGCTACCGCCAGATGGTTCCCCACGCCATGTTCATGTGGCTCGGCACCATCGGCTCCAATAAATTGCAGCCGCAGATGCAGAAGCCCGAAATCAGCCTGGCCAACATCGACCGCTCGGCACAAGCCTGCGCGGACCTCGAGGCGTTCGCAGCGCTGGGCATGTGACCGCGGCGGTCGGTGCCGCTTGTTGCGCTAATTGAGTGATTTCCGCCTATTCCTGGAGGCCGGTTTGGCGGGCGGCGCTTCTGCTGGCCGCCGCTCCGCGCCACGGCCGCTGAGATATACCACCCGCCAAACGATCTCGACGAGCGAATCGAGCTGACGCTCGACCTCGTCGTCGTCGGCGGTACCGACCAGTTGATAAAGCCCGCGTTCGATCATCCAGATCAGCCATTGCGCGGTGCGTGCGGCGTCCAGATGGGCATCGGCCACTCCGGCACGCTGCGCGTCGCCGATATAGGTTGTCAGCGCGGACACCACTTGGTCGATCAGGTTCTGCTGCTGTTCTTGCGCCCGCGGGTCATAGGCCGCGGTCTCGGCTATGGCTCCCAGAATTGTTCGGTGTTTGCGGTAGGTATCGATCGGCACACGCAAGGCCTTGCGCAGATCCTCGCGCGTTCCGTCGACGGGCAGCTCCCACCACGATGCGCCATCGGCGAGCAGGTCGCCGATTACGTCCTGCGCCATCGCGACAAGCAGATCGCCCTTGTCGTCAAAGTAGACATAGAACGTGGAGCGTGAAATACCACCCGCGGTGATAATCGCCTCGACGCTCAGGTCGGCGTACCTCACCCCGTTCTCGACCAGATTTTCGACGACGCTTACGAAATGCCGGCTGAGCATGCTGCGGCGCTGAGGCCTTGACAGTTGCAAAGGTCGAGGGGGTGACGCGTCCACGCGACGAGTATACGCACTGTGCAGACGATCATACAGAATGTCTTTTTATCAAACTCTCTGTTTGATAAAGTGCACGGCATGTCTGAGCTGTCGAAGGTGTACGTCGTCGGCGCAGGTCCGTCGGGGCTGGCAGCGGCATGGCGGTTACAAGAGGCCGGTCGCGACGTCGTAGTGATGGAATCCCGGGATCGTGTTGGTGGACAACTGCTGTCGATCAAGCGCGATGGTTATCTGATGGAAGCCGGAACGACGATCCTGCCCGCCGCCTACGACAGCGTGATGCGGCTGGTTGACGACATCGGCATGACCGATGAGTTGATACCGGCGAACTCGTTGATGGGGTTCATGCGTGCTAACCAGATGCATTACCTGCGGGCGAACCGGCTCGTCATTGACGCGGCGCGCACAAAGCTGCTGTCGCTGCGTTCCAAGTTGAAGGTTGCCAAGCTCGCTGCGGACTCGTTCAAGTTACGCAAACTGCTCAGCTACGAAGACTTGTCCATGGCCGGCGCCTTCGACACTGAGACGCCCGAACAGTACTGCCGGCGGCGCGGCCTCGACGGGGAGCTGTACGACTATCTGATTGAGCCCACCGTGCGCGGTGGAGCTGGTGTGCCTGCCAACGTGATCTCGGTGGTGGAGTTCTTCTTCCTTTGGCAGAAGGTGCTTGGCACCAAGCTGTATGCGTTCCGCGACGGCTATTCCTCGTTCCCCAACCGACTGGCCGCGGCCATTCCCGACGTGCGCCTCAACACCGAAGTTGTCGAAGTCTTTGAAGACTCCAAGGGCGTGACGATCACTTGCGTCGGGCCTGATGGCAAGCAATACACAGAACGCGGTGCCGGAGCCATCGTCAGTTCCATGGGCAACAGAGTCCCTGACATCGTGCCGCAGCTGGATGCCGAACGCGCGAAGTTTTTGCGGGAGCTGAAGTACACCTCGACGATGTCGATCAACCTGGCACTCAATCGGGTTCCGGACTGCCCAGCCTCCTTTGTCGTCGTGCCCCGGCCAGTGTCTGAGGGGCTGTTCGCGATCATCCTCGAACACAACAAGGCACCGGGACGCGCGCCGGCGGGCAAGGGCTTGGTGTCGCTGTTCATGATGAACCAGTGGGCGGTGGACCATATGGATGCCACCGATGACGACATCCTGGCTGACGTGCTCCCCGACGCAGAGAAGGCGATACCCGGTTTGCGTGATGCGATCGAGTTCACGCGGGTGAACCGGTGGTATCCGGTGCTCGTCTACAGCCATCCCGGGTTGTACCGCGACCTGGGCCGTTTCCACGCTGCCCGGAATCTGAAAAGCCGTATCCAGCTCGCCGGGTCTTACAACTCGTCGGGCAACGTCAACACCGCGACCACAGCCGGCGAACGGGCCGCACGTGAGCTGTTGCAAGCACTTTCACCCGCAGTCGAATTGACCGCGTAATCACCATGGCCCAATTCAACGTTCCGACGCCGCCGTCCATGGTATTCCCGCGGGTACCACAGACGATCGCCGAGATTGTCCTGTGGATCGTGGTGGTCGCGTTCGTGGCCTTCGCGGTGCACCAGTGGCGGCGAACCGGTTCGCCACTGGGACTGGTGCTGCTGGCAGGCGGCGGGATCGCGCTATTCAACGAACCGCTCGACGACATCTTGGGTCTGGTGTACCACCCCAGGCCGGGTCAGGACGTGGTCTTCGAGACGATGGGCCCGATCCCACACTGGGGGCTACCCACCTACATCCTCTTCTTCGGCGGCATCGCATACGTATTGCTGCTCGAACTGCGTAGATTGACCTTCACTCCACGCGCGTTCTGGACCGGCATCGCCATCACCTTTGTCGCTGACCTAATCATCGAGTTGCCGCTGCTGCACTTTCGGCTCTACACATACTTCGGCAACGGGCAGGTGCCGATGAGCATCGGTGGATTTCCGTTGTACTGGCTATTCATCAACACAACGGGCCCAATCCTGTGTGCGGCCATCCTGTTCGCGGTGCCGGGCTACTTCACCGGCTGGCGGGCTCCGCTGGTGCTGTTTCTGCCACTGGTCACCGACGCCGGCTGCAGTGCCGCCGTGGGTTTGCCCGTATACAACGCGCTGCACGTGCCGGGCGCCTCGGCATGGGTGACCTGGGCCGGCGCAGTCCTTTCTTGCGCAATCGGTTTGGCGATCCTCGACGCGACGGCACGCTGGATCTACGCACACACTCTGAAGATGCACAAAGCCGCGGAACCGGCAGATCAACTGCAGGCCCAGTCATGAGCTGGGTCCGTGGGCATTTCGATCTGCCAGCGACCCCCGATGGCACGGAGATGCCGCAAACCGCTCAGCTCGTGGCAACCGTGGCCGTGGCCGTGCTGGTGGCCGGCTTCGCCGTGTACGCGATACGAGAGATCGCACAGGGGCGTTCGGTCACCCTGGTGCTACTGCTCATCGGCGGGGCGATCTCACACTTCAACGAACCCATCGACGATGTGCTGGGATTGGTCTGGCATCCGGTCGTGGGTCAGTGCCCAAGCTTCCGCGCCCGAGCCTAGCGCTCAGCGAAACGGGTATTGCGTGGGCAGTGTGGTGTGAGGCGGTATGACGGCCTTGCCGTCAGGTGTGATGTATGCAGAGCCCTTGCCAGAGTCGCTGTTATCGTTGCGGCTCAATGGGACACCCGGGCCGGGACACGCGCGATCGGTGCCCTGCCCGCATAATCCGTCGGTGAGGTACGACCGGTCAACAAGGTCGCGCTGCCATTCCTTGGAGTGGGTTCCGATCCAGTAGTTCGGCACGTTATAGGTGAGGAACAGTGCCACGTGCACTCCGGCCAACACGGCTAGCGCCCGCACCACCATCTGTGTGCGATCGGACATCCGAAGATTTTCAGCGCCGCGTTCGACCAGCGTCTGGCCTCTGTCGTTACGGAAGTATCGCAGGCAGGCGACCGCGGTGAACGTCGCGGAGACGGTGACGATTTCATTGAGCGGGAAGGCGTGGTAGGACCCGCTGAAGATGGCGAGGCCGCGGCCGCCCGGGTACTCCCAGATACCAAGCGGCATGAAGATAACGCCCTCGAGGATGATGTCGAAAGCGACCATACCGACGAAACAGACACCGATCAGTCCGAGAGCGCCGATTTGCGGCCGCTTGGCCTTAGCCCGTCGCATGACTGCGCAACCGAGGAACATCGTGATGACGAAAACGTAGACGTACAACCCCGGCATGATCAGGATCGGCTCGACCAGCATCGCGCCTGGTTTCCCGTTGGATAGCCAACCCGGGACACCGTGTACCCAGGAGCCGTAATTGATGGCCCACGAGTTGTAGCTGAACCAGTGACCACCGTAGGCCGACAACGGGTCCTGGAACCACAGCGTCGAAAAAGCAATCACCAGCATGCCATCGAGAGTCAATCGGCGCTGACGGATGATCGGGCCCACCACGAACCAGCCTATGAGGCCGACGCCGATCGGAATCGACACGGCCTGGAAGAAGACCATCGCCACCTTCATGAACGTCGGTGGGTCGGTGGGACCGGTCGGCACCCGCTCGAAGAACGGACCAGTTACCCATTCGATCAACACATACGCGATGAAGGCCAGGATTACCGTGCCCAGGCCAGCCCACCATTTCACCGGAACCAACCGGTGTGGTTCCGGTGCAACCGCATTCGGCGGGGAGGCGACGCCGGTCGCACCGGAACTTTGGGTAGCGGTGGCAGGAGTCGTTGTCATGGGACACCTCTGTATCGTTTAGCGGAAGTCCATCCAGTGGCCGTGCGGGGTCCAGCCCATGTGGAAGGGCAGCTCGATCTTGCAGATAGGCCCGGCGGTGATGTCGTGGGTGTCAAAGATCTGAAATTCGCCGCGACGCTCGGCCCACCACGACACCGGCACGATGATGTAGCCGTCGCCCTCGGGGGCGTCGATGGTGCGTGGTGCGAAGGACGCCTCGAGCACCGCGGCCAATTCGCCTTCGCCCCGGATCTGGTAGACCTGTTCGGTCACCTTGTCCACATCGTTGCGGATGAGGCTGTCCATCCGCATGCCACGCTTTTTGGGCTGCCCGCCGATCTGAAAGCCGTAGCGGTGACCTCTTCCGTAGAAGCGCTGGTCAACCTTGCAGATCTCGGACGGCAGCTCCGAAAGCTGTTCTGCCGTGGTGTCACCGGTGGTGAGGTTGACGGACCACCGTCCCAGGTAGCTGGCAGCGTTACTGAAGAACAGTGCGGCCTGGTCGCCTTCCTTGAAATCCTGCTCCATCGGGAACGGCGGCGTGTTGAAGATCGGCGCGTCGAGGATGAGCTGGTCGCCCTTGACGTTGGCCGTCATCGTGTGCATGACATATTGGGCAGGCAGATCGGTTTGGATCCAACGGACCTCGCCCTGCAAGTTGTGCCGCGGGATCAGCGCGAGGGTGATCGGCAGTTCGGGTTCCCAGCCGAAGACAGTGAGCCCCTTGCTATTACGCTGCAGGTCGATAATGAACGGCTGGAACGGCATGACAACCCACTCTGGGGTAAGCCAAATATCATGTGCCACAGTGTTGTACGGGGCATCCCACAGGTCACGGGACTCTACCGTGCCATCGGGGTGGACGTACTTCATCGACACATACGGTGCGGTGTCGCTGTAAGACCAGCCGTAAAGAATGCCGGTGTCCTCATCCCACTTCGGGTGCGCGCAGAACGTCCCGTCGCCGAAGCACACCAGATCATGCGGTCCCTTGGACAAGGCCGGAGCCCAGGGCACGATGCCCTTGGTCTCCAAGGTGATCGGGTCGATGATCTGTGGGGCGCCGCCCAATTCGCCGGACACCACGAGGTCACCGGCGAACGGGAAGATGTTGATGCTGCTGGTGCCCTGCGGAGTGTAGGCGTTCTGCGGGGTGCGCACCACCTCGCCGTAGCCGTAGTCCCGGTAGTCGCCGAATCCACCGTCGGCGTACTCGAACATGCCGCGGCCGTATTTGTCTTCCAGCAAGTACTTCGGGGTGCGCACCCAGCGGTTGCGGAAGTCGGCCCGGCCGTTGTCGAAGACCAAGCCCTGGACCATGCCGTCCATTGCCAGCAGCGGTGTCGTCCCCTGCTTGGTCGGCCGCTTCCAGGACGGTCCAGTGCGGTAGAAGCCACCCGCGAGGTCTTTGGGGATCTCGCCATGGGTGACGATGCACTCCTCGACGGTGGCTTCGAACCGCATCGGTCGGAACGGTCCCTTAGTGGTCACCGTGTCGGGTATGGAGTAGCTCATGTTCTGCTCTCTGGTCCGTGTTTCTCAGCGGCGGCGCGCGCACGCACCGACGCCGATACCAGCGATGCTAGCGCCGAAACCACGCTCTGTAAACGATCACTTACAGAAACCGTGGGCAGGAATTGGATCGGACATGTTGCTGGAGTACTAGGCTCAATCGGATTGTCGGTATGGAGAGATCACAGGAAAGCCCGGGCGAAGTTGATAAAGGTCGCTCTGGTGGCCACGCCGCTGCTATGTTAGGCGGCGAGGTGTCGAAGCAACGGTGGTAGCTATCGTGTAAGCGATCGTTATCGACTCGCGAGATCGCGCGGACAATGGAGCAGCTCTCGAACATGGAAACATCCCGACCTTGCCAACGGTCCTGCAACGGTAATGCTGCCTGGCCGGCCGAACCTTACCGATCCAAACGCGAGAAGCCGCGACAGTTCGTATCGTTGACAAAATTAATCAATTCGTTTTTGGGACAGTGTGTGCCATATCTGGTGAAGGGGCCGTGATGCTGAACTCGACGACAGAGGTTCTCGGAACTAGGCGGTGGTCCTGAGATGGCATTGCAGACCCATCCAGCAGACACCGACCTGATCGGTGTCGAACCTGGCGCGGGCCCGTGGGAGCCCTCCACAGTGCACACGCACTACTTCGGTTTCCAAGTTCCCGAGGCCGCTATCGGTGGGTTTCTCTACATCCGCTATCAACCCTTCTTCCCGCTCTCGCAGGGCAGCGTGATCATCTTCGAGGGGCTGGACAACCCCGCGCATCTGGACGCAGCGTTCTTGGATTGGCAAATGGCCATGCCCTACCCGCAAGTGACCGGGCAGGCCATTACCACCGCCAACGGCTTCCGGATCGACTTTTTGGAGTTGGGCCGTTCCGCCCGCACCACGTATACCAGCAGCGACGGGACGACGTCATTCGACCTCATGCACACCGCTGTGACCCCGTTGGTCGCACGATCGGCAGTGATTCCTGGGGAGAATATCCACGAGTCTGACGGACCGGGCGGCACCGAACAATTCATGCACTGTGTGGGCGAGTTGACGTTACGGAGGCGAAATTATTCGGTTGACTGCTACATGCCGCGAGACCGCTCGTGGCGGCAAAGCCGAACCGAGCAACGCGGTGGGCGCCACGACCCACCGGTAGCTTGGACACCGATCTACTTCCCGGACACGCGCCTGGCCTTCAACCAAGTCGGCTTTGAATCACCGGAAACCGAACCGGTATGGGCTGGCGCGCTGGCGATCCCCCCAGGTGCCCCCGAGTACCACTTCGCGTGGATCTGCGCCGATGGCGAGCTACGCGAGGTGACTGACGTCTGCCGCTCTGTCGAGGAGCTGCACCCCCAGCTGCCGGCACCATTACGACAGACCATCGAGGCCCGCGATGATACCGGTGCGCGTTATCGCTTCACCGGCGAGGCGGTAGCGCTCGCAGCGATTCCCTCTTGGCCCAACGCTGCCACCTTTGACAGCGTAGTCCGCTGGACCGACGCGGACGGGCATCTCGGATACGGTCCCTGCCAAGGCATCTGGTACGACGGGTTTGCCCAGTTGATGAAGATGAAGAGGCTGACCGGTGCCCGGTGAAGGCTGGGACGTCCTGCACGACCCGGGACCAGGAGACTCGCACTGGTCCACCGACAACGTGGGCGAGGCCGCGCCTGGAGTGCTAAGCCCGTTGAGCTGGAGCATGTGGGGTGCCACCGGCGACCGGATGCCTCGCGAGGTGGCTTACCGGATGGGCATCTTCTCCGCCGCGGATCGACGCCGATTTCCGCCGATTGTGCGGCCCTTTTATGGGCGGATCGCGTTGCGTATGGAATACCTGGCGACCATGGGCGACCGGATGCCCGGTGTCGATGGCGCGGATCTCGTGGCGAACATGTTCGGCAGGGTCCCTGAGACCATGATCTTCGCCCCCACCAGGCGTCGCTATCCGGTCATCGCCTTCAAACTTCCCCGGGCGATGATCGTGGCACCCGGAGAGGTCCGACGACGCGCGAGGGTCATCGACGCTTGGTGGCGCTCGACTATTCCCACGATTTCTGGGCTGACCCGATCAGAGACTGTCTCGACCCTGCGTGATGCCGTACAGCGATTCGACGAGTCATTGACTTGGCACTCCTTGGCCCTACTGGCGGTGGTACAGCCACTCTTGGTGGAGTTGACCAAGCTGGTCGAGCGGGCTGGTGTGGGTGACGTCGGGGCGCTGAGCGGAACCGGTGGAGCCGAAATGGCCATCATCTCCGATATCTGGCTGGCCTCCAGAGGCGTGCTGACAATCGGCGACGTCGTCGCGAGCCACGGATTCCACGGTCCATTTGAAGGCGAGGCCTCCAGCCGCGTTTGGCGGGAGGACCCCGCGCCACTGGAGCGGATGATCCGTAGCTACACCGACCGCCCGGATGCAGAGGATCCGGTGCAACGCGAGCGCGTGGCCCGAGAGCGTCTTCCCGAGCTGCAGCGACTCCTGTTGGCGGCACTCCCAGTCACCCAGCGGCCCATGGCCCGGCTAGTTCTCACCTTTGCCGAACGATTGCTGCCCCTGCGCGGAGTGGGCAAGCGCGCGTTTCTGCAGTCGCTCGACGTCGCGCGTGGGGCTGCGCGGCGTCTCGGCGAGCACCTGGTCGCGGAAGGCCGGCTCATCTCGGCCGGGGACGTCTTTCAGCTGACGGTCGATGAGCTGACCGATGTCCTGCCAGCCGACGCGGCCGATTTAGCGCAACTTCGGCGAGAACGGGGGCGTGAGTATGAAGCAATACGATTGCCGGGCAACTGGCGCGGGCGACCCGACCCGACTGCCATTGCAGCGGACCCTCGCCGAGCGGGGGGATCCATGACCGGGGCGATCGAGGTGATCAGTGGCCTCGGGGTCAGCGCCGGCGTGGTGGAAGGGCGAGTGCGGGTCGTAGTCGACCCCTCCTTCGCCGAGGTAGAGCCCGGCGAGGTGCTCGTCACTTCGACCACCGATCCGAGCTGGGCGTCGATCATGTTCCTGTCCAGCGCGCTGATCGTCGACATCGGCGGCCCGCTGAGCCACGCCGCCGTCGTCGCGCGAGAACTCGGTGTTCCCTGTGTGGTCAACACCCGCACCGCTAGCAGCGTTCTACACACGGGCGATCTCGTCCGCGTCGACGGCAACACCGGCAGCGTCGAGGTCCTCGATCGCGTTGAGAACAACCAGTCCGGCCATGTCGTGCAGGAGTCGTCCAGCAGGGAAGTCAAGCCATGACCGATACCGCACCTCATCGTTCACCGCCATGAACTGATTGCGAGGTCGTCGGGCCAACGCGTCGAAGGGCCGCCTTCGAGGGTCGATTTGAGGCTCATGAGGAAATAACCCCATCTCGTGCTGCA
>Ga0307476_10002694_pt1 | contig 10540 bp, 7 predicted proteins | sample atmos_gasesECM2C_2_FD_203314 | JGI IMG/M metagenome (GOLD analysis project Ga0307476, IMG submission 203314) | Hardwood forest soil microbial communities from Morgan-Monroe State Forest, Indiana, United States - atmos_gasesECM2C_05 | ecosystem: Environmental > Terrestrial > Soil > Temperate...
AGGACACGATAAATAGCAGGCCGCCCGATATCAACGCCACGGTGTTCAATTGAGACATCTGATTTTCGGTCAAGTCGGGCAACATGACTATGGCAACGCCTACTCCGAACTCACTCGCGACGGTCAAGATTTCCAGGAGAAGATTGGCCATCCCTACCAGTCCGAAATCCGCAGGCGTGAGCATGCGGGCCAGCACAATCATGTATGCCCAAGTGATTAGCTGTGTCGCCCACGTGGCCGCTCCGGTCCAGCCGATGGAATGAAGCATGCGGCCGCCGCTGAGATGAATGTTTTCTGCGGGTTTTTCCAGTATAGAAACCGGATCATCCTGGGTGATCATAGCGATGAGTGGATCGATTCGCGTGTTTGCTGCAGCGGCGAGCAGGTCGTCAGCAGCTCCTTTTCCGCCACCCCGCGAGCTGTGAGGATGCTGAGGATTACATCCATCCCAAAAAGACCGAGCGGGATCTCCCGCAATCATCGCTTTGCGCAAATGTCATAAAGAACAATATGCGTGGTAGCCGGCGGCGCACACTAGGACGCATCGCGCAACTGGAATTCTCCGAAAATCGAGCTTTTCTTCTGAATGTAGAGTTCAAGCAGTCGAAGGTGAACTCGGCGCTGCACCACTGACTTCAAACTGTAATAGTGCGTGCGGAGGATCAAAAATTCCAGCAGAAGCGATGGGATCAGGTCTGACGAGACTCCCAGCCGCTCGCACGCATGAAGGATGAGGTCGCGGACGATCCGGGCAAATCCGCTGTTACTAAAGAAAGCCGCGTTAAAAGAAGCAATATATCTCTCCTCAGTGTTGGGAAATTTCACCTTCTGATCTGAAGGAACAAGACAAAGGACAGAATAGAAAAAATGAAAGATGTCATAAAGTGGCGGGAGCCCTCCCGCCAGGTCATCCCAGTCCAGCACTTCAATTCGGCCCGTCTCCGGTCCGACGAAAATATTCTCAGCTGTAAGATCCCCATGCTGGATCCAGGTAGTGCGGGAATCAGGGTTAGCGGAGGGCCCGACAAAATAACGGGCTCTCTCGATAGCTGCACGTATGTGCGGCTGATTGTCGAACTCCTGGGGAACTTCACGCCAGCTTGTTCCGATAAGGCGAACGTCGCGAACCTTCTGCAACAGTTTGGTCAGATTTATCAGCCCGCTGAAGAAAGCGCCAAAATCATCCGCAACCCTTTTTAAGTCGTTGAAATACCGAATCTTGCGGACGATGCGCGAGAGTTGTGTTCCTTGGGCTAACGATTCCATCCGATACAACGTATTGCCGACCCGCAACGAACCGTAGGCCTGGGGGACGTGGAGGGCTGGCAACCCGGCGGCCTCTAGCGTCTCTCGGACCTTCTCCCGATTTTCCAGTTCAGATTCTGAGTTGGCTGCGTTTTTCCGATCCACCACGATGATCTTCAGACAAGCTAGATCGCGGCCGCTTCTCAGATCTCCGAGCCGCACGATTGACTTCGGGCTGAAAGGGTGGGTGTGAAGTTCCCATGCTATGCCCTGCGACTCTCTCGTCCAGCCATCGCATCCCTCGACGGATTGTACCAGCCGTTCCTCTACCCAGGACTGCAACTTCCCTCGCCGATACGGTACCTTGGAAGCGACGAGCACAAACTCCGGTAATACTCGACGCAGCAAGCCTAACGTCGGGGCAACTTTCGGCAGTCTGCGACGCCAACTGCGTCGCGGCCATCGGCCGGGTGTGTCGAGCAGATCGGAGAATTGTTGCCGCACCCATTGTGTCATCGGAAGCGGAATCAGAGCGGAGGGCTGATTGTAACCCGGTACAGACCAGAAGCTTGATAGGTGAGGAAATCCGGCTTCTGCCAGAAGTTTGCGGTATCCGCGTTCCGAATAGGTATAGGTCCGATACTGCTTCTTCGAGTTCAATTTTGTGCGGTGATGAGTACGGGAGCTATGCCGTAGCATGAAACTTGCCACCGACCGCGGCACTATGCTGGTGTAAGGAATTCCCGAGTGGTCAATCCCCCCTAGGAAGCAGCCAAACCCGATGCGATTTTCAATGCCGATCACAAGCAGACCATCTTCCTTGAGCAAACGGCAAACGGCGCCCAGAGATCTTAGCTGCGCATGGCGAGGATCACCTTCCAAGTCCCACTCTCCAACCCACTCGAGAACACCGTTCATGACAACCAGGTCAAAGCTGTTGTCAACGAAAGGCAGGGCAGTCGCCGAAGACTGGATGAGATGAACGTTACGGATGTCTTCCTGCCGCAGCCGTTCCTGGGTAAACTCGATGCGCTCGGGGATCGCTTCGACGGAGTAAACTTCTTCAAAAAAGCGCGAAAGTGATTGCGTGATGGCTCCGTAGCCAGATCCGATATCGAGGACCACGGATTGCCAGTCAAGCCCCAGCATCGTCGCCCACGACGCGCGCTGGACACCGAGGAGCCCTAACATCATGTTTTCATCTTCGGCGAAGTAGGCTCGCACTGCTTCCACCCACGATCCTTTGCGGGCCTCTTCGAGTAGTCGATGGGCTTCATCACGGCCAATTTCACCCCAGTAATGTGCTGCTCGAAAGAACCGCGGAATACCGTCAACTACCGGAATTTCGGCTGCACACTGCTGACACAGGAAACGGTCTTGGATGTCAAGTAGTTTCCCATTGCATTTCAAGCACTTGAGCAACAACGTAGCTGCGTTCGTCAGCAACGCTTCGCGATTTGTAACAGGCGGGCTACTCAAACAGACCACCTCTGCTGCACAGTGGTTTGAAGACGATTTCCTCCCACCTCGTCGTACAACTCCGCATCTGACAGAGTGTAAACAAAAGAGATGCATCCATATCGATCAAATATCGGCTTTGGCCGGTCCGGTACAGTCGATGAAATGAAGCGTCCGGCCACGGCTAAGATGAGTGTTTTCTGCGGGTTTCCCAGTATAGAAACTGGATTATCCTGGGCGATCATGGCGATGAGTTGATCGATTCGCGTGTTTGCTGCGGCGGCGAGCAGGTCGTCAGCAGGTCCTTTTCCGCCACCGCGGGAGCTGTGAGGATGCTGAAGATTACATCCATCCCAAAAAGACCAAGCGGGATCTCCCGCAAGCATCGCTTTGTGCGAATGTCATAAAGAGCAATACGCGTTGGCTTTGAATGTGGATTCGCCCCCTTGAGCCAGGACAGGTTTTCAACAAGCTTAGTCCGGCGCAACTGGGTAAAGCCAATCCACACCAGATTCTCGGTCAAAGGCAACAACCCTCGGCACCATCCCAAAACGTTGCCTTCAGGATTATCGATAGCGTTCAGGTCGACAACACGCTCGACCTTGAGTGTGCGCGGATTCACCATCACTAGGTGTCCGTCAACGGTAGTGAAATAGATCGTGCCATTGAAAATCAGGCCATCATGGGGATAGGACACTTCAACGTCAATTCGCAGTCCCGGCTTGGTCAGGCAGATGGCGTCTTTGAGCTGGCAACGCGTAGCCCAGATGGAGTCGTCCAACATGAACGCGAAATTAGGATGAGAGCGGTGTGGCTTGGTGGTAGGCACCTTTCGATAATCGATATCGCGTGAAAATCGTGCCCAAGTATCTTCGCCTACCACACTCCATTCCCGCAGGACTTTGCCGTCCAGGCCGACTTCCACGACCAAATCCAGACCAGTGACTACCACAATAAGCGTCCCGGTTGGCGTAGGAAGGACATGGTGAAGATCATTAAAGCAAGGCAGGGAGATGTAGCCGACCTGACGAAAGTCTGGCAGTTCGTAGATGAGTACTTCAGTCGAGGTGCACGCATACAGCTTGTTCCCATAAACCGTGGCCGCTTTGAAGCCAATTCCGGGGGCCTCCTGCGGGCAGGCGGAGGGCGGGGTCACGTACTCGAACTTATCCAGCATCTTCCCACTGTCAGCATCCAGCCGCAGTGCGAGCGCTTTTTGGGTTGATTGCCACTCCGGAGCGGGCAGAAATCGTGAGGGCCGTTGCTCCGCTCCAGTGAGCAGTAAATCGCCCACCACGGACCTCTCTTGCCGTCGCTGTTTACGATCGTTCATATCGACTTCCAGGAACAGAGGGAATTTTGCGTAACACATCGGTAGCACATCAAAAGAAGAAGCGAATGTTTAGCGGCCATCAATAGCGGCCGTAGATTGCAACCCCGGTTGCGGTTTGGAGGATTGCCTCCAGGCTACGACGAGCGGCAGATTTCGCAGCACTGTTGGGAATAAACAAAACGTCTTCAGCCTGAAGAGGTAGATCCTCCGCCTTGTTCGAAAGTATTTTAGTAAGGGATAGCGGTATTTCAAGATGTCCTGATGGACCGGTGCGGATTAATTTGGCTTTGTTTAGCGAAGCAGTAGGGTTGGTGCCCTGAGCCATGGCAATGGCTTTCAGAACCGTGAGTCCCGAACTCTCCATTACGATTCCAGTAGGTTGCTTCACATCGCCGACCACATAAACAATTCCAGCCTTGGAGACGACGATCGTATCGCCCGGTGCAAGCGTCACGCTGCTGGTTGCCGAACTGAGGTCAACGTGTTGAGATTCGTTGGGCCGATCAGCATGGATGATTCTGACATCATTGCCTGCTTTCGTGGTTGTGCCCCCGGCGGCTGAGACTGCCTGTAAGAGTGTGTGCGAACCCAGCAGCGGATAAATGCCGGGCTTCTGCACTTCTCCAAGAACGGAAATGCCCTGCGTCGCATACTCCTTCTGGACAACGCTTACCTGTGGATCATTGAAAAAACCTCCCGCAGAGAAACGAGAAGCGATTAACTGTGCGGCCTGGGCAACGGTCAGCCCACGAACCCTCACCTCACTGATCAGCGGAACCACAATGGATCCGGAATCGCTGACTCGCACATCGCACCCATTCTTATCAGGATTGCAAGAGAAGTCTGTGCCGAAGACAGTTATCCCCAACAGATCGCCAGCAGCAATCGTCAGTTCCTGCTTGCTGGCCTCATTTCGAGCTGGTTCGGTGGAGCTTTCTTTCAACGCAACCTGAGAAGTCGGCCCTGGATTTTCGGGTGGCCCTGAAGAGGATGCATCGGTTTGGGCCAATAGACTTGACGTCCATAGAATGCACCACATGGCTGACGCGACGAAAGCTAGATTTCTTGTCCTCATGACTTTATACCCATACCAAGTGAATATAGCTAAAGCTAGGAATCCGAGCATCGAACTTTGAGCTTATGGCTCTAAATGGAATCAGGTACTCCGGATTCCTGCGAAACTTTTGGAGCCGACTTCCTTCCGCCCCTGGGAAGCAGATGCAAGAGGGCCGCCAAGGTCGCTCCCCCATAAACCAGGTGATAGCTAAGCATGAGCCACGGTGCAAGCAGGGCGCATATCCATTGTCCCTTCCGCACAATCTCTATCGCCGCGGTCAATGCCAAAAGCATATAGAAGAATAGTTCGCACGCGAGCAGCCATCCCGCGACTCGAAAAGGGATCGTCAGAAGGAGTGATCCAATCAGTCCGCCTACAAAGAGGGCAGGAACGGCATGACGCCAGCAGAAACTCGCCGGATACAATCTCCAGCAATACGCATTCCAAGAACCATTTAGGAAAGCCTGGCGCATGAAGTCTGTGAACGTCGGTACATTGTGGTAGAGGCTGTAGATCTTCGAGGAGAGAAAGATCTTGTGTCCCTGGCTGCGGATGCGCGCGTTCAACTCATAGTCTTGGTTGCGAGCAAGCTCCTCGCGATAGAGGCCGACCTCCAGTAGCACTTCCGTCCGAAACGCGCCAAAGGGAACCGTGTCAACGTAGCGATCACCTTGACCCAAACGGTAAGCTGCGTTTCCGACTGCCGCAGGCGTCTGGGTCAACAGCGCAATGGTCTCGGCGACGAGTGTGTCGCCACCCGGCAGCGTGATGCAGCGTCCGCCCACGTTAGCCGCGCCCGTACGCTCCAACTCCGAAATGCAGTTTCCTACGTAATCACTTGGATACTCGGTGTGCGCATCCATGCGTACAATGTACCGGCCACGAGCTTGACGGATGGCCTGATTCAGACCTGTCGGCACTATCTTGTCGGGGTTATCGAGCAATCGGATATTTGCGTGCTTTGAGCACACCTCTTCTACAATTTGACGAGAGCGGTCGGTCGAGTCTCCATCAACTACTAGAATTTCACGGTTCTCCTCCGGAAAATCATTCGCGAGAATGCTCCGAAGACACTTCCCGATATATTTTTCCTCATTCCTCATGGGAATGATGATCGAGACCGCCAGCTGTCCGGCTTTCATCGTGACTGCCTCTTCACGCTTCACCTTAATTTCCTTCTCGGTCCGAGTCCGGTCCAACGCTAGTTTGGGGCCGACGCGCCAATGCCCTTCGAAAAAGTGGAAAACGTGGTACTCGCGCCCTCGCATCTAGGACAGTAATACCGCCAAGCCTGTTGAACGTGTGAGTCGCCTGGATGCCGTCGATCCAGTCCGGCAGAATAGTTGCGAAAGGTACTTCCCGGTAGTCTGTTTCGCTGAGCTCTTCCACCCGATTCAATGAAATCGCGTATCCGTAGCATGCTGTACAGTCTTGCCCTGGCCTTATTAGTGAACCCTGATCATAGAAGAGACTTCCTGCCGGCCGTGCTCGTCTAACATCACAGACAACGGGGTTCTTGGGGTGCGGTTGCCACGGGCCGAATAAGGAATTCGCCCAAAACAGTGACAGCTCGTTCGACTCGGTTCCTTCGCCGTCAAGACCTGCGGCGAACAACCAGAGCTTGTCCTTGTGTTGAAAGATGGTGGAGTCTACCGCTGAAACATTATTCAGAAGCACGCCGGCGGGCTCCCACCGATAAGGGAACTCAACGGCTCCGTAAATCTCGACAGTCCGGTTGTCTTGGGTCTCCGGCAGCATGTAAACCTGGCCACGCCATTCGAAAACGAACGGATGTGAGAGGTGATAGTTTCTGATGAGAACTTGTCGACGCTCGCCCAGGGTTCCGTTTTCATGGAACTCAGCACAGCAGATTACCCCCCGTTGGCCTTCTTCGTATTCCTCGAAGAATATATAAGTCTTTCCGTGTCGCTCAAACAAGAACGGGTCGGCACAATTTCTATTCCCCGATACCTTTACGGAGGTGAAACGATTCGATCTTGCTATCTTTTCCTGGCTCGGCTCTATGGCCGGGAACTCGTCTTTGCTGTACACGACGACCCACCGCTCCCGAAAAGCGATCCTCACCCACAGACGTCGAGCTGCGCGCAAGGACCAGCGCGCGAGGAAATGGGGCATAACCCGGCTAATCGGGGGGCGTCGAGGTCGCTCAGGAGGATCGTTGTTGATATGTGCGCTGGCCTCATCGCTCTCATCGCTCCATCCGTCCCGTGAGACTTTGGAAATGCATCGCCGCAGGCTTTGCGAGCGCCGGCGATAATCCAAGATCAGGTTTCGGCGCCACGAAATCAGGTCGTTGGAGACGACAGCGCGATGGAGTACCTTTCGAACTTTGTTGACGCTGGTCAATATGAATTCGGATGTGAGCCGGCCATCGTAAAGGTCCCAGAACAAGGCGGCTTCACTTTCCCCTGGGGTGTACCCTGCGTAGTGAAAAGTCCAGATGCCATGCTTTGTGCAATCAGACAAACCGTCAGGCCACTCTGCCGATGCTAGTTGTACCAGGATGTCGAGATGTTGCGCCTGCAGTCGCGCGACGTCAGCAGCTGCATTCTTAACATTATTCGCCTCATCGCAACGAAGCGTAATCGTCTCAATGTCACACGTCCGCGAGTCTTGGACGAGTGGATCGATCTCTTCCCTAAAGATCCATTTATCGAGTGTGGCCCACAATCTGAAGAGGCTGGATCTGCGCGGCGAACTGCTTAACTGCGGTCCTGCGCAACGTACCACCACTGCAAGCTCCACGGCCGGATCATCCTGAAGTTCCTTTATGAGTTCGCTTGCCCACCGAGATGAAACCTGCTCGTCGACGAGCAGTCCCAGTCGGATTGCCTTACAGCACCCTTGCAGTTTACTCGAGCTTGCACCGGAGCTAGTTGGCGCGTCAACGGCGAAAGTTTGATCAGTCATTGTTTCCAGTAGTCAGGGGTCAATACGTTGGTTGTCGCTAGATGGGTAAGGTTGATCGCCGCGGCGAGTTCAATGAGCGGATACTTCTTCTCGGGGAGGGCACTGGATTGAATTGGCAGCTATCTCCGGGGCTTGGCTGGCAAGGCGAATCGGTTGATCCGCAAAAACTTCTCGTTCCAACTGGTCGGACAGGCTCTCCTTTGGCTTCCAAATTCCAAGCGAAAGCAAAGCCTCGCCATCAACCGGATTACTGCGGACTAAATAGGCTACGCGTCTACGGTTGATAACGAGCGGGAGCCGAAAAGTCTTCAGAGCAAGTTCCGCGACAGCGCCCACGGCCAACAACAGAGTTCCGGAAATGTAGAAAATGCGCAGGCGCTCGTCATATTTGCGGACGAAGAGCCGCACACATTCGCCCATGGTTATTGTATCGGGATGCGACAGGTTCAAGACTTTTCCCGCCGATTCTGGACTTCGCAAAATTGCGATAAGCGCGTCGCAAGCATCGTCGATGTGAATGAGCCTCAATTGCTTTCGCCGTGAGCCCAACGAGAAAACTTGCCTGCCCACCCTGACGCCGACTGCAGAAACCGGATTCCATCTGGGCCCGAAGATCACGGAGGGCCGCACGATAGTCCACGACGGTCCATTGTCGCTGATATGGGAGATAGCGATTTCTTCCGCCCCGCGCTTGGCGTGCACGTAAGTACTGCGAAGCTCGGGATGCGGTTCTAGCGGTGAGCTCTCGCGAATGCATTCCCCTTCCTTCATCGCCAGAAAATCGTGGATAGCCATTGAACTGACATAGACGATGCGCTTTATTTCATTTTCACGGGCCAAAGCCGCGATGTTTTCTGTGCCGGTTGTGCACGAAGAACACGCGAACTGGCGCGATGCGCGCACACCTGCAGCCAAATGGACGATTGATTCCACTCCCTGCATTGCACGCCGTAACGGCTCGGGCTCGCGAACATCACCATGGACGATCTCGACATCGCTGTTTTCGAGCCAGCGCGAGTCGCTGAGTGGACGCACATAGGCCCTTACCTGAAAACCCTCGTGGAGAAGCTTACGGACCAGCACCTTCCCCACAAAGCCGGTCGCACCAGTCACCAAGACTCGCGGTTTGGAAGAAGAAGTGGTAACTGTGCTCTTCAAATCCTGCAAATCCAGGTGTACTTTTCCGCTGTGCACGGTAATAAAATCCTCGGCTTGTGCGGTGTGGAGAACGAGGCTCTCAGGAATCGGGAGCGGACCACCCGATCCAATAGAGTCGTAGAAGCGGCGCAAGATTGTTCGAAGCCCCTGATAAGGCACAACGCTCTTCCGCAGGGCTCCCCAGGTAGTCCGTATTGTGGCGGAGGTCAACTGCATTGCCTCATTGAGGTTCTGCAAGAGGCGGCGGGCTGGACGTGGCAGGCGAGAATTGGATTGCACCACGAGGCTCATAGTGTCAAAGTTCACAGACAGCGAGCCCTTTTCGCAGTACAGCTTTAGGGAGAATGGAGCCTGTGCCATCGCAAACGAAACTGTCACGCTGGCGGTCGCGCGTTCTCCCTGAATCGCGATTTCAATATGGTCAGTCAGCGCATGTGGCAGAACCCCATAGCTGCGGGGCAGTACACTGATCCCTTGCGGCGCTCCGATCCAGTTCAGAGTCAGATACAGAGGATGAGTGATGTAATTGTGCAATACGCCACCCGGCAAATTGAAGCTCCAATGCGTGCCGGGCCATTCGCGCAGTTCGGGAAGGGCCGCCTCGACCCCCATGAAGCTCTCCACGTGAATCACCGAGCCGAATCGCCCACTCGCGACCAATTCCGTGATCTTTTCAACCGCGGGGTGAAACAGCTGGATAAAATCGGGGCACAATTTGACGTTTTTGCGAGCGGCGCGTTCGTATAGATCTTTCACCTCATTGCTTGATAGCGCGGCGGGCTTCTCGACTAGCACATGAATCCCTGCCTCGATCGCCGCAGCGGCTTGAGCATAATGCAATGTCGGGGGTGAAAGAATATGTACTGCGTCCAGTTCCGTGGATTCGAGCATCTGCTCAAGCGAAGTAAACGACTTCGGTACACGATAACGTTGTGCCAAGGTCTGAGCCCGCGCGAAATCAGGGTCAGACAGAGCGATGACCTGAATGCCCGCCTGTTCGGACAGAAATCGCAGGTGGTGCTCGGCAACCCGTCCGCAGCCAACAATTCCCACTCGGATGAATCTACTTTCCATTTTGCTCCAGAGCCTCTGAATAAACAGAACGTATCAAGGTCGCGACTTGCTGTTCGCTGTAGATCGCAATTCTTTCTCTTCCGTTCGAACGGCACCCCTGCAAAAGAATGTCCGCCAGCGCTGTTCCGAACTCCGTGGCGTCGCGATGTACTACTCGGGAGGGACTCACATCTTTCAGTCTCTCGGCCACGTCGCCGACGTCGGTCGCCACGACTGGTAAGTTGCAGGCCATGGCTTCCTTAACCACATTAGGCGAGCCCTCGCAAATGCTAGCCAATGCTAGA
>Ga0307476_10002695_pt1 | contig 10539 bp, 10 predicted proteins | sample atmos_gasesECM2C_2_FD_203314 | JGI IMG/M metagenome (GOLD analysis project Ga0307476, IMG submission 203314) | Hardwood forest soil microbial communities from Morgan-Monroe State Forest, Indiana, United States - atmos_gasesECM2C_05 | ecosystem: Environmental > Terrestrial > Soil > Temperate...
TCGTTGCGAGGAAGCGAGTCGCCGCGCGTGATCCAGCCAGCGTTGTGCTTCTCGATCAGGCGATGGACAAAGAACCGGCGCTGCCGCGCCACCAACACGATATCGCCAGGCACAATTTCGCACCGAGGTCTTGGCTCGATGCCCAAAACGTCGCCCGGCCAGATCGTAGGCAGCATGCTGGTTCCCAACGCCTGCAGGCGAATGGCGCGGCCCGAGACCAGAACTTCCGCCGCTAGTTCAAGCTTATGCTGCAGGTGAGCCTCTGCTAAGACTGGCATGGGCGGACCGAACACTAAGAACTCTTCCGATTGAAGCGGCACTGAAATTCCGTGGGGCTGACTTTGCCACAGGACAACGCCATGGTTTCAAAAACCCGCTCGAAGCGGAACTCAGGTTTTTGATACGGCTTCTTCTTCGCACCGCTATCGCTTACGTTTTTCTCGTCAGCATTCGCGTCGTTTTGCATAAGTCCGCATGTTCCCAGGCTGAGAAGGCGGTTCACGTGACCGCCTGAAAATACCCTTGTCGGCAGTTTACAACAAGGGCGCGAAGATGCCGTTGGAAGTGTTGATTCCGGCACCATCATCAGCGTCACACAACCAGGGGCAGTTCGGCCTTTTGCGCTTACTTCCCCTTAGGTTCTTTTGACAGGAGCGTCACGCGGGCGGTGACCTTCTGTCCTTTTTCCATGCCTCCGATGAGAACCAGTCCTTCATGGGTCACCAGCAGCCCCCGATGATCCATGGTGGGATCGGGCGTGTTTTCATTAATGGTTTCCCACTTCTTCGTACGCAGGTTGAAATCGAAGGTTACCGGAGAAGGCTCGGCAGGCTTGCCGTCGTAGCCGATGCCGTTGTAGTCGTAGGGATTGTCACTTCCTCCCGCGAAATAAATCTTTTCATCTTTCTCCGAACCGCCGGCGGCGATGCGGTAACGCGCTGTGCCGGGATGATTGGGCAACTTGGTCCACTCAATCCTGGTGCGATCGTGATGGTCGATCTTGCCCATCCAGCATTCGTCGGACGCGACATATTTCGGAGCGTTGCCGGAGGGATTCTTGCGCGCTCCATCCACGTAGACGATGGTCTCGCCGACCAGCGCGCCGGCATGGCCAAACACAGGTGGTCCAGGAATTGGCGTGGCCTGCGACCACTTGTTCTTTTCGACGTCGAACACTTGGACATTACTGACCACGTCGCCGTTAGAGCGGCCGCTGACCAGATAAATATAACGATCGCGATAAACCCCGGCCACGGAGTCGCCCAGAGGCAGGGGAAGATCGGCTTCCCTGGACCAGCGGTCGCGAGCGGGTTCGTACATGCCGACGTCGGGAACGGTCATGCCTCTGCCTTGCGCGTCCACCACGTAACCGCCAAATACGAACAACTGGTCGCTGGCGGCGGCGGCCATAGCGCCGATGCGCCCGACGGTGCCGGGAACGGCATGGATCGCCGACCAGGTTCCGTCTTTCGCGTCCAGGGAGAACGCACTATTGGTGATTGCGTCCGCGGTCTTTTTCGGACCGATCCCCATGAACGAATAAAGCAATACTTGGCCATGGACCTTGAGCATGGCCACGGCGTTGTTGGAGACAGGATCGGGAAGCGGCTCGACTCCGGCATCGGGCGCGGCGGACGACAACCCGCCGAGCACAAGCAATAAGAGGAATGCGGAAAGCTTTTTCATGAATTCCAAAAGCGCCATAACAAAAATATCATGCACTCTGCTCAATACAGAAACGTATCTCCGATCAACCCCTGGGGAGAGACAGCAAGTTAGCTCATAATTTTGGCACGCGGTTAGAATACGGGCGTGAGGCTGAGGTCCCACCGCCGCTACCTGCCGCAGTTTGTGCTAGCCGGCTCTCTATTGATCTGCTTCGGTGTGTGGCGCTGGGCGGAAACCATTCTCATACCCTCCAACACCTTTTCTGCCCAAGCCAAAGGAATTCCGATCGGAAATAATTCCGACCTCTATCCGCGCTGGTTGGGTGCGCGCGAGACGCTGCTGCACGGCCGGGACCCGTACAGCGCGGAAGTGACGCGGGATATCCAACTAGGCTTTTACGGCCGGCAGCTTGATCCAAATAATTCTTCCGATCCCACGGATCAGGTCGGTTTTGCTTATCCGTTGTATGTGATCTTCCTGCTCGCACCCACGGTCAACTTACCTTTTCAGACCGTGCTCGAAATATTTCAGTGGCTGTGTTTGCTGAGCCTGGCAGGCAGCGTTCCGCTTTGGATGCGCGCCACCGGGGTCCGTAAAACGCCGATGTTCACCCTTGCTGGGATGGTGCTTGCGGTCAGCAGCTTTCCTGCGGTGCAGGAATTCCATATGCAAAATCTGACCGCGCTGGTGGTTTTGCTGCTGGCGGCTGCGGCCACGTCAGCCGTTCGCGGATGGCTGGCGCTGAGTGGTTTCCTTTTGGCTCTCTCCACCATAAAACCGCAGCTCTCTGGGGCATTCGTATTTTTCTTCATGCTCTGGGCGACGGCACAGTGGGCAAAACGCCAGCGTCTTTTCTGGAGCTTCGTGGTGAGCCTCGTGGCCCTGGTGGTTGCGGCAGAGAGGGTCTCGCCGGGTTGGGTGGGGAGATTCCTTATGGTAGTCCGCGCGTACCGGGGTTACGCGGGGGATCCATCCATTCTTCAGGCTCTGCTCCCTGCATGGCTGGCGAAGTTGGTGGCGGCAGCGCTCGTGGCCCTTTGCGTTTATTCCTGCTGGCGTTGGAGAAATGCAGCCGCGGGCACAAAGCAATTTGGCTGGGCCCTGGCGTGGGTTGCCGCGCTCCCGCTGGCCCTCATTCCAAAACTTGCCGCGTACAACCACGCCCTCCTGATACCAGCGCTGCTGGTTCTGCTCTCCCGCCATAAAACTGTCTTCAAAGCGGGCCTCATGGCGCGTGCATTGACCAAAGGAGCCTTTGCCTGTCTGCTTTGGCAATGGATGACCGCGGTCATCCTCGCTCTCGCTTCCCTTCTGGTCGCAGGATCGCGACTTCGACCACTGGCGGGAGTCCCGGAGTACACGCTGCTCGCGCTGCCGCCAGTCACGATTCTGGCCGTGATCGTGACCACACTATCGCGCGAAGTTGCAAGCCGCGAGATTCCATTGGACAGCTTGTCTACTCTACGAGTCCCTGCCGCACGGCATGAATGAAGTCGGTGTAAGGCGGAGTGAAACCCGCGGCTCGCATATCCGCGGCGATCTGGCCGCGATGATAGGCCGAATGCATGACCACGTGCAGCAGGATATCCTGCTTCCGGCTGGTATAACTTTCGCCCTTGGTGTTCTTGTAGGTGATCGAAGCTGACAGTCCGGAGTCGCCGAGCGCACTCAGATAGCTGTTCCAAAGGCCTGGCAGTTGGTCGACTTCGCGCTGGCATTGTTCGAGATTGAATTGTGGCCAGACGGGCAAGGTTTGCTTCTCAAGCAGTAGTCGTTCGAGCCACAACCGTTCGGCGGCGACAATGTGCGCCAGCAGATTTATCGATCGCGCCGGCGGAACGTCGAGGGCTTGCAGCGAATGCAGGACTTCGCGATTGGCCCAGTCGTCATAAGAAAAAAGACTGCGGATGTGTTGCAGCATGGTCATGGGTTGCTCCGCATACCTGTTTTGATGTCTGTCCGCAACCGCCAGATACTCTAAACCAGCCGCGATCGGCAACTTTCCCCGCGCTTTGGGTTTATAGTGTGCAGCCTGCATGTTCTACTTAATTCCAGGAAATGATGTAACCAGAATGCGTACCAAAGTCTTTTCCGTATTGCTGTTGAGTCTGGCGGGCCTGATGTTGGCCGGATGCCCGCATCGTGAGAGCATTGCCAAAATTAACCAGGACCCGGCCCGCTATGCCGGCAAAGAGATCGCGATCGCGGGACGGGTTACCGATTCCTTTGGCGCCATGGGCACTGGGGTTTTTCAAATCGACGACGGCACCGGAACCATGTGGATCTTCAGCAAAGGCTATGGCGTTCCCGGCGGCGGCGCGAAATTGGCGGTCCGGGGAGTGATTCAGCAGGGGTTCGCGTTCGGGGGACGCAACTTCGCCACCATCCTGCTCGAAACCGAGCGCCGCCACTGACGCCAGGCGCGCTAACTCAGGAGTATTCCCAACGCTCCGCGATCTTGCGGGCGATCGCAAACAGCACAACGCCAATCGCGAGAAGTACTAAGACCTGAGGCCACAAGTGCGAAACCGGTTCATCTCGCCAAAACACTTTGGTGAAGCCATCGATCGCCCAGGCATTGATCGTCAGTAATCCAGCTTTCTGCATTGCTGCAGGCATAAGAAAGCGGGGAAACATGCTGCCGCCGACCGAAGACATGATCAGAATCACCAGCGTGGAGAGGGCACCCAGTTGCGCCCGGGTACGGCAGATGCTGGCCAGCAGCATGCCAAAGGCGCCCACCGCAAACGCGGTGCATACGCCCATCACCACAAAGCCGGGGATATGGTTCAGGAAATCGAGCTTGAAGACAGCCCAGGCCCAGACGAACATCAGCACCAGTTGCGAAAACGCCAGCAGGGTGTTGAACGCGAGTTTGCCGGCCAACAGCGTGGTCATGGTTACGCGCGAACTGAGCACGCGCTCCAAGGTACCGCTGTCGGCCTCATCCAATAGCGCCCCGGCCGCACCGCTCGCGGTGAAGAGCAGAAACATCACACCGATCGCGGCGGCATAGAAAGACACCATGGGATTGTTTTTATTTTCTCCGACTACCCCGCGGGTCGTGACCGCGATGATTCCGCCGCTGCCAGGGCCATTGCTGGTGGCGGCTTCTCCGCCGCCGGCTCCCACGTTCTCATATTGACTTAGCTGTTCAAGGCCAGCATCCATCCGCTTGCGTTGTTCCAGCGTAAATCCGCCAACAAACTGATCTGCGGACCGTAATCCCTGCTCCGCCATGACCGCCGGCATGGAAGTCATCGCAACCTTTTGGAGAAGGCCCGCAACCATCTGCCACGCCACCATGTCACTGCTGTCCTTGAGCAGTTGAATGGTTGGACGGTCCTGGTCGCTGCGGAAGGAAATTGGATTCTCGCCGAAACCGTGCGGAACAATTAGCGCGACTGGTACATCGCCCGCTTTCACTGCGGCTTCCGCAGTTGACGCAGTATATTCGCCGGGTTCCACACCTTTCATATTGGACGCGGGCCTCGTTCTGATGACTAGTGAGCCTTCGCGCTCCAGACCCTTGACTAGCTCCCGCGATACCTGGCTCTGGTCTTCGTCCACCACGATCACGGTGATTTTGGGCACGGTATCGCGACGTCCCCCGAAGATGACGGCAAAAATGGTGAAGAAGGTGATAGGCAGAATGAAACTCAAGGCCAGCGCGGCCCGATCACGGCGCAGGGAAACCATGGCGGTGCGGATAACGGGAAGAATCAATCGCGCAACTCCCTTCCCGTCAAGTGCAGGAAAACCGACTCCAGGTTCGGACGCCGCAGCGATACGTCGACCAGTTCGAGGCCCGCTTTGGCTGCATCATCGAGCAATCCGGCAATTTCCGTGGGATGCTTAACCGTGAACTCCGCCGTAGAGTGAACCGAACGTCCTCCGTGCTGCTCGACCCAAGCACCGACTCCTCCACCCGAATCCGCGAAGCGTGCCAGCACCTGGCTTCGCGAGGCGAAGGCGTTCTGCACCAGTTCGTCTTTCGTACCCAGAGCGATGATGCGTCCGTGATCAACGATGGCGACACGATCGCACAGCCGTTCTGCTTCTTCCATATAGTGCGTGGTATAGATGATCGCAGTCCCGTCGCTATGGAGCTTCTCGATCATCTCGAAGATGCGATTGCGCGACTGCGGGTCCACTCCCACGGTGGGCTCATCCATCAATACCAACTTGGGCCGGTGGATGAGCCCGGCTGCCATGTTTAGCCGCCGCCTCATTCCACCGGAGAGATTCTTAGATAGTTCTCCGGCTCGGTCCTGTAGCGCCGCCCAGTCGAGGCACCACGCTACTGCCTGCTGCAGCCCGTTCCCGGCAAGGCCGTGGTATCGTCCGAAAGATTCCAGATTCTCCCTGCACGTGAGCCGCGGATAAAGGGCTAGTTCTTGCGGTACCCATCCCAGGGCGGTGCGGGCTGCGGCTGAATTGGCCGGAGCACCAAAGATCGCCACCTGGCCTGCATTCGGAATCACGCGGCCAACAATGCTGCGGATCAGCGTGCTCTTGCCCGCGCCGTTTGGCCCCAGCAATCCCAGGCATTCTCCATTGCGCAGTTCGAGCGTGATGCTATCGACGGCCGTCACCTGACCGAAGCGTTTGACCAGCGCTTCAAGCTTTAGAGGCAGCAACGAGGATGGAACCGGGCTGGCTGTCGCAGACAACGTAATCTCCTGGATGTCGTGACCGACACCATACTACTGACAGGCAAGAATTGTCGACCAGAGTTGTACACCCCAAGAGACGACTGGGCCGTTAGACCACGTGCAGAGGTGCGAGGATTCGCTTGGACTTAATTAGGAGAGGTAAGAATAGAGCCGAGAAAGCCCCCGACTCTAGGCTTCGGCTTCGCGGATTTCAAGACGGGACTGGCGGAGGTTGGTGGCCTCGACGGGATCCATCCCTGCTTTCAGGTCCGTCTTCTCGAGGAAGTAGCGCCATCCAATGTGGCGGTCTTCCGAGGTCTGGCTTTGTTCGAACTGTTTTACCACGGCCTCTGCGCTTTCCTTACCTTTAATCACGGCCATAACGCCGCCGGATTCATAAGTGCGCAAGTTGTAGCGGATAACGGCGAACGAACCTTTTGATTCAGCCTGCATGCGGAAGACTCCATCCCGGGAGTAGGGATTCTAGTTTTGTGAAACGTGCCCGCCCCTTGTTGCGGCTAGCGGGCACGAGATCTAAGTTGTTACGTCGCCGACTTACAGCGGGCGAACGTTTTCAGCCTGCCAGCCCTTTGGTCCTTTGGTGACCTCGAACTCCACGCTCTGGCCCTCCTGCAGGCTGCGGAAACCGCCCGCCTGGATGGCCGAGAAATGCACAAATACATCTTCGCCAGTCTGGCGGCTGATAAAGCCGTAGCCCTTGGCGTCGTTAAACCACTTCACTGTTCCTTGTTCTGCCATTTTGTTGCTTGTATCCTTTTCAGATTATTTACGTTGGTGCGAGTCGGAGGTACTGAGGGCAGGACTAGCTGGTATGCAAGAAGCTGCTCAACAACCGATTTCGTTCTAACGCAAATACAGTATAGCAGATGAGTCAACTTTAGCCGCCGGGCGTTGTATCCAAGGTAACACGGCCTGCGGAAGAGATTTGGTAGCAGCCCGAAACGGGTCGTCCCGCCGGAATGTAGTAGTGGGGAGCACGAATCTCATATTTCTCCTTGCATTTAGGGGCAAGCAGGTATAATCAGTCCGGACTTCAGCCGCGAACCATGATCGCATCCTAATTTGCCGCGTGTACATTCGCGATTGAGAGAACCAGTTGGCCCAATTGAGCTGCAAGGAAGCAGCTTTCCACTGAAGCGCGTGACCTGTATCCCGACGCGACTCACGGAACCGAACCCGCCGACGAAATCTGACGTCTTGCGTTGGCTTACAGGAAAAGGAAATCCATGAAGAAGCTTTTTGTTGGTAACCTCCCTCACAGCACCACGGAAGCGGAATTGCGAACCTTGTTTGAGCCTCACGGCAAAGTCGATCAGGTCAGCCTGGTCACGGACCGTGACACCGGACGCTCGCGCGGCTTTGCGTTCGTAGAAATGTCCGATGCCGGCGAAGCCGAGAAAGCCATCGCCGCCCTGAACGGCAAAGAACTCGGCGGACGCGCTCTGAATATCAACGAAGCCCGTCCCAAGACCGATCGCGGTCCCGGCGGACCCCGCGGCGGAGGCGGCCGTCCTGGCGGCGGTGGCGGGCGTTCGAGCGGCGGCGGCGGTGGACGCGACGACTACCAAGGCCATGCTCGCCAGCCCCGCGAACCTCGCTGGTAGTTCGGCGCAATCACTCGAGCTTTTACCACTGAGACACAGAGAACAGATTTTGGGGTTTCTCTGTGTCTCTGTGGTACGCCTCTGACAGCATTTCGGCTATTGCACAATTTCAAAGACGGTTCCGGTCGGGTGTCCCGGATTATCGCGTTCATTTCACTTCCGAGGATGCCTCATCCAAGCTCGCCTGGGCGGGGCTTTTCGTTGGGCCTCGGTGGCGGCAAGACGCCATTCTTCGTCCTCGAACCCTGCCACTTTTTACCGCAGAGACGCAGAGACACATTTTTGGGTTTCTCTGTGTCTCTGTGACTCTGTGGTAAAACGGTCGGCAGTTTCGCGGCACCGGTTCGGTCGGCATTCGCTCAGCGCGGACGCGATTGCTCTGGCGCTCTGGCCTTGAACAGTTAGAATGTCCCCTTAAACGGAGAACTCATGCCCCTTACTTCTACGGATTGGATTGTCATCGTCGGGTATTTGCTGGTCAACCTGATGATTGGGCTTTACTACCGGCGGCGCGCGAGTGGAAACACCGAGGAGTTTTTCATCTCTGGGCGTGATGTTTCGTGGTGGCTGGCGGGGACTTCGATGGTGGCCACCACGTTTGCGGCGGATACGCCTTTGCTGGTTTGTGGGTTGGTGGCGCGGCAGGGCATTGCGGGCAACTGGATCTGGTGGGGATCATGCGTCGGCGGGATGATGACGGTTTTCTTTTTCGCGCGCTATTGGCGGCGGGCTGAAGTTTTGACGGATGTTCAGTTGGTCGAGCTTCGTTATGGGGGAAAGCCGGCGGCGTTTTTGCGTGGATTCAAAGCTATCTACCTTGGGCTTTTTATGAACTGCTTCATTCTGGGATGGGTGACGCAGGCCATGGTCAGCATCATCACGGTTCTGCTCGGTCCAGTGATTGCTCAAGGGCGCGTGCTGCAAGTCTCAATCGGCGGCCACGTTTTTCAACATACGCTGGGCGATCCTCGTTACACGTCCGTGTTGATTTGCATCTTCATTCTGATTCCGTTTACCGGGCTTTACACGTTTATCGGCGGGCTTTGGGGCGTGTTGGTCACCGACCTGTTTCAGTTTGCTTTGAAGATGACCATGATTATCGTGCTGGCTTGGGTTGCGGTGACGAAGATTGGCGGGATGCAGGCTTTGCAAATGCATCTGCAGGTGATCGAGAACAATGTTCACGCAACCGGGGTCGAGACCGCGAATCCGGTAGCGTTTTTGCCGGACTTTCACCTTGGACTGACTACGAATGCTCTTTGGACTCTGCCGCTGCTGACTTTCATCGTCTACCTGGGAATGCAGTGGTGGCTGGCGTGGTATCCCGGCGCGGAGCCCGGTGGCGGCGGATACGTAGCGCAACGAATGTTCAGCGCCAAGGACGAAAAGAATTCGCTGGGTGCGACCCTGTGGTTCAACATTGCGCATTACGCGTTGCGGCCGTGGCCCTGGGTGATCACAGGGCTCGTGGCGATTGTGGTTTATTCGCCGAATGGAGGGCTGCATCCCAGCGCGGCTTTTGTGCAGAATCCCGAGCAAGGGTACGTCATGGTTTTGCGCGACTATCTTCCTCCGGCTTTGCGTGGGTTGATGGTTGCGGCGTTCCTCGCTGCTTTCATGTCGACGATTGGGACACAATTGAATTGGGGCAGTTCGTATCTGGTGAACGATCTTTATAAGCGCTTTTTCGTGCGCGGGGCCGACGAGAAACACTATGTGACGATTAGCAAGATTTTTACTGTGTTGCTGGTGCTGGGCAGCGGATATACGGCGATGCAGTTGACCTCGATCAATCAGGGCTGGCAGTTAGTGTTGAATATCGGCTTCGGGACGGGCGCGGTTTACATCCTTCGCTGGTACTGGTGGCGGATTAATGCCTGGAGCGAGATTTCGGCGATGGCGGTTGCTGCGACGGTAACCATCGCGTTGAGCCGCGTTTCGCTCACCGGCAACAATGCGTTGGTATACGCCAAGACCGCGCTGATCACAGGACTCATCACCACCATTGCCTGGTTGATCGCGACCTTTATCACGAAGCCCGAGTCGCAGCAGACTCTGGTCGGGTTCTACAAGCGGGTGCATCCGACGGTGTATGGCTGGAAACATATCGCGCGGCTCGTGCCCGAGATGCCCGAGGTGCGGGACCTGGCCGGCAACGCATTCAATTGGGTGATGGGAGTGATTCTGGTTTACGGATGCTTGTTTGGTATTGGCAAACTGGTTTTCCAGCAGTGGGCTTGGGGAATCGTCCTGTTGCTGATCGCGGCGGTTGCCGGCTATCTGATTTTTTGGGATCTTTCCCGGCGAGGGTGGGCCACGCTTTCTGGAACATCAGATCCGTTGACAGTGCCAGGTGCTGCGAACGCGGACTAAGCTTCTACATCAAACGCAGCGGACAGGAGTATCCGCGCCTTCCGTTCTACGGCGGAAAAACGATTACGGCTTCTTCGGTGTTAAATCACAGGATTTCTTGACCCGGCCAAGATCGAGGCCTGCGGGAGAAAAACTCGCAATCTCTGGACCCCGCGGGGTCTGAACTTCCACTTTGAATACCTGCGCCCCCAGCATTTCACGCGTGGTTCCTTTGTCCA
>Ga0307476_10002696_pt1 | contig 10538 bp, 8 predicted proteins | sample atmos_gasesECM2C_2_FD_203314 | JGI IMG/M metagenome (GOLD analysis project Ga0307476, IMG submission 203314) | Hardwood forest soil microbial communities from Morgan-Monroe State Forest, Indiana, United States - atmos_gasesECM2C_05 | ecosystem: Environmental > Terrestrial > Soil > Temperate...
AGGCAAGCGTCGCTTCCGTAACTGGGGTCATACTCGTTTCCTCGACTTCGGGTTTCTGGCGTTTGCCAGTTTGATCGCGGGGTCCAGCTTTTCTTTCAGCCGTTGTTCAACCATCTCGGGAACCAGATCTTTTACCGAACCGCCCAACTGAGCGATCTCTCGCACCAGCCGGGAACTCAGATAAGAATACTGCTCGGCCGGCATCATGAATACGGTTTCCAGGTCAGGCTGCAATTTGCGGTTCATCAAAGCCATCTGCAATTCGTACTCGTAATCGCTGATGGCGCGAATCCCGCGAAGCACGGCGCTGGCATTGACTTTGGCGGCGTAGTCCACCATTAGCCCGTCGAAAGTATCCACGCGCACATTCTTGAAGTCCGCAGTCATTGCCTCCAGCATAAGCAGCCGCTCCGACAAGTTAAACAGGGGAGCCTTCTCCGCATTTCTGAGAATCGCTACGACCAGTTCGTCAAAGATCTTGCTGCCGCGCGCGATCAAATCCAGATGCCCGTTCGTCGGCGGATCGAACGAACCGGGATACATGGCGATGACTTTTTTCAATGAACCCCATTCAGTCAGCTTGCGCTGATGCGCGCTCGCCGATTCGTCTCTTTTCAGCTTCGGTAACAGAGGATTCTATGCGCCCAGCGAAGTCGATGGCAATGCCTGTTTGGTGAATTCTGCCCTTGACAAACCCAAATGGGGTTTTTAGTTCTTCGAGTGACGCGCTGGTGCTGGATTATATGGTTTACCATTCGGCCCAGCGATCATTCTCGCCTTTGCGGGCTCAAAGAATTTGGTCTCTTCAACGCGATGTTCAAGGTCCTCAGCTATCTTGGGATCAAGAGATTGGATGTCGAACTGCAGAAGATAATTGTTGATCACCGTCAAATACATGGCTTTCCAAATCGTGCCATCCGGCCCTTTCTGGCGCGAGATGCCCTTCGAGAACTCCTTCCCGTGGAGCGAAATCGTTGGTGCGGCAATCTTCATCAGTCGTTCTGCGTCTCTCGCCATCATTTGCTGGGCAGAAATAACAAAGAGCGTGTGCCCTTTTTCTCGTTCCAAACCGAAAAGACGGTGCCACATTCCCGAGGGCGAAACTTCGACGATGTCGAAAGCCGGGTCCGGCGGTAGAGGCAGAGAAAATCCAAGGAATGCATTTGTGTATCTATCTATTGAGAGAAACGCGGCCTCCGGAACAGAAGCATCTTGGGCGCAGCTCACTGGCAAGGAAATCAACAGCAAGGCGACCGCAAAGCTAAGTTTTGTCATTGCGCTTGTGTTTTCCGCCTCGGTTCGCCCGGGCATTGGCTGGCTCTCGCCGCTTGTCCAATGGTACAGGTAATCGACCTGCCAGTTACCCGGTCTTCTGATATAGCACAATGGTGGTAGTTCGTAACTTGTCACCCGCCGGTCTGAAAACTAGCCTGATAGCTGATGGCACCAGTCTCTCTTTTGTTCTCGTCGGACGCGGAAAGCTCGCGCCGCTTGACCCAGGCTCTAACCGAACTCGAGCTGCAGATCGAGCCTTGTCCGGACATCTTTACCGCTATCGAGTGGCTTACCAGTCGAAGCTTTGACGTCATTGCGGCCGATTGGGACTGCGGGCCGGAGGCGGCGTTTCTGCTGAAAAATGCGCGTGACCTGAAGTTGAATAAGGCGGCTTTCACCCTGGCTCTTAGCAGCGGGACTTGTAGCGTTGAGTGCGAAACAGACAGTCCCGACCTGGTGCTGACGAAACCGTTGATTCCGGAGCAGGTCAAGTATGCCCTGCTAAGCAACGACCGTTTTCTGGGTTGCTTGCGGGCTTGGGTCGCGAGAGGTGATTTTGCTCCCCAGAAGAGTTCTGTTTCGGCGACGAGTGCCGACGATATTAAGCGGCAACAGCCCTCCCCTACACCCTTGGCAGAACGCCCGGTCGAGCCCTCCCCAGCGCCGGGCTACAATTACGGCGCCACCGCGGCGCGGCTGAATCTGACATTTGCGACCCTCGACCGAAGACTGTTCCGCAGGAATCAGCCGAATCTTGGCGAACCCGGACCGGGAGAGGTCAAAAGGTATCGCCATAACCGGTTCTTGTGGGGGGGCATTCTGACTTTGGCTTTCGTTTCTGCTGGCTACATCTTCGGCCAGCCTTTGCGGGTTCAGAGTGTTTTCGCGAGCGTTGCTACGGCCTATAAGCAAGTCCTGCAAACCGAATCGAGCAAGCTGGCGTCGTCGCAAAGTGACGCTGGCTCGGATTCCGCGGCAATTCAAACTGGCACCGCGCAACGCTCTGGGATGCGGGCGGTTGCCCTCCACGTCAAGTTCCTCCCCGGTCAAATTCCGACGCCCCCCGCGGAACCGCTGCCGGTCGAAGCTCACCTCGATCAAGACCGCCTTCCGGTGACTGCTTCGCGGGTTGTTATCCCCGAGAGCTTAACCATTCCGGAGCCGGAGGGCGCTTCAGTACGAACAGTGAGCCTCAGGCGCTCACCGTCCCTGCTCAGCCAGTTGGAACCAGTGAATCTGCCGGAGGACTTGTCCCGGGCAATGCTCTTGCAGAAAGTCACGCCGGGATATCCGGAGCAGGCTTTGAAAGCCGGACTCGAAGGCGCGGTAATCCTGCAGGCCTGGATTGGCAGAGACGGAAACATCCGCGATCTGAAACTAGTAGATGGCTCGCTGCTGTTGGGGCAAGCCGCAGTTAAAGCGGTCAAGCAATGGCGGTACAAACCCTACCTTCGGAACGGGGTGGCCGTCGAGGCGGAGACCTACGTGACGGTGAATTTCAGACTGCCTTAGCGTTGTTTTTTGCTCCCCAAAGGTCTTGCGTTCCGCAGCTCAGGGGCTGAAGCCCCGTGATTATTCAGCGATTTGCGGCACGAGTGAACTCGTGCCCTCCCGATTTCAGCGGCCCGCCGAATCGGCTCGGTGCCTCAAGAATCAATCAGTTCACAACTTTTTACTTGTTTTTACTGTGGATTGACACATCTCCGTGCATGTTCAACTATGGTTGCATTCGAGCTGATCCAGTCATCTTTCGACATTACGAGACCATGATGAAATCGAAGCGGCGTTGGAGCGAGCGAACCCGGTTGATGCTGACCCTGGAACTCGCCGTAGTCTTGCCCGCCGCTGCCTTGGTCATCTTGAGCGCGTTGCACCTGAATGAGGTTCAGCGTGATCGCGGCGTGGAAGCGGCATTCCAGCGCGACTTCAACCAGGTGCTTGCGATTTCCGAGAAGGAGATCAACCAAAAGGCTTACGACCTGGCAGACGATGTTCGCGGTGAATTCCCCGGCTCCGGTGAGGCTTGTGTAGAAACGATGGACAGGATTCTCTCCACCCATCCTTATATCGCCCACATCTTCATCTACGAACCGGGCCGGGGATTGACGTTCCGGTCGCAGCCCTCGCGGCTTAAGGAGCCTTTGTTTCGCGGCGAGGCTGAAGATTTTGTCAGCATGACCAATGGTTGGATGCCGGTGGAATACAAGGATGAAGTCAAGGGCCTGGAGGAGATGTCACAGAAGGGAAAGAATTACTCCTTTTTCAATAACTGGGCTCCGCGAGGCGATAAGCGCTTGTATCAATCCGCCGCTCTTTTTCTAGCCAAGGACAGCTCGGGAGGGCATAAGGCCGTCGCCGGGATGGTGTTTGATGCCGAGTACCTGAGCGATCGATTCTTTCCGGAAATGTTGGAGACACTCTTAAGCCATCAGGAAGAAAAAGGCGAGAGGAACCATGTTGTAATGATGGTCCATCCCCGGCATGAATCCGCACCCTTGGCGGCTTCGGTGGGGTGGGATGGCGGCGAACCGGAGGTGGAACGCAATCTTGAGGGCGCATTTCCCGGCCTGACGCTCGCGATTAAATTGCATGGAACCACACTGACGGCCCTGGGCCAGCATTTTGTTCGTACCGGCTTCCTGATTTTGGGCGCGATCTCTTTGCTGCTGACGGCTGGGATCATCATGACGCATCGAAATATATCGCGCGAGATGGCGCTGGCGCGGCTGAAGTCTGATTTTGTGTCCAACGTTTCTCACGAGTTGCGGACGCCGCTCTCGCTGATCCGGCTCTATGCAGAAACATTGGAAATGGGCCGGCTGAAATCGCCTGACAAGTATCAGGAGTATTACAGCATTATTCGCAAGGAGAGCGAGCGTCTGAGCGCGCTGATCAACAACATCCTGGATTTTTCACGGATCGAAGCCGGGCGGAAGGAATACGACTTCCGCCAGACCGATATGCGCGAACTGGTTCGCAACACCCTCGAATCGTATCGTTACCAGATCGAGCAGAGCGGGTTTGCTTTCGAGGAAAAGATTGCCGAAGACGTGCCTCCGCTCAGCGTAGATCGCGAGGCCATGGCGCGATCGCTGTTAAACCTGGTCAACAACGCGCTTAAGTATTCGCAGGATCAGAAATATATCGGAGTCAACTTGTTCCGTGACAACGGCTCGGTGAAGCTTGAAGTCGTGGACCACGGCATTGGCATTCCCCAGGCCGAGCAACAGAAGATTTTCGACAAGTTCTATCGCGTGGGTGATCCGCTGGTTCACAACACTAAGGGCAGCGGTTTGGGACTGGCACTGGTTCGTCACATTGTCCAGGCGCATGGGGGAGAGGTTTCAGTCGATAGCGTACCCGGTCGCGGCAGCAAGTTCACCATCAATTTGCCTGTGGCTTTGCGGAGCAACGCAACCCGGGAAGCAGCGTTAGCGTAGGCGCCGGAGAGAAAAAGCATGGCGAAAATTCTGATTGTCGAAGACGAGCCCAACATGGTCGCGGGCTTGCGCGACAACTTCGAATTCGAAGGGCACCAGGTGATCACCGCAGGAGACGGCGTGGCGGGCCTGGAGCGGGCCATAGCCGAATCGCCGGATCTTGTCATCCTCGATGTCATGATGCCAAGGATGAGCGGGCTGGATGTGTGCAAGCAGCTCAAGTCCAAGCGGCCATCCATTCCGATCATCATGCTGACGGCCCGTGGACAGGAAGTGGATAAGGTGGTTGGACTTGAATTAGGAGCCGACGACTACGTCACCAAGCCATTTTCCATTCGTGAGCTGCTGGCGCGTGTGAAAGCCGTGCTGCGTCGCTCAAAGGTCGCTCCCAAGAGCGATGAAAAATATTCCTTCGGCGAGGTCGAAGTGAATTTGCGCAGCTGCCAGGTGTCGCGCAAGGGTCATGCGCTGGATTTCTCGTCGAAGGAGTTCGAGCTTTTGAAGTATTTCCTGATTCATCCGGGCGAGACGTTGAGCCGTGACCGGCTGCTCGAAGATGTCTGGGGATACGACCGCTTTCCCACCACACGGACGGTGGACGCGCATATCGTTCGCCTGCGGCAAAAGGTCGAGCCTAAGCCGGATGAGCCTCGATTCATTCTGACCGTGCATGGAACCGGTTACAAGTTCGTCGGTTGAAGTTGCGTTGCGGAGATGAAAAGTGGAAAACGCTCTACAGATTCGAGTTCAGCATCGAGAGAAGGTTGGTCCAGCTCGTGTTGATGACACTCAGCTCATCCGCGGAGCCCAGCTTGGCGACGCCGGGGCTTTCGAAGAACTGGTGCGTCAATATGATCGTCCCGTGCTGCGCCTGGCGGTTCATCTTACCGGCTCGCAGGAAGATGGCCAGGACATCTACCAGGAAGCGTTTTTGCGCGCCTACATCAACATTGGCAGCTTCCGCTTTGAGTGCTCCTTTTACACGTGGATCTATCGCATCGTTACAAACCTATGCCTCGACCACCTGCGGAAGCGATCTTCTCGTTACCGGGACTTGACCACGACGATTTCTCCCGACGGCGAGGAGGAGCAAGTTCTCGACCACATTGCGGATCAGCGGGCGGGCGCCAGCCCGGAGCGCAATATGGCCAGCCGCGAGTTGCGAGGCTGCATCGTGCGGGCCATGCAGAGACTTTCGCCACGCGAGCGGGTGGTGTTCGAGCTGAAGCATTATCACGGGCTACGACTGCGAACCGTCGCCGGCATTCTGAATACCAGTGAAGGCACCATCAAGAACACTCTGTTCCGGGCTACGCACAAGCTGCGTACCCAACTGGCGGCAGTGCGTTAGGCGGTTATTCGCGTCCTCTGCGATTCAAGGCTTTGTATTTCCGAAATCCAAGAAAACCTTAGAATGCAGAGGACGCAGAAAGTTTGTGAGTTGTTGCGAGCTGGCCAGCCTCGCAAGACTTTGCACCTTCCGTGACTTCAATCCCAAACTGAATATGGTAGATTGAAAATCTGTTGCGAATTTATCTTTACTCTTCGGGATCGCCAGGCTCGTGTCGCGTCGAGCAGCACGGTGTGGATTTTCCAGCCCGGGCCAGCGTATTGCTGCTCGCCATGCTTACCACCTTCAGCTTGGCCGACGCGGATGTGCACTCGCCTCCTCAGCTCCCGACCGACGTGATCGTGCAAAGGCTGATGGCCGCAAACGCCCAGCGCTCTCAGACCCTACGCGGATATCACGGCAAGCGGGTTTATCACCTGGACTATCACGGACTCTTTGGCAGCCACGAAGCCGGAATGCAAGTGGAAGCTATTTACACCGCGCCGGACCGCAAAGACTTCAAAGTCCTTTCCCAAAGTGGGTCCAAGTTGCTGGTCAACCGCGTGCTGTTGAAACTGCTCAGCAGTGAACAGGACGCGCAACAAGAGCAGAACCGGAAAGAACTGGAAATCAGCCCCAAGAACTACGATTTTGCCCTGGCCGGGACCGAACACACGCCCGGCGGAGATTTCTATGTTCTTGCGGTCACCCCTAAGGGCAAGAGCAAGTATCTTTACCGGGGGAAGCTGTGGATTGACGCCAGAGATTTCGCCGTCGTCCGCATGCAGGGCGAGCCCGCCAAGAATCCATCTCTGTGGGTCAGCCATACCCAAATCGAATATCAATGGGTCAAGATTGGAGGTTTCTGGCTTCCTGCCCACAACGAGTCCGAAACCCAGGTGCGGATGGGAGGCAAGGCCGTTCTCACCATTGATTACACTGACTATCAAATCACCGGGGTAAATCGGCCCAATTTCCGCGGCTCCGGCGAAAACTCAACTCTGCCAGATCCGGCGGCCGTTTCCGCCGATCCGCACTAACTCTCAAGGACGAGCCTGGTCTATCCCCCCTTTCCAGTGCCCGGAAGTGGCCGGCAAGGGAACCCGCGCCGGACGGGAAGCAAAAATACTCAGTAGTACATGAGAGCGACCTTTTTCCCCTAAAGACAGCGTAAAATACTTTCGCTCGCAGCCAGGGTGAGCCGCTCGGCGTTGTTCTCGTAAACCCTCGGCTTTCATTCAGACCACAGCAAGAAATGGGTGGGAGATGTAACATGGCCCAAAAAGGGTTGACCTCGGTTCGGGTGGGCACGGTAGTTCTTCTGTTCGCGGCTCTGGTTCTCTTCCCTTTTCTGCCTACCTCGGGCGAAAAGCTTCCCGAACCACATGGGGGAATGGGTTCGAGTCCTGGCAATGTTTCTTCTCCCGCGCTGACTTGGTCGAATTTGCATCGCAGAAGATTCCACGGGAATGCGCCCGGACCGCACTTGCCGAATGACAGTCCGATCTTCTTCAATCCCGAAACCTATCTTTCCGGGGGCGTGTACGCCTTTTCGGTCGCGGTTGGTGATTTCAATGGAGACGGAAACGCGGATCTGGTGGTGACCAATGAGTGCCCGGACAGCAATTGCAACGGTGGCGCCGTAAGCGTATTGCTGGGGAACGGTGATGGAACTTTTCAGGCTCCTCAGACCTACTCGTCCGGGGGATCCGAAGCCTACGGGGTTGCGGTGGGCGATGTGAACAACGATGGGGTCCCTGACGTGATCGTGGCCAACGGTTGCCGGAGCGCCAGTCAATGCATGAACGGCGTTGTCGGCGTTTTGTTGGGGAACGGAGACGGAACGTTTCAAGCCGCGCAGACCTATTCTTCCGGCGGCGTCGTGGCTTCGTCGGTGACGACGGCAGATGTGAACCGAGACGGAAATCTGGACCTGATCGTGGCCAACCAGTGTCTCGACAGCACTTGCGCGACCGGCGGGGTAAGTGTGCTGATGGGAAAAGGAAATGGGACATTTCAAGCGCCAAAAACCTATCCCAGCGGAGGTCTCACGGCCGTTTCGGTGATGGTCGGCTATTTCACCGGGACACAGAAAGTTGATTTGGTGGTGGCTAACCAATGCCAGAGCGCTGGAAACTGCAATGGGAACGTAGCCGTACTGCTGGGAAACGGGAATGGAACGTTTCAAGCCGCGCAGAGCTATGCGTCTGGGGGATACACAGCAGTCTCAGTGGCAGTCGGCGATTTCGATGGAGACGGGAAAACTGATCTGGTGGTAGCCAACCAATGCCAGAGCAGCGGAAACTGCAGTAACGGCAACGTGGGTGTGTTGTTGGGAAATGGCGACGGGACCTTTCAAACCGCCCAGAACTATGCTTCAGGAGGAAATAATACGGCGTCAGTTGCTGTCAGCGATCTCAACGGAGATGGACCGGCGGATCTGGTGCTGGCCAATCAATGCCAGGCTCTCGGCAATTGCAATGTAGGCAGCGTGAGCATCCTCATCGGCAATGGGGATGGAACGTTTCAAGCAGCCCAGAACTACATTTCTGATGGAATCTTTGCTCAATCCGCGGGTGTGGGTGATTGGAATGGAGATAAGAAACCCGACTTGGCAATAGTCAATCAATGCCAAACCAACGGGAATTGCGTTGGGACTGTCACCATACTGCTCGGGAATGGAGACGGGACGTTTCAATCGCCGCCCACCTATGCCTCTGGAGATTACGACGCTGACGCAGTGGCGGTCGGCGATTTGAACGGAGATGGAAAGCCTGACCTGGTGGTGGCGAATCTTTGCCAGAGTACCAGTTGCAGCAAGGGAAATAACGGCACCGTCAGCGTGCTGCTGGGAAACGGAGATGGAACCTTTCAGTCAGCGCAGAAATATGCCACTGCAGGGTTCGGAGCCTCGTCGGTAGCGATTGGTGATTTCAATGGCGACGGGAATGCGGACGTGGTTGTGGCCAACCAGTGCAGCACCACCAACTGCGAAAGCGGCGGCAGTGTCAGCATCCTGCTGGGAAATGGCAACGGAACGCTACAGTCGGCAAAGACCTACGCTTCCGGAGGTTACACGAGTTTAGCGGTCGCGGTCGCGGATTTTAATAAGGACGGAAATCTTGATCTCGCAGTCGCGAATCAATGCCAGGAGACCAGTTGCCGGAACGGCTCGTTGGGCGTGTTCCTGGGGAACGGCGACGGAACTTTCCAGTCGGCTCAGAGTTTTTCGTCGGCTGGATACGAAACCAATTTCGTGGCTGTAGGGGATTTCAACGGAGACGGGAACGCCGATCTGGTCCTGACCAGCCAATGCCAGGACAGCAGTTGCAAGAATGGCGGCGTGAGCGTGCTGCTCGGAAACGGTAATGGCACCTTTCAGACCGCGCAAAGCTACAGCTCCGTCGGCTTCTTCGCCGACTCGGTCGCAGTAACCGACCTCAAGGGAGACGGGAAAGCGGACTTGGTGGTGTCCAACCTGTGTGAGAACAAGTCCGGGTGCGATAACGGCCTCGTAAGCTCTCTGATCGGCAAGGGTGACGGAACTTTTTTCGGAGGGTACTCCTACAATTCCGGAGGAGAAGACGCATATTCCGTGGTCACGGGTGATTTCAACGGAGACGGCTACGCGGATGTCGTAGTGGCCAATAGCGACGGCACCTGCGTCCTGTCGGGTAACGGCAATGGAACCCTGCAGCCGGCGGTGCACTACTTCCCTAGCGGAATATTTATCTCGAGCGGCGATTTCAACGCAGACCACAAGCCTGACGTGGTCGTCGCAGGCGGCTCGCTTTCTAACGTTACTATCCTTTTGAACGTGGTCGCGGGATATCGCTGGCTCACGACTACGACGCTAACGTCTTCCCCCAATCCTTCGGACGTGAGTCAATCTGTACTTTTCACAGCCACCATCGCGACTCAATTTGGTGGCTCGCCCACGGGCACGGTCACCTTCAAATCGAAAACCACGACTTTGGGGCAGGGCACGGTGAGTAACGGAAAGGCGACCTTGAATTATGCCTTCACTTCACCGGGGACGGACGTGATTGTCGCGAGCTACTCCGGAGACTCGACTTTCCTGCCCAGTAGTTCGGCACCGCTGAGGCAAAACGTTTTCAAGGCACCTAGCACGACGACTCTCACGTCTTCTCCGAACCCTTCGCAACTAGGGCAGACCGTGTCGTTCACGGCCGTAGTCACTGGCAAATACGGGGGCACTCCGACCGGAACTGTGACGTTTAAAGATGGAGGCACCGAGTTGGCGCAAGTCCCACTCAGCGATGGTGTTGCGCACTACAAGACGTCGGCGCTCTCGAAACGCACCCACCATATTTGGGGCGATTACAGTGGGGACCCAAATTTCCATCCCAGCCAGGGACTGGTGATTCAGGTTGTGGAATGAACTGCCTGGCGCAGAGTTAAGTCCTTTTTTATGAATATGACGACGAATGCCCCGGCCTCGGGTTCCCCGGTTACCATCGGGCGTTATTTTG
>Ga0307476_10002697_pt1 | contig 10536 bp, 11 predicted proteins | sample atmos_gasesECM2C_2_FD_203314 | JGI IMG/M metagenome (GOLD analysis project Ga0307476, IMG submission 203314) | Hardwood forest soil microbial communities from Morgan-Monroe State Forest, Indiana, United States - atmos_gasesECM2C_05 | ecosystem: Environmental > Terrestrial > Soil > Temperate...
CTCGGCCTTGAAGTTTCGGATAATGCCGAGGAGCTCCGCGGTGGCGTGCGGATCGAGGCCTGACGTCGGCTCGTCCAGAATGGCGATCTGTGCGCCCTTCATCAAAATCTCGGCAAGGCCGAGACGCTGCCGCATGCCGCGCGAGAAAGTGGCGACGCGCTTGTCGGCAAATTCGGCCAGCCCGACCCGCTCGATCGCGTCGGCGATGCGCTTCTCGCGCTCGGCGAGGCGAAAGCCGATCAGGCGGGCGGTGTAGCGCAGGTTATCGGCAGCGGTGAGGCCGTCATAAAACCCGACCGTGTCCGGCAGATAGCCGACGCGGCGCTTGACCGAGAGCGGCTCGCGCGCCGGATTAAAGCCGAGCACGCGCACCTCGCCGCCGGAGATTTCCGTCAAGCCGAGCAGCATCAGAATCGTTGTCGTCTTACCCGCGCCGTTGGGTCCGAGGAGACCAAAAATTTCCCCGCGCCCAACAGTGAACGAGATGTGGTCCACGGCGGCCGCGGCGCCATAGTTTTTGGTGAGGCCTGTGGCCTCGATGACGGTATCCTCGTTCATCGCCGGCCGAACCTCGCCACCGCCCCGACCATGACAAGGAGCGCCACGCCGATAATGCCGACACCGGCGATGCCCCACATCGTCGAGGTCGTCACCGTGACGCGGAATGTGCTGGATGCCACTTCGCCGCGCGCCGAGGCGCGGACCGTCGTCACATAATCGCCGGCGATCGCCTTTTCGGTCGGCGTGATCAGCGCCTGCACTTCCTTGTTGTCGTTCGGTGCGATGCGATCGATAGTCTTCGGATCGAAGGTGATTTTCCATCCGCTCGGCGCCGAGCCAAGGAGCTGGATATCTTCGGCCGGCGCCGTGCCGGTATTGGTGATGACCACCGGCACCGTCGTCTCCTTGCCCGCCGAGGCGCGGGTCGAAACCAAACCCTCGCGGCCGCTAATTTCGATCCTCGGTTGGCCGGTGATGTTGAGGCCGAGATCGGCCGTTGCCGAAGCGTCTTCGGCGGCGACGCGCACCGAGACCTTATAGGGGCCGGCCGCGGCCGTATTCGGCGGCGTGACTTTGAGCTTTACGTCTTTGCTCTGGCCGGGATCGACCGGCACAGCGCTGAGCTCCTGGCTGCCAAACTGCTCGGTGAAGGTGGCGTCGAAATTTTGCGGCGCCTGGGCCGACAGCGCGACCGTCAGTTTCTTGCCGCTGTCATTCTTGATGCTGAGCTGATACTCGAAGCTCGACTTCACCGTGCCGCGCAGTTCGGGAAGTTGCGGCGTCACCGTGAGCTTGGCCGGCAAATCCTTGGCCAACGTCACCGCGATCGGCAATTGCAATGTGGTCGCGCTTCCGGCCGCGGCGACGGTCAGGGTCTGCGTGCCCATGGCCGCGTCCTTCGGTACGTCGAGCCGCAGCGAGAGCGAAACGCTGGAATTGGTCGCCGGCATCGCCGCGGCAACCGGCTGTCCGCCGCCTAGCAATGTCGCCGTCCATCCTGTCGGCACGTCGGAAACCGATAGCGCCAAACGCTCAGGCGCCATGTCATAATTCTGTATGCGCAGACTGACCGTCGAGGTCTCGCCCGGCCGCAGCGTCACCGCCGGATAGTCGCTCATCAGGAAAAGACCCTTGACGTCTTTCGGTGCGTCGTCGGCCTTGACGGCCGGCGCCAGGCAAACCGCGAAAGCGGCAAGGGCGGCGATGAATCCATATCGCATTGGTGTTGGCTCCCGTGCAGGAAATGGTTCGGCGTGTCCCGCCCCGACGCGCTCGAAACGAGATCGGGCGAGGAGGGGGGCATTGTGGGCGTAATCGTGACAAAATGATGCAGACCATCGGCCCTTTTGGCAAGGGCCGGTCAAAAAGTCCTGCGGTAGGTAGCCGCAGCAATGGGAGCTGCGCGGATGCGCCGCAGAGAGATCAGCGCCGGCATTTTGGCGTTTCGGCGCAAAACCACGCTCGAAGTGCTTCTTGCCCATCCGGGCGGACCGTTCTGGGCGAAAAAGGACGATGGCGCCTGGACTATCCCTAAAGGCCTCGTCGAGCCCGGCGACGATCTGATCGCCGCGGCCCGGCGCGAATTCACCGAGGAGACAAATTTGGCGGCAGAAGGCGAATTGATCGCGCTGACCCCGGTTAACCAAAAGAGCGGAAAGGTCGTGCACGCTTTCGCGGCCGAAGCGGATTTCGAGCTCGGCGCATTCGCCAGCAATACTTTCGAGATCGAGTGGCCGCCGAAGTCGGGCCGGCGGCAGAGCTTTCCGGAGATCGACCGTATCGCCTATTTCGCGCTGCCGGCGGCCAAAACAAAGATTATCGCTTATCAGCTGCCGCTATTGCTCGAGCTCGAAGCGCGCGTGGCGTGAGCGTCACTCCCGCAACACCTCCGGCCAATCGACCTCGTCGTGCGGCAGCACCCAGGGCTCGCGCCGCGCCGCGTCGCGCCATTCGCCCCACGCCGGGAGCGCCATCATCGCGCCCATATAGGTGCGCGCGACATCGCTTACTTCGACGGCATAGGTGTGAAACCGCCAAACGACCGGCGCATACATGGCGTCGGCCGCGCCAAAGGCGCCAAACAGAAACGGACCGGCCGCGCCGAACCGCGCGCGACAGTCGCGCCAGATCGCGTCGATGCGCGCCACGTCGGCTTTCGACCCTTCGTCCAGCGTCCGCGGCTTCACCGGCCGCCAGACATTCATCGGCAGGAGGCGCCGTAACGGCATAAATCCGGCGTGCATCTCGGCGGCGACCGCACGCGCAAGCGCGCGGGCGCTGTCGTCTTTCGGCCATACCGCCGCCGCAGGATTTTTTTCGGCGAGATATTCCAGGATCGCGAGCGATTCCCAGACTCGCGTCTCTCCATCGATGAGCACCGGCACCTTGCCGGCACCGCTCACCGCGGTCACCCGCGCCTTGAAATCCTGCGCCTCGAGCGAGATGACGGTTTCCTCGAACGCGATGCCGGCGACCTTCATGGCAAGCCACGGCCGGAACGACCACGACGAGTAGTTCTTGTTGCCGATGACCAAGTGAAGCGTCATGGCCGCAGTGTAGCCGGATTTCACCGGCGCAAAAACCGGGACAGAAAAGCAGCGCTGGCGATCAGACGAGGCCGGTCACGACCGCGATAAAGGAAACGAACAGAACCGCCGACGCCGTGCACAATGCCGTCAGTGCGGTTTCGACCCAGCGGCCGGCCGATAACTGAGGCTCGACGGCAATTGCGTCGAACTCAGTTTCAAGCGCGGCATGAATATTCATAGACATGTTTGTCCAACCCCCCGAGGACATCTCGCCGAGACGTGACGCAATACTTTTCGCCCGACTCAAATCCGATCCTCAGCCATGCCAGCATCGGGGCGCTGGATGAAGGATTGGTAAAAAGTCCCAAAATGAGACGGGAGATTTCCAGAACGGTTAGCGCACCGCTATCAAGGCGCCGGGAACAATTCCGCGGTCCTGCCGGTGATCCGATAGGCCAAAAGGCCGACCCACTCGCGAACGGCCGTATCGGTGCGGCGCAAGCCGTCGCCGAGGGACGGAAACGGCGTCAGCGCATCGACCGGTCCGCGCGTGCGCCAATCGACCGGATAGGCTTCGATCGGAAAGCCGGCGGCGCGGAAGGCCGCGACGGCGCGCGGCATGTGATAGGCCGACGTCACCAGGATCCAGCGCTCGCCCGGCTGCGGATTGGCGAGCAAGCGCGAGAACACGGCGTTCTCGACGGTGTTGCGCGACTGCTCTTCGGCTGTGATCCGCTCGTGCGCAATGCCAAGCGCTTCGAATTCCCGCACGGCGATCGCCGCCTCGACCGCATCGCTAGCGAGCAGGAAATTGTTGCCGCCGGAAAAAATGATGCGCGCATTCGGATAGCGACGGGCAAGCTCGACAGTGGCGGTGATCCGCTCGGCCGCCTCGTTGAGCGCGACGGCTCCGCGCGCCGCCGACACCTCGAGCGTGATCGCGCCGCCGAGCACGATTATACCGTCCGGCGCGCCGCGCGCAGCGTTCCACGGCGGAAAGCGCTGCTCCAACGGCAGGATCAAAGCGTTGCCGAGCGGCGACAAACCGGCGACGGCGAGGAGCGCGATGCTGGTGACGACGAGCCAGCTGCCGAGGCGGGTAAATCGCGTGCACAGGAGGATAAGACCGGCGATGCCGATCGATATGAGAACGTTGGAGGGCAGCGCGAAGAAGCCGAGTATTTTGGAAAGGATGAAGAACACGCGCAGTCCTCCTGCCCTACCCGCAGCCCCGCGAGCCTGCAGTCGGGTCGCCCGATATCTAGCTGCGCGACTTGCGCCACGCCGCGTAGCGCGCCTTGGCGTCGTCGTTCGGCGGATAAAGGCCGGGCAGCTTCACGCCCTTCTCGACTTCACTGAACACCCAGCTCTCGTAGAGCTCGTGCTCGGCGCCTTCGTGGGCGACGAAATCCACCATGGTTTGCGGAATGACGACGGCGCCGTCGTCATCGGCGACGATCACATCGCCTGGAAAGATGGCACAGCCGCCGCAGCCGATCGGTTGCTGCCAGCCGACGAAGGTCAGTCCGTTGACGGAAGCCGGCGCCGCGACCCCCGCGCACCACACCGGCAATGCGCTGGTCAAGACGCCGGCGCGGTCGCGCATGACGCCGTCGGTGACCAGCGCTGCAACGCTGCGCTTTTTCATCCGCGCGCACAGAATGTCGCCGAAAATGCCGGCGCTCGGCACGCCCATGGCGTCGGCGACCGCGATCACGCCCTCCGGCATCTCCTCAATGGCGGCGCGGGTCGAGATCGGGCTGGCCCAGCTTTCCGGCGTCGCCAGGTCTTCACGCACCGGCACAAAGCGCAAGGTGAAGGCCGGGCCAATGATGCGCTCGCCGCTCGAAAACAGCGGCTTCGGGCCGTTCATCCAGCAGCGCCGGATGCCTTTTTTCAGGAGCATCGTGGTGATCGTTGCCGTGGTCACCTTGCGCAGAACGTCGAACAGCGCATCGCTCATCGTTTGCCTCGCTTGAACAAAATCACGCCGGCGCCACGCCGAGCCGCGCGTCGCGGCGCCGCAGCCAGGCCACGAATGGAATCGACAGCAGCACCATCCAGCCCTTGCCGACCACCTGCCCGAGCAGAAAATCGAGCGAGCCGAAGGCGAGCCACAAGAACACGATCGAGTCCACGACCAGCCCGGCAACACTCGATGCCACGACGGCAAGAACCAGCCGGCGCTGCGCGAGCGGCGTATAGATCGCCAGGTCGGCGAATTCCGACAGCAGGAAGGCGACACCCGAGGCGAGAACCAGGGACGGCGGCGCCAGCATGGCCGATAGGCCGGTTCCGCACAGGATCGCCAACGCCGACATCACCGCGCCCAGGCGCCGTTGCACCAGATCGCGCAGCACCAGCGCGACGCCGACCATCATGACGCCCGACGGCGCCATCAAGCCGGGCGCGACCGGCACGACGCAAGGGCCGTTGGCGATGCACGTGGTGCCGACATGGCCGATCAGCCAATTGGCCGCCGGGATCGTCAGCGCGAACAGGATCAGAAAAATCACGCCTTCGCGCCGGCGCTGCCGCTCTTGGCCCGATGTCATGCCGCCGCCTTCCACTTCGCAAATCCCTCCGCGCGCAACCGGCAGGCGGGACATTCACCACAGCCAAAACCCCAGGCGTGCCGGTGTTCGCGGTCGCCGAGATAGCAGGTGTGGGTCTCGGCGAGAAGAAGCTCGATCAGGGGCGCGCCGCCGATCTCCTGGGCCAACGCAAACGTCGCCGCCTTGTCGATCCACATCAGAGGCGTTTGGATGACGAAGCGGCGATCCATGCCGAGCGTGAGCGCAACCTGCATCGCCTTGATGGTGTCGTCGCGGCAGTCGGGATAGCCGGAAAAGTCGGTTTCGCACATGCCGGCGACGAGGTGTTTTATTCCGCGCCGATAGGCGAGCGCGCCGGCATAGGAGAAAAATACCAGATTGCGGCCGGGCACGAATGTGGTCGGCAGGCCGGATTCGGAGATTTCGATGGCGACGTCGCGGGTCAGCGCGGTGTCCGAAATCGCCGCGAGGGCATCGATCCGCACCACATGGTCTTCGCCGAGCCGCTTACACCAGACAGCCGAGAACTGCGACAGCCGCTCGCGAATGCGCGGGCGCACGTCAAGCTCGACGGCGTGCCGCTGTCCATAATCGAACCCGATGGTCTCGACCCGGGCAAAACGTTCCAGCGCCCAGGCGAGGCAGACCGTGGAATCCTGGCCGCCCGAGAACAGGACCAGCGCGTCACCGAGCAGGCTCACCGCGGCCCATCCTTCAACCAGGTGCCGATGCGCTCGACCGCTTCATGCATTTCCTGGCGCGAACCGGCATAGCACAGGCGCAGGAAATTTTGTCCGCGCAGCGGATCAAAATCGACGCCGGGGGTCGCCGCGACGCCCGCCTCCTCCAGCATGCGCTTGGCGAAGGCGAAACTGTCGGTCGAGAATCGCGAGACGTCGGCGTAGAGATAGAACGCGCCGTCGGCCGGCAGGAATGAATCGAGCCCGGCGCGCGGCAATCCCTCGACGAGGATCCGGCGGTTCTCCTCGTAGCCGCGCTTGACTTCGTCCAGCTCCGTGCGCGCGTCAAAGGCCGCTTCGGCGGCGATCTGAGACAATGTCGGCACCGAAATCGCAAGGTTCTGCTGCAGGCGCTCGACCGCCCGCACCAGCGACCGCGGCACCACCATCCAGCCGATTCTCCACCCCGTCATACAAAAATATTTGGAAAACGAATTGATGATGATGGCGTCATCAGACAGGCCCGCGGCGCTCTCGGCGGCAAAGGCATAATCGAGGCCGTGATAGATCTCGTCCGATATGAATGCGATGCCGGCATCCTCGGCGCAACGGATCAGTTCGGAGAGCGCCTGCGCGGTCATCATGGTGCCGGTCGGATTGGCCGGAGAGCCGACGATCACGCCTTTGAGCGGCCGCGCGCGGTGCAGCGCCAGCAGCGACTCGCAGGTGATCGACCATCGCGTCAGCGCATTGGTCTCGATCGACACCGGCTCGCAGCCGAGCGCAGAGAGGATATGGCGGTAGGGGGGATAGCCGGGCAGCGCCGCGGCCACCCGATCTCCCGCATCGAAGGTGGCGAGAAACGCCAGAATGAATCCGGCCGATGAGCCGGTGGTCACGACGATACGTGCCGGGTCGATGTCGAGACCGTGCCACTCGCCATAGGCCCGCGCGATGCGCCGGCGCAGCGATGCAAGGCCCAGCGTTTCCGTATAGCCGAGAGTTGCCGCCGAGAGCGCCGCCCGCGCCGCGGCAATCGCGGTCGCCGGCGCGCCCACGGCCGGCTGGCCGACCTCCATATGGATGATGCGGCGGCCTTGCGCTTCGAGCCGCGCCGCAGCGGCCATGACATCCATCACCATGAACGGCGGCACGGCGCTGCGGGCCGATGGCTGCAAGAGGCGTTGCGCCTTGTCGAGCATAAATTCGCCTTTACATCCCGGATATTGGCCCTCGCGGGACCGCCCCGCTGCTGCCGTATTCCGCGGGTTTCGTGACCCTTGGCTGCGCGGGGGCCTTACGTTGACCGCAACCGGTTCCGTCCATAGTTTGGGTCCCCCGCCAGGGGACCGATACCGTCCCAAATGAATCCTGCAAAACCTCCTAGCAAGGTGCGTCCGGTGAAGCCAGCTTCCCGCACTATTGCGCTCGTCACGGCTGCGGCGATCGCGCTGGCTGGCGTCCCGGCGCGCGCCCAGAACGGCTCCAACGCCGGCGTCCCGATGATTCGCGATGCCGAGATCGAGCAATTGCTGCGCGAATACGTGACGCCGATCCTCAAAGTCGCGGGCTTGAGCAATCAGGGCATCCAGGTCGTCATCATCAACGACAAGTCGTTCAATGCCTTCGTCATGGATGCGCACCACATCTTCGTCAATGCCGGCGCGCTGATGGAGACGACGACACCCAATCAATTGATCGGCGTGTTCTCGCACGAGACCGGCCACATCGTCGGCGGCCACTTGTCGAAAATGCGCCAGGAGCTCGCCAATGCGCAGACCGCCGCGATCATCGCCATGTTGCTCGGCGTCGGCGCAGTGGCGGCGGGTGCGCGCTCGAACAATTCCAACATGGCCAATATCGGCAGCGCCGTCATTTCCGGACCTCAGGCCTATTTGGAGAACACGTTGCTTTCCTACCAGCGCGGCCAGGAGGAATCGGCCGACCGCGCCGGCGTGCGCTTTTTGACCATGACCGGCCAATCGGCCAAGGGCATGTACGACACCTTCAAGCGCTTCGCCGACGAGTCGCTGTTTTCGGCGCATACCATAGATCCCTATGCGCAGAATCATCCGATGCCGGCCGAGCGCATGGACGCGCTCGCTGAGCTGGTGAAGACGCCGTATTGGGACAAGAAGGATGCGCCCGAGCTGCAACTCCGCCACGACATGATGCGAGCGAAAATGTACGGCTTCATCGAGAAGCCCGACGCGGTGCTGCGGCGCTATCCGACGACCGACAACAGCATGCCTGCGCGCTATGCGCGCGCCATCTCGGCCTACAGGTTCGGCGATTTGCACGACGCCACATCGCAGATCGATGCCCTGATCGCGTCGGCGCCGAACAATCCCTATTTCTACGAGCTCAAGGGCCAGGCGCTGCTCGAAGGCGGCCATCCGGCGGCGGCGATCGCGCCGCTGCGCCACGCCGTACAACTCGCGCCCGACCCGGCGCTGATCCGGATCACGCTGGCGCAGGCGTTGATCGCCACCAACGACGCCAAGCAGGTCGAGGAAGCCATTCCGCTGCTGCGCGCCGCGCTGGCCAAGGAGCCCGAAGCGGCCGACGCATATCTGCAGCTGGCGATGGCCTATGGCCACAAGGGCGATCTGGCGGATGCCGATCTCGCTTCGGCGCAGGCCGCCTTCGCCCGCGGCGACAACAAGACCGCGCGGCAGCTTGCTGCTCGGGCCAAGGAGCGTTTTCCCATCGGGTCGCCCGGCTGGGTGCGCGCCGATGACATAGTTGCTTTCAACAAGAACCTCAGTCAAAACCCGCTAAGAAAATGATCACCGGAAGGACGATCCCATGAACAATGGCTTTGCAACGAGCTCGCGCCCGGCTCTGTTCGCGTCGCTGCTCGCGGCGACGATGCTGCTAGCGCCTGCCGCCTCGGCGCAATCGTTCTCCGACGATCAGAAACAAGCCATCGAAGGCATCATCAAGGATTACCTGCTCAAGCACCCCGAGGTGGTGCAAGACGCCATGAACGCGCTGGAAAAGAAGCAGCAGGAAGCCGACGCCGAGAAGGCGCGCACGACGATCAAGGACAACAACGCCACTCTGTTCAACTCGCCGCATCAGGTAGTGCTCGGCAATCCGCAGGGCAATTTTACCGTGGTCGAGTTCTTCGATTACAATTGCGGCTATTGCAAACGGGCACTGCCCGACATGCTGACGCTCTTGAAGACCGACTCGGACATCAAATTCGTGCTCAAGGAATTTCCGGTCCTGGGCGAAGGCTCCGTCGAAGCCGCTCACGTCGCGGTCGCGGCTCGCATGCAGGATCCGACCGGCAAGAAGTACATCGAATTCCACCAGAAGCTCCTGGGCGGCCGCGGCCCGGCCGACAAGGCGCACGCGCTTGCGGCCGCCAAAGACGTCGGTTTCGACATGGCGCGGATCGAGAAGGATATGAACAGCGACGAGGTCAAGGCCACCATCGACGAGGATATGAAGCTCGCCGACACGCTCGGCGTCAACGGCACGCCGAGCTATGTCGTCGGCACCGAACTGGTGGTGGGCGCGGTCGGACTCGACTCGCTGAAGGAGAAAATCGCCGCGGCGCGGAAGTAATCGCTGTCACCGTGGGCTCAGCGCACAATCGCCCTCCCCCGCATTCGGGGGAGGGATTTTTGTGCCGCCACTTGTCAGGATCACTTGGCCGGTTCACTCGGCCGGATCACTTGGCCAGATCACTTGGCCAGATAGTTGCGGTGCACCCAGCTGCCGTCGGCACGCCGAGTCTCGGCATAGAGCGACGCGTCGCCATCGCGCGTCGCGAGCCGGACGCTGGCATTGATCGCGCGCTCGGCCTTTACGCCGGTCGATGCCGTGGCCAGGAACGCTTCCACGTCCTTGACCGACGGCAGCGCCGCGCCGGCGGCGTCTTTCACGCTGATCGCCTCGGTGACGTTGGCGGCCAGAAGCTTGCTCCACATTTTGCGAAACAGCGCGTTCGAGACGTAGATGTCGCCGCTGTTGATCTTGCCGTTGATGGCAAAGACATAACCGACGATGTCGTCGCCGGTTTCGCCGGCGCCTTGCAGCGCCGCGACATAGGCCGCCTGGGCCTGCTTGAGCTTGTCGTTTTCGAGCGACAATTGCAGGCTCGACGGCGAGGCCGGCGCCGCCACAGGGGCGCCGACGGAGCGGGATAAGCTGTCTTGGGTCTTGCGCACAGTCGACCAGATTTCCTGCTGGCTCTCTCCGACGCCGGTGCCACCCGCAAAGGCCATGGTCCGCGCGGAGGCATCCGCCGGAGCCGGAGCC
>Ga0307476_10002698_pt1 | contig 10535 bp, 8 predicted proteins | sample atmos_gasesECM2C_2_FD_203314 | JGI IMG/M metagenome (GOLD analysis project Ga0307476, IMG submission 203314) | Hardwood forest soil microbial communities from Morgan-Monroe State Forest, Indiana, United States - atmos_gasesECM2C_05 | ecosystem: Environmental > Terrestrial > Soil > Temperate...
GCGCTGGGAACGGTTCCCTATATGTCGCCGGAGCAGGCGTTGGGGCGGCCGCTGGACTCGCGTACTGACTTGTTCTCGTTTGGAGTTGTGGTCTATGAGATGGCTACGGGAGTGTTGCCTTTTCAGGGGCAAACTTCGGCGGCGTTTTTCGATTCCCTGATTCACAGTGTGCCGGAGTGGCCGCTGCGATTCGATTCTGGGACGCTCGTGGAGGTGGAACGCATCGTGCGGAAGGCTCTGGAGAAAGATCCCGGGCAGCGGTACCAGAGTGCGGCTGAGATGCGGGTTGATTTTCAGCGGCTGCGGCGGGAATTGGAATCGGGGCAGAGTTCGAGTGCAGGGTCGGCGGTGCGGCCGGCGGCGCCGGATTCGAAAGAGAGAATCCGCGCGTTGTTCGCTACGGCTCTTACCACGGCTCACGCTCGGCCGAAGGTAAGTCTCCGGAAGTGGCTGGCGGCAGGACTGGTTGGAGTTGCGGCGGTGGTTGGAGTCGTCCTGTTCCTGAGATCACCGGCGTCACCGCCGGTTGTGATTTCGTCGCTGCAGATTACCAACGACGGGGCCTCGAAGCGGTCGCTGGTCACGGACGGCGCTCGACTGTACTTTTCTGAGCATCTGAACGGGCACTCGGTTTTGATGCAGGTTTCGGCTGCGGGTGGAGAAACTGCGCCGGTGCCAATCCCGCTGGCGAGCGCAGACATCTACGATTTCTATCCGGGACGTTCCGCGTTGCTGGTGAAGGGCATGGCGGAGGGTTCGGAGACGGAATGGCCGGTTTGGGTTCTGCCGGTGCCAGCGGGATCGCTGCGGCCGGTGGAAAATATTCTGGCACACGCGGCGGCGTGGGCTCCCGATGGACAGCACATCGTGTATGCGAGACAGTCTAGTTTGTATATTTGCAATTCGGACGGAAGCGATTCGCGGGAGCTGATCACGCTGGCGGGAGTTCCTTTTGCGCTTCGATATTCGCCCGATGGGCGGCGCTTGCGCTTCACCATCCAGGACACGAACCAACGGACTTCATCGTTGTGGGAAGTTTCGGCCGACGGAACAAACTTGCATTCGGTGTTGCCAGACTGGAACAGGCCGGCTGAAGAGTCGGATGCAACCTGGACGCCGAATGGCGAGTATTTCCTTTTTGAATCGACGCGCGCCCATGCTCAGAACATCTGGGCACTGCGCGAGGGCCAGTCTTTCTTTGGCAAGGCCAGTGAACCGACACAGCTGACTGCGGCTCCGCTTATGTTCAGTAATCCGACGCCCAGCCCGGATGGAAAGAATCTGTTTGTGATTGGGCAGCAGCGGCGCTTCGATTTGATCCGGATGGCGGGTAAGTCGCAGGAGTTCTCCATTTACCTGCCGGGCGTGTCGGCGGGCGAGGCGGACATTTTGCGCACTGGGGAGTGGATCACTTATGTGGCGCATCCGGACCTCACGTTGTGGCGGAGCAAGCTGGATGGAAGTTCGCGGACGCAGCTTACGTATGCTCCGATGCAGGTTCACATACCGCGCTGGTCGCCGGATGGGACGCAGATCGTATTTATGGCGTCGCGTCCGGGGCGACCGTGGAAGATATTTGTGATTCCGGCCGAGGGCGGCACACCGCGCGAAGCGATTCCGGCAGAGCACACCCAGGGCGTTCATAAACAGGGTGATCGTAATCAGGGCGACCCGTCATGGACGCCCGGCGGCGATTCGATTGTGTTCGCGGGAATGCCCTGGCTGGAATATGGGGAAGCAAGCGGGCCTAACATTCACATCGTTGATTTGAAGACTTCGCAAGTGTCGGATGTGCCGGGATCGGAAAACCTTTTCAGTCCGAGGTGTTCGCCGGATGGGCGCTATATGGCGGCGCTTTCGGCGGACTCGACGAAGCTGATGCTGTACGACATCCTGAAGAAAAGTTGGACGCCGCTGGTTGTGTCGCGTTTTGGATTTGAGAACTGGTCGCACGATGGCAAATATCTTTATGCCGAGGATTATTCCGACAAAAGCGATGACGTGGTGCGCGTGGGTGTAGCCGACGGCAAGGTAGAGCGACTGGTGAGCCTGAAGGAGATTCCGCGCGGGTTCGATCCGTGGGAGTTTTGGGTGGGGTTGGCGCCGGACGATTCTCCGCTGCTGATGCGGGACCGGAGCACGCAGGAGATCTATAGTTTGGAAGTGCGGTTTCCGTAGTTCGGACCGTCGAGTAGTCCCAGCGCCTGGTCTGTGGTGATGAATTGTGCTCCCAGGGCTTGCAGTTCGGCCACGGTGCGCGCTCCATCTTCAGCCTTCAGAGTTTCGATCGCATCCTTGACAACCGAGACGCGGCGGCCGCGATCGAGTAATCCCTTGGCCGCGAGGCGAACGCAGTATTCCGTGACCACGCCGAAGACTACGAATTCCTTGTCATTGCCTAAGCGCTTTACTAGTTCGTCGGCGTGGCGGCTGGCGAAGATGTCGAGCGTCTGTTTTTCGAGATGAATTTGCTGATATTGGGCCAGGTCGCTGGGCAGGGCCGCCGCGGGGTCGTTTGCGACGGTGAACACTTTCTCCGTCAACGCCTCGGGAACGTACGCGGAACCTGGGGTGCCTTTGATACAGTGCGGCGGGAATGTTTTGAACTCGGGATCGTCCGGAGAGTGGTAGCAACCGTGCGAGACCAGGAAGACGCGGCCCTGACGGGAGGCGTCGGTGAGCCGGCGAATGTTGGGGAGCAGGCGTTCGGCGCCGGGCACGTAGAGCTTGCCGGCGGGCAGCATGAAGTCCGCCTGGGTATCGACTTCCCAGAAAATTACGTTGCCAGATGCCATTTTGTTTCAGCCTGATCGTGCAACCCTTAGGAATAATTATTACATTTCTGGCACTGCAACGATTCCGAACCTCAACTCCTGCCAGACAGGAATTGTACAAACTCGTGACAATGTGGTGACAAACGAAGAGAGGAGCGATCCTAGCATTCAGCAGCAGCAGTCAGAGAAATTGTGGTCCAGCCCGCGTCGAATTCCGATTAGCGACTCACCCCTGCCTCTGACTTTGCACATTCTGGCTTTGCACATGAGGAGACTTTATGCAGCGTCGCAGGATCGCTTACACCGCTTGCCTTGGCTTGGCGTTGATTATTGTTTCGCGCGCGGCCGTGGCGCAGTATCAACTTACAAACTTTGATTCGAATCAAGTGGGAGCCGCGAGGCACACGGATCCGCTGATCGTAAATGCTTGGGGATTGGTGCACGCACCGGGGTCTCCCTGGTGGGTGAGTGACAATAACTCAGGATGGGAGACACTTTACAATGGCGGCGGAGTGCCGGTGCAACAACTGAAGGTGCTGGTTCCGACCGGGGGAGAAAACGGGCCGGGCTCGCCGACGGGGGTGGTGTGGAGCGCATCGACGAGCGGCGAGTTTCAGGTGCAGGGGTGGCCGTCGATTTTTCTATTTGCCGCGCTGGACGGGACCATCAGCGGGTGGGCGCCGCAGTCGAACTTCAACGCGGCGATTGTGGCGGTGAACACCTCGGGGAATAAATCTCCATCGATGTATACCGGGCTGGCGATTACGAACAAGCCGTCCAAGAACTTCTTGTACGCGGCCGATATGGCCAACAACAAGGTGGATATTTACGACGGGAACTTCAACCTGGTGACTTCGTTCACCGACACCACGGTGCCTGAGGGCTTTGCGCCATTCGGCATCCGCGACATAAACGGACTGGTGTACGTGACGTTTGCCAGCGTTACTGGTGGGGCCGGCGGTTTCGTTGATGTATTCAGCGAGGATGGTGTGCCGGTGACCCCGGGAGAGCATTTGCTGCAGGGGGCGCCGCTGAACCAGCCTTGGGGAATTGCGGCAGCTCCGGGAAACTTTGGACCGCTGAGCAACACGCTGCTGATCTCGAACAATACCAACGGCGGAAGCGTCAACGCTTTCGATCCGCTGACCAAGAGGTTTGTGGGTGCGATTAAGGACACGAATGGAAAGATCATTCGCATTGACCAGCTTTGGGGGATTGATTTCGGCGATGGGACGAAGGGAGGACAGAACGGAGCGATAAACCATTTGTTTTTTACCGCTGGTCCCAGTAATAACCTGGCGGGAACGTTCGGAGTGATTGTGTTCGAGCCGTAGGATTCGTGGGCAAGATCATTCGACAAAGGCCGCCCGCGGGGCGGCCTTTGTGTGTGAAGAGGGCGCGACGGGGACGCGAGGAAGATTAACGGGCGGTTGTCGCGGCCTGGGAACTTGCTTGGGAACTCGGATCTTGCAGGCGCTGAACGAACTGGGCCAGACTTGCTTCGAGAGCAGTTTTGGTGGCCTCGGGCAGGTCGATGAAGCGGAAGGGCTGGAGCCAGCCCTGGGTGGCCCACATGGGGAACATCATCTCTACTTTCTGGCGGATGGTGGTTTCCCCGAGTTGGAAGATCACTTCCACGTGCAGTTTTTCGTCAAGCGGCTTCTCCAGGTGCATCAGGCCGCCGGTGATGGAAAGCTGATGCAGTTTACCGCGTATCTGGCGCCGGTTGGGCAGTCGCATGAGGGTCAGGACAGAGCCGCGCAACTTTACTCTGAAGGGGCGGTCCTGGCCGCCGGGAAAACCGACTGAAGATGGACCCTGAGCGACAGATTCTGGAGTCTCGGACATCGTGGCTAAAGTATGGCACTTCGGAACGAACGGGACGAGGTTACGAAAGAGCCAAAAATCAGTGGCCGGTGGTCAATGGTCAGTGGCCAGTCGGGATCCTTGAGGCGAAGTCTGCGGAAGGGTTGTGGTGTCGACTGCTGACCACTGATCACTGATGACTGACCACTATTTTCGGCCGGGACGGACTTCGCTCTGGCCGGAGAACAGGTTGTAGGGCCAAGCATTCTTGCTATTGGCCGGTGCAGTGGTTTCGCCGGCCGAGGCTAGGCTGGAGACACAATTCCAATCTGCCGGCGGGTCGGCAATTCCCCAAACATTTCCGGGGTTATACAGGGACACTCCGATAAGAAACTGTTTGCCGTCACTGCCCAGAGGCAGGCAATTGGCCACGCGGGCCGAAGTGCTGGCGCCGCCGGGCAAAGCGCTTAGCAGCACGGGAGTTCCGAGGGGCAAGGCTTGTGACGTGCGGAATCCGCAGCCCTGCAGGCTCACCACCAGGGCTAAACACTCGGCAGCGAAGGGATGTTTGCGATCCAAGCTGGTCACGGTGATGGGAATCTCCACACGCACTCGCGTGCTGCGGCGCGCCGCTTTGGGTGTGAGTATTTCCATCTGCGAGACTCTAATCGAGCAGCTGTTTATTCCGCTGCCAACCCTTAGTTTGACAGAACGCGGGCTGGGGAGAGCCTTAATAAAGGGCGAATGGAGGTGACGGAAGTAACTCTCCGGCGGAGCTGAGGTAAGCGGGGCACCCGGCTTGCTCGCATTCGAAGGGAGATTCATTGCCCTGTTAAGATGGCTCGACATCCGTGAGCAATATCAGTGGACGAATCAGCGAAGCCCCTTCGGTGAAATCAGCATCCGGCACATCTGTAGACGGTCGGGGGCCGACTACTTCGGCGGCCATCGAGTGGGATCTTCTGCTGGCCGCCAGCTCGGCCGATCGTGGTTTGGCTGATCGTGGCTCTGATCCTGGCGAGGGCGATCTCGGCCGCATCCGGGGCTTGCTGGAGAAACCGGTCGAGTGGGAGGCGGTGCTGCGGCTGGCGGATAATCACGGCGTGTCCTCATTGCTTTATCAGAACCTTTCACGGTTGGGCGACATGGTTCCTTCGGCTGTGCTGGACGCGCTTCGCCAGCGTTATGACAAGAACGTCTACAAGTCGCTTTTTCTGACGAGCGAGCTGATGCGCATTCTGGACTGCCTCGAAGGGCTGGGCATCGGGGCCATTCCTTATAAGGGCGTCGTCCTGTCGGAGGTTTATTACGGCGATATGGCGCTGCGCCAGACCGGCGACATAGATTTGTTCGTCCGCAAGCGGGACGTGGAGCGCAGCAAGAACGCGCTGCGGGAAATGGGATACACAACGCGGCTGGTCATTCCTGAGGATGCGGTGGAAGAGTACATGGCTTCGGGCTATGAGTGGACGTTCGATAGTCCTGCCGGACCGAATCTGCTGGAACTGCAGTGGGCTTTGGAGCCGCGCTTCTATGCCGTCGACTTCGACATGGAAGGATTGTTTGAGCGCGCGGTGAAGGTCACGCTTGGGGGCCGATCGGTGAAAACGCCTTCTCCTGAGGATTTGCTACTAGTGCTTTCCGTGCACGCGGCGAAACATGTTTGGGGACGGTTGATTTTGCTGCGCGACATCGCGCAGATATTGAAGCTGGAGAATTTGAATTGGGATTGGGTGCAGTCTCGAGCCCGGGAACTTGGCATCGAGCGGATTCTGGGCGTCACCTTTTTGTTGGCGAATCGGTTTCTGGGAGCAGGGATTCCGGTGGCGGTCGAGAGTGTGATCCTTACGGACCGGGCCGCGCGGGTTTTGGCGGATGAGATCGCGGCGAACATGGCGGCTGGGGTTTCGTATGATGCCGAGAAGACATCTTACTTCCGGCTTATGATGCGGCTTCGGGAACGGCGGGCGGATCAGGTGCGATTTTTTGCTCGCTTGACTTTCACTCCTGGTCCTGGGGAGTGGGAGGTGGTTCGGTTACCTAGGGCTCTGTTTCCGCTTTATCGGGTGGTGCGGTTGGCGCGGCTGGGGGCCAGATTTGCGCGGGGTAGGCCGACCTAAGTGCCTCAGGAGCTAAAGCCCTCATCCAGTTTGGAGCTTACCGCAGCGCTGAGCGCTGCGCCACCCGAAGTCCGTGCGCGACCCAAAAATCCGCGCGCCACCCTCTCACTACGGAACAGCTGCGATTGGGCGCTGCCTGCGCTTCGCTGCGCTTGGCTGGACGGCCGAGGCGGCCGTCCCCACATTAAGCTCCTAACGGCTGGCTAGGCCGCCTGCGGTTTCGCCGCCGTCCATTGTGAACACGTGGCCGGTTGCGTAGGCTGCGTCGTCCGAGGCAAGGAATGCGAACAGGGCGGCGATTTCTTCGGGCTTGGCGTGGCGGAGGAGGGGAATTTTGCGGTTTACTTCGTCGAGCATGGCTTCGGTGTATTCGGCGCGCTGCATGGGGGTGAGGACGTATCCGGGAGCTATGGCGCAGACGCGAATCCGGGGTGCTAGTTCGAGGGCCATGGAGCGGGTCAACTCGATGACTCCAGCTTTGGCGGCGTTGTAGCCGGCGTAGTAGGGATAGCCCATGATGCCGTTGGTGGAGGCGGTTTGCAGGATCACTCCGGTGCCGCGGTCGGAGGAGAAACGCTCCCACATGTGGCGCGCGGCGGTTTGCGCGACATAAAAGACGCCGGTGAGATTGACGGCGATGACTTTGTCCCATTCCTCGGGCGTGATTTCGAGGAAACTGCGACGGATGCTGACGCCGGCGTTGTTGATGAGGACATCGACGCCGCCCATGGTGCGGACTGCTTCGGCGAATGCGGCTTCCACCTGCATCAGGTCGGTGACGTCGGCGATGATGGCTTCGGAGATTGCCGGCAGTTGGTGACGAAGGGCTTCGCACGCCGTGGAATCGCGATCGAGGATGCAGACTTGGGAGCCTTCTTCGAGAAAACGCGCGGCGGTGGCGGCGCCGATTCCGCTCGCGCCTCCGGTGATGAGGACTCGTTTGTCTTTCAGGCCTTTCATGCAGCTTCTATCGTACCTGTGAAGCGACCTGATACGGTAGAATCTGTGCTGGTTTCCGCGGAATGCGAACGTGTAGCTGAGGTTGTGACATGCCCGTGACGTATAAGATCGACAGGCAAGAGATGGTCATCCGAACCCAGGGCATTGGGATGGTGACGCTGGCCGATGTGGTCGATCATTTCCGAGACCTGGAGCGCGATCCCCACTGCGCAGGATCCCTAGATGTCCTGTTGGATCTGAGTGGAACCAATTCTGTGCCGGAAGCGCGCGAGATACAGGCCATCCCTTATGAATTGGCGAGGATTCGGGACAAAGTTCGCTTCGGTGCTTGCGCGATCGTAGCTACGAAGGACGCGCTTTTCGGCATGCTGCGAATGTTTGCGGTTATGGCGGAGCGGTTTTTTCGGGTGATCCAAGTGTTCCGGAGCAGGGCTGAGGCTGAGGCGTGGCTGGTGTTGCAGAGACAGTCTTCTCAGGTTGCCGGTGAATCGACGTCAGAGGGGATTCGATCTGGTGAGAAGAGTTGAGCGCGCGTGTTTCGTCCGCTACGAGCCTACCGGCGTTTTCCTAATACCCAAACACAAAAGCCTTCGCCCCCTGTGCTGGGGTAGAAGTGGCTGGAGCCAGTGGTGGTTGAGGCAGACAGCAGGTTCCTCGTCGCTTCGCTTCTCGGAATGACAAGGAGCTTCGGTTCTCGGAATGACAAGCGGCTTTGCTTCTCGGAATGACAGGCTAAATAGGCTTGCCACGGAAGAAGTAGATTAGTTCGATGATTAGGATGATGACGACCATTAGTTCGAGGACGAAGGCGCGGCTTTGGTTGAATTCATCGACCATGAAGCGGTAGAGCTCTTCGGCGGTTTGCAGCTTTTGCTGGACCAGGTCTTTGTAGTCGGGAACACCGACCTTTAACGCCGCGAGCTTATAGAGACGGGCAGAGAACATGTCGCTGAGGAACTTGATGGCGTTGTCGGCGCGCTCAGTGAGTTCACCTACGTCGAGCAGGACGGTGTGGAGTTTCGAAGCGGCTTTGGCAGTGCGCCAGCGCGACCAGAGGCCGCGGCCTCCGCTGTCGAGGAAGTCGTAGACGCCTTCCAGTTGCTTGGTTAGAAGATCGTCGTAGTGGCGGAACTCGAGTAGCTGTGAGTTGGCGTACTGCAAGAGTTGGATGGCAGTCTCGGCTCCGGCAGGAGTGTCGTAGATGAAGGCGGCGTTCCATCCGATTACGGCGAGGTCGTTCGGATAGTAAGAAATGCGCGACAGAAGAATCTCCTGGCGTTCGCCATCGGAAAGCGGCTGGCTCTCGCCGCGCACCACCTGGGCGATGCAGGCACCTTGAGAAGCGAGAATATCTTGCGCGGAGGGTGAGCCGGCAATCTCCCGCAGGTGGAAGATGAAATAGTCTTCCTGCAACCACTCGCTCGTATACGGCTTGACCAGGGCGGGTGCGGCACGCTCTAGTTTCTGCTTGACGATGCGAGTGGCGAGACTCTCGAAGTTGGTGTCCCAGACCCAGCGGCTGGAGAGTTGGATCAGCTTGTCCCAGTCGCCGGAGAAAGGCAGCTCGAAGACTACGCTGACCACGCCGTAGTCGAAATACTTGATGTCGCCCTGCAGGCGTTCGCCGCTTTCAAGAATCAGGGGCTCGAGGACTTCTTCGACCGGAGGCCGCTGGTAGCGGACGTATCCGGGAGCGAGGTGTTTGAAGCTGGCGTCGGCGGTGCGGGCGCCGAGGATCTGGCGCAGCTGGTCGAGGCGAATCTCTTCGCAAACGTCGAATTGGATCAGCACCAGCACGGAGCCGCACAGCGGGGCGTCTGGCGGTTTAGTGGCCACCAAGGCGGGCAGGGCTTCGGCGGGGACTTTGCCTACGGCTGGGGCGGTGATGGTGGTTTCATGCTCCATGACGTCGGTGCCTGGGACTTCGTTGGCTAAGACTGTGTGCTCCATCACTTCTACTTCGGAGTCCATGACTTCCTAACTGAGAATTCGGCTCGCCGTGGTGTTTTGTCCGGGCTCCCGTGAGCCGCAGGCGAGGATTCCATTGTCCCAGAAGTCAGGGGCATCTGGCGAGGGGTGAGAGATAGCACTCGGCTATGCTGGCTTGTTAACTACTGTAGAATCATAATCTTCTGGATAATTGCCATAATATCGCTCCTCCTGCTGCCAGGGCTGCCAACGCTAGACCGGCATGCCTCATGGACTGCAGCACCTCGGCCTCGTGCCGGCGGATGCTTGCGGACTCGGGGTAGGTGTGGGAGTCGGGCGCGACGGGGCCGTTGATCGCCATTTGCAGGACCTCGGCCACGTGCAGGGCGTGGCGTGGCGAGCCCTGGGCGATTTGCTCGCGGCAACTGAAGCCGTCGGCGATGATCAGCCAGTCCGACTGGGTTTGGCGGACAGCAGGGAGGAGTTCGAGTTCGCCGATGGCGATGGACAAGTCGTACTTATCGGGTTCGAAGCCGAATGAGCCGGCCATGCCGCAGCAGCCGGGGGCGGGGCTTTGGAAGTCGATGCCGAGGCGGTGCAGGACGGACTCTTCCGCGGTCATCTTCATCAAGGATTTGTGGTGGCAGTGGCCGTGGAGGAGCGCTTTGCGGTCGAGGCGGGGGAATGGGAAATCCTTGGCGAAGGTTTCGAGGAATTCGCTGAGCAGGAAGGTCTGGCGGGATAAGGCCTGCGCCCGCTCGTCGTGGGGAAAGAGATTTAGGAGTTCATCGCGAAAGACGGCTACGCAGCTGGGCTCGAGGCCGACGATCGGAATTCCGGCTTCGATTTCGGGGGAGAGTTCGTCGAGGATCTGGAGCAGGAGCGATTGGGCGCGGTCGAGCATGCCGTGGTCGTAGAGCGGGCGGCCGCAGCAGAGGTTGGCTTT
>Ga0307476_10002699_pt1 | contig 10535 bp, 11 predicted proteins | sample atmos_gasesECM2C_2_FD_203314 | JGI IMG/M metagenome (GOLD analysis project Ga0307476, IMG submission 203314) | Hardwood forest soil microbial communities from Morgan-Monroe State Forest, Indiana, United States - atmos_gasesECM2C_05 | ecosystem: Environmental > Terrestrial > Soil > Temperate...
CTTGCCGCGCGTCGCCATCAACTGCATGCCGACGCAAATGCCGAAAAACGGCCGCGCCTTGTGCCGTACGGCTTCGGTGAGCGCATCGAGCATGCCGTCGAGTGCATCAAGTCCGTGGCGGCAATCGGCGAATGCGCCAACACCGGGCAGCACGATGCGGTCGGCGCGATAGACCGTATCGGGATCGCGCGTCACCACAACCTTCTCCGGCGTCTCCATGCTGCGGCTTGCGCGCTCGAACGCTTTCGCAGCCGAGTGCAGGTTGCCGGAGCCGTAATCGATGATCGCAACGCTCATCGCGGCGCTCCCGGCTCGGGAAACAGGCCGATGATGTCGTCGTCGCGCGGTGGCGATGGCGGCCTTGAAAAAGGCTGGCCGGGGATATCCCGGGTCGGCGGCGGGCCGCCACGATCAACCGACGGCTGGTCGTTGCTCGTCACGCGTTGCCGCGCGGTCCAGCGATCGAAGAAACGGCGTTCGGCTGACTCCTCGTCATCAGCAACCACGATATCAAGCTGCCGCCACTTGCGCCGCGACAGCGTCCAGCGCTTGAGGCTTGCGGCTTCAAATCCCAACAACAGCGCAAGCAGCGCATCGACGAGAAAAATCGTTCCGACAGCCAGATGGAGCCGAACCATCGCGACATCGATCACCGTCATCAGCACGATCCAGCCGAGCAGCGCCAGCCAGAGCCGATGCCAGGCAAGCCAGACCACGCCGAAAATCGCGGCCCAGACGTGAAAACCGTCACGCACGAAAGCAAAGCGATCGGTCGCCCGAAAATCGATGTTGCCCGTCACCGGGGCATGAACTGTATAGACCGGCATCGTTATTCTCCGGCGAAAACGAGAACGAGATCAGCCGCCGAGCTGACCCTTGGTGGACGGCACCTCGCCCGCTGCACGCGGATCGATGGCCACCGCCGCCCGCAACGCCCGCGCCAGGCCCTTGAAGCAGGACTCGGCGATGTGATGGCTATTCTCGCCATATAGGGTCTCGACATGCAAAGTCACGCCGGCATTGATCGCAAAAGCGTTGAACCACTCCCGCACCAATTCGGTGTCGAATTGCCCGACCTTGTCACGCGGGAACCCGACCTTGAACACCAGCACCGGCCGGCCGGAAATGTCGATCACGACCCGCGACAGCGTTTCGTCCATCGGCATGTGCACGCTGGCATAGCGGGTGATGCCGGCCATGGTGCCGAGCGCCTGCTTCACCGCTTGCCCGAGCGCGATGCCGACGTCTTCGGTCGTGTGGTGGTGGTCAACATGGAGGTCGCCTGCGGCCTTCACCGTGATGTCGATCCGGGAATGGCGGGCCAACAGATCAAGCATATGGTCGAAGAAGCCGATGCCGGTCGCGACGCTGGACGCGCCCGTGCCGTCGAGATTGACGGTCACCTCGATGTCGGTTTCCTTGGTCTTGCGCTTGATGGTGGCGCTGCGCATAAACATCTTTCCTACGGTAGTTCTGGCCGAAAACGCGGTTCTTTTAACAGGCCGCCTTTTAACAGGCCGTCTTGGGCTTCGCCACTGCGGGATACCATTTTGGAGGGCCAACTTCCGGCTATGGTGACCAAAATCGGCCCCTCGGGCGGGCACCCGTGCCGTGCCTTGTTGTAACCACAGAGAGCCGCGCCTAAATCTGGCGTGAGTAAGAGGGTATCTCATGCATTCTTCAGCCCACGAAACGCCGGTTTGGCACGGCACCACGATTTTGACGGTCCGCAAGGGCGGCAAGGTGGTGGTCGGCGGCGACGGCCAGGTCTCGATCGGACAGACCGTCATCAAGTCCAACGCCAAGAAGGTCCGCAAACTCGGCAAGGGCGACGTGATCGGTGGATTTGCCGGCGCCACGGCTGACGCCTTTACGCTGTTTGAGCGGCTGGAGAGCAAGCTTGAGCAATATCCGGGGCAATTGACCCGCGCGGCGGTTGAGCTCGCCAAGGACTGGCGGACCGATCGCTATTTGCGGCGGCTGGAAGCAATGATGATCGTTGCCGACAAGGATGTGTCGCTGGTTCTGACCGGGACCGGCGACGTGCTGGAGCCGGAGCAGGGCGTGATGGCAATCGGCTCGGGCGGCAACTATGCGCTCGCCGCGGCGCGCGCCTTGATCGAGACCGACAAGGACGCCGAGACGATCGTGCGCCGCTCGCTCGATATCGCCGCCGATATCTGCGTCTACACCAACCGCAATGTCACCATCGAGACGCTGCAAGCTGGCTAAGAGAGCGGCTGCACATGGCCTACGCCTTCCGCCCGATGTCGGCCGACGATTTGCCTGTCATCAGGCGGTGGCTGGAGGCGCCGCATGTCCGCGAGTGGTGGCATGATCCGGCCGAGCAATTTGAATTGGTCGGCGGCGACCTCGATCATCCCGATATGGCGCAGTTCATTGTCGCGGCCGACGGGCGGGAATTTGCATACTTGCAATGTTACAATTTGAGCGCCTGGGATTGCGGCTTCGGTCCGCAACCCGAAGGCACCCGCGGGCTCGATCAATTCATTGGTGAAGCCGATTTGATCGGGCGCGGTCACGGTTCGGCCTTCGTTCGTGCCTTTGCCGACCGCTTGCTTGCGTCCGGAACGCCCCGCGTCGTCACCGATCCCGATCCCGAAAACGCACGGGCGATTCAGGCCTATGAAAAGGCCGGCTTTCGCCGGGATCGCCTCGTCCAAACGCCGGATGGACCGGCGCTGTTGATGATCCGCGATTCCTGATACGTCCTAACCTTATGTCCGCGCCCCAGGTCAGAACTTCGCTTTCAACCCAGAACTGGGTGCTGATCGCCGCCGGCCTGCTTGCCTTGCAGGCCGCGCTTCTGCTTGCGATGGGCCGCGTGCCGATTTGTACCTGCGGCTATATCAAGCTGTGGCACGGCGTCGTGCAAAGCTCCGAGAATTCCCAGCACATCGCCGATTGGTATTCGTTCTCTCACGTCATTCACGGCTTCCTGTTCTATGCCGCAACCTGGATGGTGTTTTCGCGATTGCCCTGGCCGGCGCGGCTTACCACGGCCATGGTGGCGGAAATCGGCTGGGAGCTTGTCGAAAACTCGAACTGGATCATCGAGCGCTATCGCAGCGCCACCGTCTCGCTCGACTATTTCGGGGATAGCGTCGTCAATTCGGTTTCCGACACGTTATTTATGGTGACCGGCTTCCTGCTGGCGAGAACCCTTCCGGTGTGGCTAACGGTCCTGCTTGCGATTACTTTCGAGCTTCTGGTTGGCCTTCACATTCGCGACAATCTGACGCTGAATATCATCATGCTGATCCACCCGTTCGAAGCGATCCGGCAGTGGCAGGCCGGCCCGCCCATCATCTGAAATCAACCCGCTTGCCCCGGCGCGATTTCGACCCTAGCTAGAGGCCATGACCGACTTTTCTCCCCGCGAAATCGTCTCCGAACTCGACCGCTTCATCGTCGGCCAGGCCGACGCCAAACGCGCGGTCTCCATCGCCTTGCGCAACCGCTGGCGGCGCCAGCAGCTCGCCGAAGGCTTGCGCGAGGAAGTGCTGCCGAAAAATATCCTGATGATCGGGCCGACCGGCGTGGGCAAGACCGAGATCGCGCGGCGGCTGGCCAAGCTCGCGGGCGCACCGTTCATCAAGGTCGAAGCCACGAAATTCACTGAGGTCGGCTATGTCGGCCGTGACGTCGAGCAGATCGTGCGCGATCTCGTCGAGGTCGCGATCGCGCAGACCCGCGAGCGCAAGCGCAAGGACGTGCAGGCGCGCGCGCAACTGGCCGCCGAAGAACGCGTGCTCGATGCGCTGGTCGGCGCCAATTCCAGCGCGGCCACGCGCGACTCGTTTCGCAAAAAACTGCGCGCCGGCGAACTGAACGACAAGGAGATCGAGGTCGAGACGCAAGCTTCCGGCGGAATGCCGCTGTTCGAAATTCCGGGCATGCCGGGCGCGCAGATGGGCGCGATCTCGATCGGCGATATCTTCGGCAAGCTCGGCGGCCGCACCAAGACGCGCCGGCTGACGGTTGCGGGCTCGCACGAAATCCTCGTCAATGAAGAAGCCGACAAACTGCTCGACAACGATCAGCTCGTGCTTGAGGCGATCGCGGCGGTCGAGAACAACGGCATCGTGTTTCTCGACGAGATCGACAAGATCTGCGTGCGCGACGGCCGCGTCGGCGGCGAAGTCTCGCGCGAGGGCGTGCAGCGCGACCTGTTGCCGCTGATCGAAGGCACGACAGTGTCGACCAAGCACGGCGCGGTGAAGACCGACCATATTCTTTTCATCGCCTCCGGCGCGTTCCATATCGCCAAGCCTTCCGACCTGTTGCCGGAGCTTCAGGGTCGGTTGCCGATCCGCGTCGAATTGGAAGCGCTCACCCGTGACGACATGCGGCGTATCCTGACCGAGCCCGAGGCGTCGTTGATCAAGCAATACGTGGCGCTGATGCAGACCGAGGGCGTTACGCTTGATATCACCGACGGCGCGATCGACGCGCTCGCCGACATCGCGGTTGCCGTCAATTCAACGGTGGAGAATATCGGCGCCCGTCGCCTGCAAACCGTGATGGAGCGGGTGCTGGACGAGATTTCCTTTGCCGCGCCCGACCGCAACGGCGAAACGGTGCGGATCGATGCGGACTATGTGCAAAAGCACGTCGGCGATCTCGCCAAGAATGCCGATCTGAGCCGGTTCATTCTGTAGTACTGTCACCGCGGTCGTCGTCCCCGCGAAAGCGGGGACCCATAACCACAAAAGCCAATTGCGGAACGAAAAGCGGCTCCAGTCTTGGTGCAATACCAACATCGGTGTTTATGGGTCTCGGCTCGCGCTCGCCAGCACTCGCTTGGCCGTGACGACATCGAGCGACACACATGAACTGGCTTACCCGGCAAAATCCCTGGCGCTTGATGCTCGCCGTCAACGTCGCCGTGATGTCAGGGGTGTTCATTCACAAGATCCTGCTGCCCCCATACGTCCCCTACATCCACCTGCTCGTCGACTATCACTTCGGTTTGGTCAAACGCGCGCTGATCGGTGCGATCGTTTCGCTGTTTACCCAGAAGGTGCCGGTGTGGCTGGTGTTCGCGCTTTCCGGCGCGGTCTGGCTGATCACCGCCGGGCTCTTTGTAAAACTGTTCCGGCGCACCTTTGGCTTCGACGACGCCCATTTGCCGCTGTTCATCTTTACCGCGGGCTCGCCGTTCTTTCTGAAGAACTTCATGCACACGCTCGGGCATTTCGACATCTACGGCTGTCTGTTTGCGATTGTTCTGCTCCTCGTGCCCGCGCATTCAACCGGCTTTGTTCTGCTCGCCGCGTTGTTTTCAATCATTCTGGTTCTGATCCACCACATCCATCTTCTGATGTATGTGCCCTCCATCGCCGTGATCGTGGTGCTCAGGCATTATCTTGCTGTTGGATTCAACCGAGCGAATATCGCCGTGGGCGTTGCCTCACTCATCGCGCTCGGTGTGCTGTTTATGGCCTTGCAGTTCTGGGGAACGATACCGCTTCCGGAAGCGGATTTTGTCGCTTACCTCAAGACGCGCATGGCCGACCCTTCCCGTACCGACCTGCTTGGTTTCAGCTACATCTGGTACCAGCCGCTCGCAACGGAAGTCAGCGACACCTGGGCGCGGATGCCGTCGAACATTCTGGGCGTGCCGGTGTTCGCGCTTCTGATCTGGTTGCACACGCCGCTATGGCGATATTTTTTCGACCTTATCCGTTGGCTTGCAAGCGACGTCCATCAACGCATCGTCGTCGCCGGCATCATCGGCGTGAGCGCGGCCTATCTCATCATGTTTGCGATGGTGTTCGACTATTCGCGCTGGATCTCGAACTGGGCGGTTTGCCTGTTCCTGATCCTGCATGCGGTCAAGACCTTGCCATCCTCGAAGAAGGTCTCGTCGATCGCCGGCGACGACCGCAAGACAAGCATTCTCGGCTGGATCGTGACACTGATCCCGCGCGTTGGCGTGATCCGGCCGTTTTGATTAGATTCGAGATCGCCGGATGCGCACGTAAAGCGCGCCGGCGCCGCCGTGACCGATATGCGCTTCGTCGAAACCGACCACGATGCTGCGAAATTCCGGCTGACTCAGCCATTGCGGCACCTGGCGGCGAAGGACGCCGCGTTCGGCGTCGGCGCCGATTTTTCCCTTGCCGGTAATGACAAGCACGAATGTCATGCCCTCGCCATGTGCCCGATGAAGAAATCCTGACAGCATGCGATGGGCCCGCTCTTGCGTCATGCCATGCAGGTCGAGGCGGGCCTCGATCTCTTTTTTCCCCTTCGACAGTTGCGCCCGCTCACGCCGCCCGAGCGGCGCCAGCGGCGGCACCATTGGTTTTTTGGGCAAAGGCGCGGCAAAGGCGACCGATGGTTTAGGATGGGCCAACGCGCCGGGCGCCACGTGGGCTTGCATCGTGGGCGGAGCTACCGGTGAAGCTGCAACACGCATTTTTTTTCGCAGCGGCTTGATCTGCTTCGCGACACTGTCCCACAGCGCGCGCTCCTCCTCGCTGAGGCTTCGCTTGCGGCGCGGCGGATCCAGGATTGGAGGCGGTCGCTTCATGATCTAGCCGGGACTACGATAAAGCCGGCGATGACGGCGGCCGCTCTGTTCAGGCTCGATGACCGGTCGCGCTACAGGTAGAGGCACCTTGCTTTCGGCGGCCGGTGGCGTCGCGGTCGAAGCGGTCGCCGGCTTCGCGCTATCCTCTGCCTGTATCGGTTTGTCCTTCAATGGGTCCACCTGCGGAAACAGCTTGGCGATTTGCTCCGAAGGCCGCGGATCCGGCAGCGGCATCTTGCGGCCGCGGGTGGCGGGATCGAGGCTCTTCGGCACCAGCATGACAAAACGCATGTTGTGGCGGAAGCGGCCGGAGATACGGCCCGCCTCGCTACCGGCGCCATAGTAAATGTCAGCGCGCGCAGGGCCGGTAATCGCCGATCCCGTATCCTGCGCCACCATCAACCGGCGGAACGGCGTTTTCGATTGTTCCGACTGGATCGGCAGGTCCCCTGCGATGAAAAATGGCGTGCCGTAGACGTGAAGCGAGCTGTCGACCGCAATCGAGCGTCCCGGCGTCAGCGGCACGCCCTGCGCGCCCACCGCCTCATCCTTGTCGGACAACGGCACTTCACGAAAGAACACATAAGCGCGGTTCTGCCGCCGCAAATCCTTTGCGCCGTCGGGGTTCTGCTCCATCCACTCCCTGATCTTCTGCATCGACATCTGCTCTTTGGGAATGATGCCGCGGTCGATCAGGACGCGGCCAACGGCCGTATAGGGATAGCCGTTATGCGCATCATAGTTGATGCGGATGGTCGAGCCATCCTCGAGACGGATCCGCGCCGACCCCTGGATTTGCGAAAACAGAAGATCGGTCTGATTCTTGAGCCAGCAGATTTCGAGGCCGCGGCCGGCGATCGCGCCATCCTCGATCTCGCCCCGATCGTAATAAGGCACGAGCTTGCGGCGGCCGATCTTGCGATACACCGGACCCTTGTTGGGAAGGCTCGGCGAATCCTGTCTGAAGCCGCGAACGAACAAATTCGACGGCCGGCGGTAGACCGGCACGCTGTAAACGTCGGTCTGGGTCCGCGACCCCTCGATGATCGGCTCGTAATAGCCGGTGACGAAACCGGCGTCCTCACCGAGCCGCGAGATCTGCAGCGGCAGAAAATTGTTCTCGAAGAAGGTTCGCGCTTTTGCGTCCTCGGAGATCTCCTGAGCCTTGGCGGCGCGACAGGGCTCGCGGAGTGAAGCGCCTAGCGCCTTGGAGTCTTCCGGCGGATTTCGTTGCGCGGCAATCGAGGCGCAACTGATGCGAAAGGCCTTGTAGGCCAGCACATGATCGTCGGAAGCCCAGCCGGCGACATCGTTCCACGCCAGGGGAACATATTGGGCGCTAGTGATGACAAGCGGCGTTTCAAGCTGCGGATAGGGAATGGTGCGGGGGGCCGGCGCTTGCGAATGCATGCCGTAGCTGTGCACCTTGCGTGCGGCAATCGCCGCAAGCGGAATAACTGAGAGCGCCAGAACCATCACACCGAGCGCGGCGGCATAGCGCCGCACCCAGCTGGTGAAGTGGATTTGACATTCGCTACCCACCTAGCCACAGGTCCCTAAAGCGAATGTCAAATCCTGCACTTCACCAGGAACCTTTGGTTGCTAGTGGTCCTTTGATTCTAACATTCGCAAACGGGCTCGCTGCGTACTGCGAGCGAATGTTAGAATCGGACCACTAGTGGCCGCTTCCAGTGCCAACCAGCTTCCAGTTCGGATCGCGCGAAGTCGGGTCGCGGGCAAATGTCCAGACATCGGTGATATCGGCGACCTTGTCCGGGTTGCCGTCGACAATGGTGCCCGCCTTGTCGCGGGTGACGGAGATCATTTGCGACACAAAGCGAACCGTAAGCTGCGCAGCGCGGTCACGTACGTCGGCGCCGACAAGTTCAGCCTTGTCGATCGAAACAAAGCGCGTCTCGGTCTTGCGCTCTTGCCGTTCGCGGTCCTTGATAGCGGCCTCAAAGCTTTCATAGACCTCGGCCGACAGCAGATCCTTCAACGCGCGGCGGTCGCCATTGGCAAACGCCAGCACGATCATTTCGTAGGCGCTTCGCGCACCGCTCAGGAAATGGCGAGGATCGAACGACGAATCCTGGGCGGCAATGGCGTCGAGGCCCTGGGCGAGTGCCGTTCCCGCTTCCGCAATGTCCTTCCAGCGATCGGTCGGCGGCGCTACGTCCGCGGTCGGCGCCAGCGGCGTCTGATCGATGATCGTTCCCGGTATCGGAACGACGTTGCTGTCCGGCGCGCCCTGCACGACATTGCGCGCGGCGCGATCGTAAGGCGGCCGTTCACTTCCGGTTCGCTGCCCAAGGACGTTGCGCAAGCGGAGGAAGATGAACACGGCCAGCGCCAGAAAGATGATCGTATAGATATCCACGTCAAATTCGCTTTCTTAACGTCCAGGCACCCGCAGTGGACCCGGCGATAGAGCGCGCGCCCTCAGGCGGCGTACATTACATCATCGATGGGTCAGCCGCATGTAAGCACGAAACCTTGGCCGGCCAATGGCGTCTGCCGGCAAGAATGCCGCATGGACGACATCCGGGCTAACCAACCCCAAACGCTCGCCAGCCTGCCATCAATCCAATTCTAGCGCCTTTCGCCTGTCGGAGGAAACCCGGAAGGTGGCTAGAAATCACGCATGTTCAACCATTTAGAGGCAGCCCCGTTCCCGTCCCCCATGCAACTCATGAAATCGGGCCCGCTTGCGAATCAGCTTTGATGGTCGTCCTTGTGGACAGAGGCAGGGCTATGATAGCCAATCGCCCCGACAAGGCCTTTTCGTTTCTCCTTTCAGGCGAAATCGGACGCGCCAAACGGCTCCACTCGCCAAACCGTTCCAGGAGACATTCGTATGACCAACGGCAACGGCACGCCCCCCGAGGCGGCCCCTCCTCCGCAGTTGAACGTAATCGCGCAGTACACCAAGGACCTGTCGTTCGAAAACCCGAATGCACCCAGCTCGCTCGCGCCGCAACAGCAGCAGCCGGCGATCAACATTCAGATCAACGTCAACGCCAACAATCTCTCCGAAACCGATTTCGAAGTGGCGCTGTCGATCGAAGGCAAGGCGGAAAGCGCCGGCAAGGTGATGTTCAGCTTCGAACTCATTTATGCCGGCGTGTTCCGGATCCAGAATGTGCCGAAAGAAAATCTGCATCCGCTGGTCATGATCGAATGCCCCCGCCTGCTGTTTCCGTTTGCGCGCGAGATCATCGCAACCGCCGTTCGCGACGGCGGCTTCCCGCCGCTGATGCTGGATCCGGTCGACTTCGTCGGCCTCTATCGCCAGAACATGGAGCGGCAAGCTGCGCAGATGCAGGCCGCGCAGGTCAAACCGAGCTGAATTAAGCTGAGACCGCCGCCGGCAGGAAATCGTTCCAGATCGGCTTGTCGCCAAGGGTCAGAACAAACTCGCGATGCGCTGTGCGATCGGCCTCAGTGATCCGCGGCGCGAGCGGTGCTTCACGTTGCCGCCGCGGCATATCGCCATGGGCAGCGACCCTGATGTCACGAGATTCGGACGCGAGAATCAGTTGCGACTGCCGGGCCCCGATCAGATCGATATAGACTTCGGCCAGAAGCTCGGCGTCCAATAGCGCGCCATGCTTGGTGCGCCGGGAATTGTCGATCGCATAGCGAGAGCAGAGATCGTCGAGGCGATTTGACACGCCCGGATGCTTGCGACGCGCCAGCAGCAAGGTATCGACCAGCCGGTCCCTGGGAATTGCGGGCCGCTTGATCCGATCGAGCTCCATATTGATGAAGCTGATGTCGAACGACGCGTTGTGAATCACCAGCGGAGCGTCGCCGATGAACGTCAGGAAGTCGTCGACCTCCTCCGAAAACAGCGGCTTGGCGGCGAGAAATTCCGTGGAGAGACCGTGCACAGCAAAGGCTTCCGTCGGCATCGCGCGTTCGGGATTGAAATAGCGATGAAAGGTCTGCCCGGTCGGCATGCGGTTGAAAATCT
>Ga0307476_10002700_pt1 | contig 10534 bp, 10 predicted proteins | sample atmos_gasesECM2C_2_FD_203314 | JGI IMG/M metagenome (GOLD analysis project Ga0307476, IMG submission 203314) | Hardwood forest soil microbial communities from Morgan-Monroe State Forest, Indiana, United States - atmos_gasesECM2C_05 | ecosystem: Environmental > Terrestrial > Soil > Temperate...
CAATGTCTTTCTGATCTCCACGCTGGCGGTTCAGGAATCGAGTCTCGGGCGGCGATTTACGGACTTATCCTTCCTCGACAACCCGCTGATCGCCGACACGACGTCGAAGCGCGCGCTCGATGGGCTGCGCAAGCAATACGCGGGGTTGACCGCGGAGCAGCTTGCCGCCAAGAACGACTACACCATGCACGTCGATCTCAAGGGTGCGGAAAGCAACGTGCCGCGCCTGCGTGATGCGGGAATCTTGTTCGCGGCCGGCACCGACGCCGTTTATCCCGGTGATTTCCAGGGCGAGGGATTGCATCGCGAGCTCGAGCTGCTGGTCGAGTCGGGTCTGACGCCGTTGCAGGCGATCACCACGGCCACCAAGAATGCCGCCGCCATCGTCAACGCATCCGACGAATGGGGAGCTTTGGAGCTGGGGAAGCTCGCCAACCTCGTCATCGTCGATGGCCATCCGGACCAGAAGATCAGCGACACCCGGCGCATCGTTGTCGTGATCAAGGAAGGCAAGGTCCTCGATCGAACTGCGCTGCGGCTGGACCACAGCCACATACCGGACTATCAAGAGACCGGTTCTTCGATGGCGCCCGTGTGGTAGCGCGCGCACCGCACAACGCCGGCGCGAGCCTCGACCGGCCGAGGCACATGGCGGGCATCTTTACTCGGGGAGCACTTGCACTTGTCGCGTGCGGCGCCGCGGGGGCGGCAGAAAGCCCGCAGCTCGGCGTGACCCCGGCGTCCGGATTGGTCGATGCGCCCTTCCACGTCGTGCTCACGAACGTCGTGCCGGGCTCGCGGGTGAGGGTGAGCGCGCAACGGCCGGATCTGCACGGACGAAGCTGGACGGCCGTTGGAGTCTATCTTGCGGATGCCAATGGCGGCATCGACACCGACACCTCCCCGTCGCTCGGCGGAAGCTACGAGGGAGTGAGTCCCCATGGCCTGTGGTGCTCGGCGCTGCCGGTGGCGCCCGAGCAGCTGAGCGCCTACCTTGCGGAACTGCCGAAGCACCCCGATTGGGGAACTGCGCCCACGCTGGATGCGAGCGCGCTCTACACCGTGACGCTCACCGCCGGCATCGAGGGCCGCAGCGTCGCGACCGCCACGGCGACGCGCAGCTATGCGGCCGGTGTCATTCCGGAGGAGGTCACCGCGGCCGGGGGAGTGCGCGGCTTGTTCTATCCCGCACCCGCGCAACTCCCGCAAAGGGTGCCCGTGGTTGTCCTGGCGGGCTCCGGGGGTGGCTTGCCGCAAACTCAGGCCGCCTTGCTCGCCAGCCACGGTCATCCGGCCCTCGCGCAGGGGCTCTTTGCCTATAAGGACCTGCCATCGACCCTGCGCGGCATTCCGCTCGAATCGATTCGCGCCGCGGCACAATGGCTGGAGCAGCGCACAGGCGCGCATCGCGTGGCGGTGATCGGCACCTCGCGGGGCTCCGAGGGAGCGGGATTGGCGGCCAGTTACTTTCCGCAGGACTTCGCCGCTGCCGTGGTCTTGGTTCCCTCGCACTTGAGCAATGGGGCATTCGGACCCGGCATCACGGAGGTTGAGGCGGCTTGGACCTACGCGGGCAAACCCGTGCCGGCCGATCGCGGAGAGACCGACTCGAACAACGCCGGCGACGCCGCGCACTCGAACGAGCCGCCGGGTTTTGTGGGGACACCTTACTACCTGAAAACCTGGAGCGATCCTTCGATAGCTTCGACCTTCGGCATTCCGTTCGAGAGGATGCGCGGGCCCGTGTTGGCCATCGGCGGCGGCGCCGACGAGATGTGGCCCTCCTTCATCGGCGCGGAGCAGATACGCCGTCGGCTCGCCGAGCATGGCAAGTCCGACCAGGTGGAGATGCACATCTATCCCGGCGCCGGTCACATGGTCTCGCGGGTCGGCAGCGGCGGCCCGCTCTCGTCCTTCATCTTTCATCCTGTTGCAAAGGACTTCGAGGCCACGGGTGGGCTGCCGAATGCCAACTGCGAAGGCTCCTACGACGCGTGGCATAACGTCGTGCAGTTTCTCGCCAAGGTCAAACCTCGCTAGAGTCGGGGAGCGAGTTGTATTTCGATACTTCAGATTCGCGTTGACGCTGACGGAAAACATGCTTTTTCCGTCGGATTGCATGCTTTGGTGGCGATCAAATTCCCTAGAATCGGAGTGATTTGCTAGAGCAACGATTGCACGCGCGACGTGCGACGCATAACGACGCAATTGGGAGAATCCGGGTGAGCATAATTCGATCTGTCGTGCCGAGCTCGATCACATTGACCCTTGCCGTCGCCGCGCTCGGCACCGCACCGGTCAGGGCGGAGATGGCGGCTGCTGATACCGCCACCGCGCCGGGCAGTGATTCACTCCAGGAAATCGTCGTCACTGCCACCAAGCGTTCCGAGGACTTGCAAAACGTCGGTCTCAGCATCACGGCGTTGACGACGGAGCAACTGGAGTCGAAAGGGGTCGAGCAGTTCTTCGACTATGGAAATTCCGTTCCGAATCTGTCTTTCGCGATCGATTCCGCAGATGGCTCACTCGCGGCCCGCGGCATCGCGCTGCGCGGTATCCAGGGTTCGAATACCACCGGCTTCTACATCGACGATATACCGGTGCTCGAGACTCTCGATCCGCACATTGTGGATGTGGCGCGCATCGAAGTGCTGCGCGGCCCGCAGGGCACCCTTTACGGCGCGGAATCGATGGGCGGCACGGTGCGCATCATTACAGCGCAGCCCACCGCCACCGCGTTCAGCGGACAGGTGCATGTCGGTGCCTCCGACACCGAACACGGTTCCGCGAACGGGATCGCGGAAGGCGACGTCAACCTGCCGCTCGTCGACAACGTCCTCGCCGTGCGCGCGAGTGGGTTCTACCAGTTCGACAGCGGATATTTCGACAAAGGCTTAGGGTCGGAGTCGGCGCCGCCGACGTCGGTCCTCCACGGCATCGGCAGCATGGAGTACTACGGCGGCCAGGTCGCCCTCAGATGGGAGCCCATGGAGGGACTGGCGATCACACCACGAGTCATGTACCAGGAGACGGTCGAGGATGGGGTCCCCTATGCACTCGGCAATGCCGACAATCTCCTGCAGCGGCAGGTCTTCGACGTCCGCGAGGGGGGCACGGACAAGTGGTGGCTCGACAGCCTCACAATCAACTATACGGCGCCGTTCGGCACCTTTGTCTCCTCGACCGCTTACTTCGATCGCAAGACGTTCGAGACCGAGGACGATACCGACTTTACGGTGTACGCCTTCGGCCTTGCGAACCCGCTTGCGTCACCCATCACGCGCGAGATCGATCTCCGGCGGTTCGTGCAGGAACTGCGCTTCGCGTCCACATTCTCCGGGCCCTTGCAGATGATATTCGGCGGCTTCTACTCGGAGAGCACGCGGCCGCGAGACTACGAGTGGAACACGCCGGGATTCGGCGCGGTCACGGGCTCCCCGAGCAATCTCATTCTGTCCTTCATCGACTCGCGAAAAGCCACGGAGGAGGCCGTTTTCGGGGATGTGTCGTACGACATACTGCCCAATCTCAAGGCAACGGCGGGGGTGCGTTGGTTTCGCGACATCGCAACGTTTCACCAGTTCACGAATGGGGCGTTCTATGGCTTCACCCCCAGCACCTATCTCGCGCCGTCGACTACCGAGAGCGGCTTCACCCCCCGGTACCTGTTGGAATACAAGGTGACGCCCGATTTCTTGGTGTACGCAAGCGGGGCCAAGGGCTTTCGCGAGGGCGGCAACAACATCGCGCTGCCTCCCGGGCCGCCCCCGATTGGATGCGACCAGGATCTCGCGAACGACCACCTGACCGCCGCCGAGGTGGCCACTTTCAAGTCCGACAATCTGTGGAGCTATGAGCTCGGCTTCAAGTCGAGTTTCGCGGAGCGCCGGTTCACGCTGAACGGCGCAGGCTTCTGGATCGACTGGAGCAACATTCAGCAGCAGATTTCACTCCCACTGTGCGGTTATGGCATCACGGGCAATTCAGGCGCCGCTCGCAGTACCGGCTTCGAGCTCGAATTGAGCGGGCGGCCGATTCCGGAGCTCACGCTCGGCCTCGGAGTCGGTTACACGGACGCCCGCATTACCCAGCAAGGTGCCGGCAGTCCGCAAACGGTGGGCAGCCCCGTCTACAACGTCCCGGAGATCACCGTCGCGAGCAACGTCGAGTACGAGCGGCACCTGACTGCGAACTGGTCCGGATTTACGCGCCTCGACTACAGCCACGTCAGCGGTAGCTATTCCGTAAATACCCAGGTAACCCCGCTTTATCGGCCGGCTTACAACATCGGAGATGTCCGGCTTGGCGGACGCAACGGGCGCTACGAGGTCGCCCTGTTCGTCAAGAATGTCACCAACGAGCATGCAAACCTGGCAGACGCCGTCATGATCGGGGCGGAAATTCCCGGCCAACCGCATTTCGTGATCAATCAGCCGCTGACGGCCGGAGTCGATGCCCGCGTGCGGTTCAAGTGAGGAGCGAGAAACGCTCGAAGCTCGTTCTTTCGCTTCAATCAGTGCCGTAAGTTTTGACCAGATAGTCCACGATCGCCGGAATATCGTCGTCGGCGAACGGCGCTCCAAAGGGCTTTTGCATCTTCTTGACGGTGGCTTCCCAGTAAGCGCGCGGCGAAGAGGCGGGTTGATATTGCACATAGTGAGCGGAATGGCAAATCAGGCAGTCACGTTGCACGAGGGCGTACCCAGGCAAGTCGCTGGGCTTGAAGGTCGCGGTCTCCGGCGGCAGTCTCACCTCCAGCGCGGACGCGGTCGGTAATGCAACGATCAGCCCCAGGAGCAGGTGCGGAATTCGGGGGCGCGAAAAATTGCAGCGTCTCATGGATGAACGCGCCTCACACTGCAGAAACATTCGTGGTTTCGACCACGTTGCGCATGTAACCGGCCGGGTTCCACGTCGCGACCATCGGCTGAGTCTCGCCCCTGCTGTTTGCCGCGCGCACTTTGAGCGAATAGGGCCCTGGCGTTGCGGGCTTGAACGGCACCGTCCAGGCCCGAAAAGAATATTTGCCCAAGTCTCGGCCCAACCGTGCACTGCTCCAGGAGCGGCCGCCGTCGGCCGAAAACGCCACATCGGAGATCCCGTACCCGCCGTCGAACGCAATTCCTCGCACCAGAGTGGTGCGGCCGACCGGCACTTTCCCTCCGTCGCTGAGACTGGTAACGAAAGAACGGACATTGAAGCGATTGATGGGAACCGTCGCCGCGGGCGCCGCGCCCGGTTCCACGCAGGCACAGGGATTGTCCGGGATGCGGTAAGCACGGCTCATCCAGAAACCATCGTAGGGCGTGTCGAGCACGTTGATCTCGGACAGGTGTTTGACCCAATAGGTGCCGTAGTGGCCGGGGACCACCAGACGCAACGGATAGCCGTTCAACATCGGCAGATCCTCGCCGTTCATCGCCCAAGCGACCATGACTTCGCCGTCGAGTGCGTGCTCGATCGGGAGCGCTTTGACAAATCGCGGGCTTGCCTCGAGCGGCGGCCGATCCAGTCCGCCGAAGCTCACTTGAACGGCTCCTGCCTGTACTCCTGCCTTCTCGAGCACTTTCTTCAGCGACACGCCGGTCCAGCGGGCATTGCCCATCGCGCCGTTCGACAGCTGCCCACCGTTGACGCGTGGTGTGAAGTAGCCGCGGCTGTTGCCCGAGCATTGGTTGACGGCAACCAACTCCAGCGGTTCTGCAAGCCGCTTCAATTCAGCGAGCGAGAGCTCGAGCGAAACGTTCACTTTGCCCGCGACGCGCAGCCGATAGGCTTGCGCATCGACGGTCGTGGGGATGCCGCTCCAGTGGTAGCGCACGAAGAAGGCATCGTTGGGGGTTAACGGACCATCGTCGAATACGGAGAAGGGTGTTTCCAGCTGGGGTGGCCGGCTGGTGAGAACGATCAGGGGCCGCTTTTGCGGGAAAGCCACGAGGTCCCGTTCGCCGTTTTGAAACGGCAGGACAATGCGTCCGGTGGCGGGTGGACGCCCCCCCATCGCCGGGGCGGCAAGGACCGTTGCCGCCATTGCCCCTAAAGCTCTCAGCAAGTCGCGACGAGTCGCCTGCGGTTGTTTGCAGATCACGATACGGGCCCCCTCCCGGAGATGATGCGACTTTCTAGTCTATGCCGTTCCCGCCATTTTTGCGGCGGTTCACCACCATTCTCTCGTGGAGCGCGCAAACCGTGTCGCTGCCCCGGGTCACGAATAAGGCGGGCAATAAGCCGTGGACCATGCAAGCAACGCCGGCGACGACCATCTTCGTGCCGAAACTCAGCGCGCTGATGAAATGCTGCAAGTACGTTTCGTCGACCGAAGCGGGATGTTCTATGAATATGCTGCGGAAGAGAGACATGAAAACGCCTCATCTGGAGTTCGCCAGTCCTGAGGATAAATCTATTATGATGGGAAAGGCTCCCAAATATTTCTCATGATGCTTGAAAATTTAGCATTTTATGCTATTTCTTAATCGTGGATTCAATAGATCGCAAACTGCTGTCTCTGCTGCAAGATGATGCGTCCATGCCGCTTCAGGACATCGCGGCGCGCGTTGGGTTGTCGGTCAACCCTTGCTGGAGGCGCATCAAGCGAATGGAGTCCGAGGGCATCATTCGCGCCCGCGTCGCCGTGCTCGATCCGGAAAAGGTGGGGCTCAATGTCACTGTTTTTGTGCGAATCAAGATCCGGGAACACACCACAGAATGGGTGAAGCGCTTTGCAGCCGCCATTCGCTCGATTGCCGAGATTGCGGAATGCCACCGAATGGGCGGCGACGTCGATTACATGCTCAAGGTCATCGTCGCGGACATTGCGGGTTACGACCGCGTGTACAAGCAGCTGATCGCAAAGGTGCCGGGCCTCGGCGAAGTGAGCGCTCTGTTCTCGATGGAACGAATCAAGTACACGACGAAGATTGAGCCTCCTCCTTGAGCAAGACCCGATCATTGAGTCATGAAGAGGACAGCACAAACTGGTTGCCGTCGGGATCTTTGAACATGGCGAACTCACCCCATGGCTGCTTCTGAGGCTCGGAGATGAAAACGACGCCGCGCGATTTGAGTTGTCGATAGGTTGCGGGCACGTCATCACAAGCGAAAGAACCGTTGAAGAACGTCCCGATCCGGTTTTCATGCCCTTCCGGGGTGAACAGCACCACTCGCGTCGCGGAGTTGGCGATTCGAAGCTCAATCCAACGCTGTTTGTCGTTGAAGACCTGGTCCGTTGAGACTTCAAAACCCAGTTTCTCCGTATAGAACCTGAGCGCCCGATCTTGATCGGTGGTCGGGATACCGACAAACTTGAGTTGGGTGATCATTTCCGAGACCTCCTAAAGCCTGCTGCCGCCGAATGCTAACGCGGTGCAGTTCGCCGCGGTGCCAATAAGTACTATAGTATTTACGACTATGGATCGCCTATCCATCGATGCTTACGTCGTCGACGTCCTGATGCCGGATCTTGTGGGTCATGACCGGCGACCTGCGGCGTTTGTCGTGTATCTATTCCTGCTTCGACAGGCGGCCAAGACGCGGCGGGATAGTGTTTCAGTGAGTCTGCAAACCATTGCGGCAAAAACTGGGTTGTCAAAATCGACGGTGCAAACCGCGTTGCGGCATCTGCGACGAAGAAAGCTCATAGATCCAGACATTACTGCAACTGTGACCGCACCGGTGCGACGGGTGATGCGACCTTGGGTGCGGGCATAGTCGTGCTACGCGATGCCGAACTGCGATTTCATCCAGCTGAGGAAATGCGCGTCAGCGCACTCCTTGGTCCAGAGCAGCCAGTAGCTGCTCGGGCCTTCCACCGTCGACGCGAAGGGGGCCACCAGCGTGCCTTGCGCGATGAACTGCGCGAAGAGATCGGGCGACAACAACGCGGCGCCAATCCCCTGAACCGCGGCCAGCGCTTCGAGTTCATAGTTGGGAAAGCGCGCGGCAACGAATTGCGGCTTGGCGTTCGCAATACCGGCCAACTTGAACCATTCGACCCAGCGCGAATCCGGGATCAAGGGTACGCGCAACAGCTTCTTCACCGTCATGCGACTGCCGGGCTTTGCCCACTTCGGACTCAACATCGGCGTGCCGTGGTCGGAAAGCAGTCGCACGGACTCATAACCCGACCACGGACCGCGTCCGCTGCGAATGGCGACGTCGAACGAACCCTGCGGCGATTGAGACTGCGTCGCGTCGAGGGCGATGGGATTCGCGCCCGGCAAGGCGTGATAGCTCACCAGGCGCGGCACCAACCAGCGCGCGGCAAACGTCGGCGCGCAGGTGACACGCAGCGGATGCTTGATGCGACGGCAGTCATCGAGCGCACCGTTCATGAGAGTCAGGGCGTCGCTGATACGTTGCCCGAGTGCCCGGGCCCGATCGGTGGTGGTCAATTTAGGTCCGTGACGTCGAAACAGCGTCACACCGATTTGCGCCTCGAGCACACGCATGCGCTGGCTGACGGCTGTCGGCGTGATGCCTAACTCCGCGGCAGCACGCGAAAAATTTCCCAGCCGCACACAGACAGCGAATACGCGCAGGGATTCCAAAGGCGGCAAGGCTTTCGGCACCCTTCATTTGAATCTGAGCTTCACATGAAGGTCAAGAACTATCGTTATGCGACCGTCGGCCGTGGGCCTAAGCTCAGGGAACGCACCGCGCGTGCGGCCGGCGCTCAAACTCACTTGAAACATGGACGGGTAATCATGCATCGACGCCAAACGAAGATCGCCACTTGCGCCCTGAGGTCCGCACTTCTCCTTGCCTTGGGCCTGGGCCTCTCTGCCACGCGATCACCGGCCGCGGGCTCGCCGCCGGCCGCGAGCGAGGTGCGCGACGGGCAACACGACTTCGACTTCATCTTCGGGCGTTGGACGGTGCACCTGAAGCGCAAGGTGGCGGGAACCAACCGTTGGACGGACTCCGATGGCTACGGGATCTATCGCAAGGTCTGGGGCGGCAGGGCCAATCTCAACGAGTTTTTCACCGAGAGTCCGAGCGGCCACGTCGAAGGACTGACGCTGCGTACCTACAACCCGGAAACGCACCAATGGAGTCTGTATTGGGCGAACAGTCGGGACGGAGTCCTGTCGAGTGCGCAAGTTGGCCGGTTCAATCACGGTCAGGGCGAGTTCTATGCGCAGGACAGTTCCGATGGCAAGACCATTCTGGTGCGCTACGTCTGGTCCAAGATCACGCCGACCTCCGCGCACTTCGAACAGGCGTTCTCGGAGGATGGCGGCAAGAGCTGGGACGTCAACTGGATTTCGGACATGGTGCGCATCGGTGATGCCGAGGAGGCGACCTCATCGGGCGCGGGAACCTTAAACGAGCAGGCCGGACAACGCGACTTCGAGCCGCTGTTGGGGCGCTGGAACTATCACTTGAAGCGGCGATTGAAGCCGCTCACCGGCTCGACTCAGTGGATCGATCTCACGGGGAACGGCGATTGCACGCCACTCTGGGGTGGCCGCGCCCAGCTCGACACGCTCAATGTGGAGGGCTCTGCGGGGCAGATCGTGGGCCTCACGCTGCGGCTGTTCAATCCGAAGACGCGCGAGTGGCGCCTGTACTGGGCCAACAGCAAGGATGGACTCATCGTGGCGCCGCAAATAGGGCAGTTCACGGCGGGGCATGGCGAGTTCTTTGCGCAAGACACGCTCGATGACAAGAGCATTCTGGTGAAATTCGATTGGTCGGGGCTCAGGTCCAAGTCGCCACATTTCGAGCAATCGTTCTCGAACGACGGCGGCAAGAACTGGGAGGTCAACTGGATCACGGATCAGAATCGCGTCAACTGAACCCATCGGTGAGCGGCGAGTGACGATTACCGGCACGCAAACCGTACCGGCGACGTCCGCTACTAGTACTGAGTATCGTTCGATGCCGCACCTTGAACTCGTACAAGGTGCGCGAGCCATCGTGCAAGACGCTGCATACGGTGCAATCGGGTAACAACAGAGAACTTGGCGGTTGCGGCATAGTCTTGAATCTGGTTGCGTTCGATCTCGCTCGCGACCCACACCATGCGGTGGTATTCGCAGTCGGCGTGCAATTTTATCGGGCGGTCATTCAAGAACCTATTCGTGATGAAGCCTAAATCTTCGCGAGCCAGGGATTCCTGGCCGCAACACGGGCACTTGACGGGGAACCTGACAATCGGATCGTTCATCGTGTTGGCCTCCATCCAAAGCTAATGGACACGTGAATGAGTCGGCGCACGGGCTACAAACTCTGGCGAGCGCGTCACGATTATCGGGCCGGCGCTCTTCAAAACAAAACTGACCGTTGCGGGCGACACATTTGTAAAATGTTCATGCCGCGATGGGACCGCCCGCTCTGCAGGATGATTACTCGGCCTTCGGGCCGCCGCCGGCGATGACGCGGCGTTCAACGCGCCAGACGGAGAATAGACGTGGAAGTGGAATATCGATGCGGTATGGGGACCATGTGTCGGCGGCGCGGTGTGCGGACTCTATTCGCCTCGTCGTTCCTGATGGTCCAGCTCATAGGGCCCGCGCAAGCCAACGAGGTGGCG
>Ga0307476_10002701_pt1 | contig 10533 bp, 7 predicted proteins | sample atmos_gasesECM2C_2_FD_203314 | JGI IMG/M metagenome (GOLD analysis project Ga0307476, IMG submission 203314) | Hardwood forest soil microbial communities from Morgan-Monroe State Forest, Indiana, United States - atmos_gasesECM2C_05 | ecosystem: Environmental > Terrestrial > Soil > Temperate...
CGACCTGAGGCCTAAAAAAAGGCGCCTGAGGCCTAAAAAAAGGGGGTGGGCGTCCTTGCCCGTGCCATGCCCAAATCCCTTGGCCATCCTGGAAGACGGCGTCCGTGGCCTGTCAACATGGTAGTCCCCACTCAGTAAGGCGACAGGTTGAGGCAAATACCGTCATGCCCTGTCCGCCTGGCGAACGGCTCCCTGCGGTCGGGGAGTTTGTGATCTACTAAGCCGCCGATTTTCAGGTGCTTATATCGGTTTTAGGTGTCAGTTTGATGAGCGAAAGCCGCGATGTCATGGAATACGAGGTTGCGATCGTGGGGGCCGGTCCTGCCGGTTTGGCCTGCGCGATTCGGCTAAAACAGCTCAAGCCCGATTTAAGCATCTGCGTATTGGAAAAAGCCGCGAGTCTCGGGGCGCACTCTCTATCCGGCGCCGTCATGGAACCTGGACCCCTCGACGAATTGCTGCCGCATTGGCGCGAAAATCCGCCCGATATTTGCGTTCCGGCAGCTCGCGATGAGTTCCTCTTCATGACCCGCCACAAGCGCTATCGCTCGCCCATTACACCGCCGCAGATGAACAACCACGGCAATCTGATCATCTCCCTGGGTCAGTTGGTACCGATTCTAGGCGCCGAGGCGGAGAAGCTGGGCGTCGACGTATTCCCCGGATTCGCAGGCGCCGAAGCCCTGTTCGATGCAACCGGCGCAGTCTCGGGGGTGCGCATCGGCGACATGGGGATCGAGAAGAACGGCGAGCGTGGCCCGAATTTTGCCTTGGGACCGGAAATCCACGCCAAAATCACGATGTTTTGCGAGGGCTGCCGCGGCAGCATCTCCAAGCAGCTCATCGCCCGATACAAGCTGGATGCCGGAAAGTCGCCGCAGACCTATGGTCTGGGAATCAAGGAAATGTGGCAGTTGCCGCCCGGGCGCGTACAGCCGGGCCTCATCCAACACACCGCGGGCTGGCCGCTCGACAGCAGCATTTACGGCGGCAGCTTTCTGTATCACTTGAACAAGGATCGAGTTTATGTCGGCTTCGTGGTCGGCTTGGATTACGCGGACCCGCGCTTCAGACCCTTTGAAGCATTCCAGCAATGGAAGAATCATCCGGCTATCAAGAGCCTGTTAAAGGGCGGCGAAATCATTGCCGGCGGCGCGCGCACCGTCATTGAAGGCGGCTATCAATCGATGCCGACGCTCGAGATGCCCGGCGCCATGCTCCTTGGCGACGCCGGCGGCACCCTCAACATGCCGAAAATCAAAGGCATTCACCAGGCCATTCGCTCCGGCATGACGGCGGCGGCGCACTATGTGGAAACCGGGACAAGCAGAGGATTCGATCAGCGCTGGCGCGCCTCGCCGGGGGGCCGCGAGCTGCATAAGGTGCGCAACATCCGGCCCGGTTTCCGGCGCGGCTTGTGGCTGGGCACGGCGAACTTTGGTTTGGAAACCATCACCATGGGGAAATTGCCATGGACGTTGGCCAATCATGCCGACGACACGGCGCTCAAGCGCCTCGATGAATACGTTTCTCCGGACCGGGGCTGGAGCGAGCGAGAGTTGCCGCCGCGCGATCGGGTGGCCTTCGTATTTTTCGCCGCGACCACGCATGATGAAAATCAACCGGTGCACTTGCACGTGGCCGACACCACTCTATGCGCGACGCGCTGCATCACCGATTACGGCAATCCTTGTACGAATTTTTGCCCTGCCAATGTGTACGAAATGATCGCGGACGGTAAAGGCGGTCAAAAACTGCAGATCAACGCCTCGAATTGCGTTCACTGCAAGGCCTGCGACATCAAAGAGCCCTACGCAGGACAAATTACCTGGGTCCCGCCGGAAGGCGGTTCGGGTCCGAATTATCAGAGCCTCTAGAAAAAGCATCGATTGTCCAAAGAACGTCAGTCGATCGCATCGCGCCTGCGGGCGGAGACCGCGGCCTTAAGGCTCGAGGTCGATCCAAGCCAGCAGGAGGCCGCCGCGCGCCTGGATGAATTGAGCGTCCGCCTCTTGGAGCAATCGCAATCCATCAGCCACAAGCTGCGCACGCAGCTGCGGCGTCTGTCGGTGCAGCCGGTCGAGACCCCATTGCGCGGCTTGTACCTGTGGGGCGGCGTTGGCCGCGGCAAGACCATGCTGATGGACTGGTTCTACGATTCGCTTCCGCCACAGCTTGGCGAGCGCACGCACTTCTACCGCTTCATGCGTCAAATTCATACGGAACTGCGCAAGATCAAAAGCCGTGCCGAACCGCTCGACGCGGTTGCCGAGCGCGTGGCGGCGCGCGTGCGCGTCCTGTGCCTGGATGAATTCTTTGTCGCGGACATTGCCGATGCAATGATCCTGGCGGGGCTGTTCGACGGCTTGTTCAGGCGCGGCGTGACGCTGGTCGCGACCTCGAACGTCGCGCCGCAGGACTTATACAAGGACGGGCTGCAGCGGCAGCGGTTTCTGCCGGCCATCGAATTGATCCAGAGTCATGTCGATGTCCTGCACTTGGCCGGCGGCATCGATTACCGATTGCGGCAACTGGAGCAGGCGCCGACCTACCTGGATTCGAAGTCGCCTGACACGGCCGCACAGCTCAAGCAACGTTTCGCGGCGCTTGCCTGCGGCAGCGTCGGCGGCCCTACGACTTTGTCGGTGGAGAATCGGCACATTAAAGCCCAGGCGACCGCTCCAGGCATGGTGTGGTTCGAGTTCAAGGACATTTGCGAAGGTCCGCGTAGTCAAAATGACTACATCGAACTCGCGCGCCTCTACCACACCGTATTCATTTCGAATGTTCCCGAGTTCACGCGCGCCAACGACAACGCGGCGCGGCGCTTCATCATGCTGATCGACGAGTTCTACGATCGCAATGTCAATGTTGTAATATCGGCCGCCGCCCCGCCCGGAGCGCTGTATCACGGCGAGCGCTTGCAATTGGAATTTTTACGCGCCGCGAGCCGGCTCATCGAAATGCAGACGCAGCAATATCTCGCCGGCCAACACCGTCCCTGAAATCATCGGGGACTGGCATAATTCGCGCCTGACGCGCATTGCGCGGCTCCTAAGGATCAGGTCATGTATCAGGTTTCCTCAGAACAACATCGCAGCATCATCTCCGCGATAATACGCAGCCCGGTGCGTCCGCCGAAGTCCATGCATGGCTTGGAGTGGCGGCGGTTTCTGCAGACTTACTTTGCCAACGCAGACACCAAGGATCTCGCCGACCGTGATCCGAAGGATCTTGCCGGCGCAGCCCTGTCGCACCTGATGTTCGCGAAGCAGCGCGGCAGAACCGTGCTGGTACGGGTATTCAACCCCACGCTGCGCGAACATGGTTTCGTCTCGCCGCACACCATTATCGATGTCGTCAACGACGACATGCCCTTCCTCGTGGATTCCGTCAGTCTCGCGTTGACCGAACGCGCCCTCACGCTGCATTTCCTCACGCATCCGATTTTCGAAGTCACGCGCGATCGCGCCGGTACCTTGACCGCGTTGCGCGAGCGGACTGAAGCTGTCGACGGCTCGAAACAGCGGCTGGAGTCGTTCCAGCACGTCGAGGTCGATCGAATCGTCGATCCTAAGGCGCTGAAGTCTTTGGAGGCGCAGATCGAGCGCAGCCTGCGCGACGTGCGCGCGGCGTGCGCGGATTGGGGCCGCATGCGCGCCGCCGCCCGAACCGCCGTGCAGGATCTGAGTACCATGAGCGCGCGCGTCGATGCGACCGAGCTCAGCGAGACGTGCGCGCTGCTCGAGTGGATGGAAAATCGTCACTTCACTTTTCTCGGCTATCGCGAATATCGGTTGAAGGGCCGCAAGGGCCGCGAGATGCTGGAAGCGGTCAACCCGAGCGGGCTCGGCATCTTGCGGCCCGGACACCGAAAGCCGGAGAGCACGACTCGCGTGCTGCACAGCGACATCAGGCGACAAAGCCGCTCGCGCAACTTGAGCCTGGTCACGAAGGCCAATTCTTTGTCCACGGTGCATCGGGCCGGCTACCTGGACTATGTCGGCATCAAGCAATTCGACGCCAGGGGCCGCTTGATCGGCGAGCGGCGCTTCTTGGGCCTCTGGACCTCCGCGGCATACAACGCCAATCCGCGCGAAATCCCCTTGTTGCGCCAGAAGATCGCGCAAGTCGTGGAACACTTTGCGTTGGCGCCCGACAGCCATGATGGCAAGGCGCTGCAGCATGTTTTGGAATCCTTTCCCCGCGATGAATTATTTCAAGCGAGCGTGCCGGAGCTGATCCGCATCGTCACCGGCATATTCGGATTGCAGGAACGGCCGCGCGTGCGCGTACTGTTGCGCCGCGATCTGTTTCACCGCTTTTATTCGTGCCTGGTGTTCGTGCCGCGGGAGAAATACAACACTCAAGTTCGTCAACGCATCGAGCGGGTGATAAGCGACGCGTTTTCCGCGTTCAGCATGGAATCGCAAGTGCAGATCGCCGAGTCGAATCTTGCCCGTATCCACATCGTGGCTCGTACCGCACCGACCGAGAGTCCGCACGTCGATGCGGACGTGCTGGAGCGCCGCGTCGCCGCGGCCGTGCGCTCATGGCTGGATTCCTTCAAAGCCGCGTTGTTGGCGCGCTTCGACGAGGCATATGCGCTGCAGTTATTCGACAAGTATGCCCAGGCTTTCCCGGCGGCCTACACCGAGGACTTTGCCGGCGAAGCCGCGGCGTTGGATGTGTCCTTTCTCGAAGCGTTGGACAAGGAACCGGCGCGCCTGCACTTGGATGTTTACCGGCCGGATCCCAAGCGCAAGGAGAAATTTTTCCTGAAAATCTTCCGCGGCCAGGATGCGATTCCGATATCGGATTTGCTGCCGATGCTGGAAAACATGGGCTTGAAGGTCATCGCGGAGCGGCCCTATCAATTGGAGTTCCCCGCGGGCCGCCGCGCCTGGATTCAGGATTTAGAGCTCGTCATGCAGAGCACCCCCGCGGTCGCATTTGACGCACTGGACCGCGAAATCAAGAGTGCATTCACCGCCGTGTGGACCGGGCGCATGGACAACGACAGCTTCAATCAGCTGACGCTTTCGGCCGGGATTCCCTGGCGCATGGTCACGGTGCTGCGCGCCTATTGCCGCTATTTGCTGCAGACCGGCCTGCCCTTCAGCCAGGGATACATCGCGCAGGTGCTGGGAAACAATGCCTCGATTTCCAGGCTGCTCTCGGAACTGTTCACGGCGCGGCTCGATCCGCAGCTGTCGGCGCCGGTGCGCTCCCGTATCCTCGCCCGGCTGGGCCGCGACATTCTCTCGGCGCTCGAGGAAGTGACGCGTTCCGACGAGGATCGAATCCTGCGAGCCCTGTGGAATGCGCTCTCCGCCACGGTCCGGACCAACGCCTACCAACCCTACCCGTCGGGTCAGCTCAAGGAATATTTGTCTTTCAAGATCGAGAGCCAGCAACTGCGTGAATTGCCGCTGCCGAAGCCGCTGTTCGAGGTGTTCGTGTTCTCGCCGCGCATGGAAGGCGTGCATCTGCGCATGGGTTACGTGGCGCGCGGCGGTATTCGCTGGTCGGATCGGCGCGAGGATTTCCGCACCGAAATATTGGGGTTGATGAAGGCGCAGCAAGTCAAGAACACGGTCATCGTCCCGGTCGGCGCCAAGGGCGGCTTCGTCGTCAAGCGCCTGCCCGCCGAGCGCGAGGCACAGCAGGCCGAAGTGATCGCCTGTTACCAGACGCTGATTCGCGGTCTGCTCGACATCACCGACAATATTGTCGATGAAAAGATCATTCCGCCCCGAATGGTCGTGCGGCACGACAAGGACGACGCGTATCTGGTGGTTGCGGCCGACAAGGGCACCGCCTCGTTTTCGGACATCGCCAACGCCATCTCGCAGGAATACTCTTTTTGGCTCGGCGATGCATTTGCCTCCGGCGGTTCGGCCGGCTACGACCACAAAAAGATGGCGATCACGGCGCGCGGCGCGTGGGAATGCGTCAAGCGCCACTTTCGCGAGATCGGCATGGACATCCAGGCGCAGAACTTCTCGGTCTGCGGGATCGGCGATATGGCCGGCGACGTATTTGGCAACGGCATGCTGCAGTCGCCGCACATACGTTTGATCGCCGCATTCAATCACCAGCACATCTTTATCGATCCTTCCCCCGATGCGGCGAGTTCCTTCGCCGAGCGCGAGCGCATGTTCAATTTGCCGCGCTCTTCTTGGGACGATTATTCGCGCAAGGCCATATCCAAGGGGGGCGGCGTGTATTTGCGATCCGCCAAGACCCTGATCCTGTCGCGTGAGGCGCAGGCGCTGCTGGAACTTCCGGCGCAGGTGACGCCGAACGATGTGATCAAGGCGATTTTGAAAGCGCATGTCGACCTGCTCTGGAACGGCGGCATCGGCACCTACGTCAAGGCGAGCAGCGAGAGCCACAGCGATGTCGGCGATCGCAGCAACGACGCGGTGCGCATCGATGCGCGGGAATTGAATTGCAAGGTGATCGGCGAAGGGGGCAACCTGGGTGTGTCGCAGCTCGGGCGCATCGAGTATGCGCGGCGCGGCGGCCGTCTGAATACCGATTTCATCGACAATTCCGCCGGCGTGAATACTTCGGATGTCGAAGTCAATTTGAAAATTCTCCTCAACGGCGCGGTGCGTGCCCGCGAAATCTCGCAAGCGGCGCGCAATCGATTGCTGGTGCAGATGACCGACGAGGTGGCCGGGCTGGTGCTGCGCAATAACTACTTGCAAGGTCAAGCCATCAGCATGGGCGAGATTCAGACCCGCCAGCTTCTGGCCGAGAATGCCTACGTTATCCGTGCGCTGGAGCGCTCCGGCGATTTGAACCGCAGCCTCGAATTCCTGCCGAGCGATGAAGACATCGCCGAGCGGCGCCAGGCGGGCGAAGGGCTGACGCGTCCGGAACTCGCCATCATCTTGAGCTACGGAAAAATCTGGCTCTACGGTGCGCTCATTCATTCCGATGTCCCGGAGGATCCCTATTTATCCGCCGAGCTCAACCGGTATTTTCCGGCGCCGGTACAAAAGCGCTTTGCGCAGCGGATCAGGCGGCATCGCTTGCGCCGCGAGATCATCGCGACCGCGATCACCAACAGCTTGATCAATCGCATGGGGCCGGTCTTCCCGGTCCGCGCGCAAGACGATACGGGAGCGGATCCAGCGGCCATCGCACGCGCTTATAGCATTGCGCGCGAGGTGTTTGCGGTGCGCAACATCTGGTCGCAAATCGAGGCCTTGGATAATAAAATAGCCGCGTCCGTTCAGTACACGGCGATGATTCAAACGACGCGCCTGCTGCGGCACATGAGTTACTGGCTGCTGGAGAATCGGCGCAACGATTTGGATATCAAACGCGCAGTCTCGCGCTATGCCGGCAAGGTGAGCGAGCTGTTCCACGAACTGGGAGAGGTTCTCGGCATCACGCAAAAGACGCGCCTGAGCGCCCTGCGCTCGCAATTGGTCGAGCAGCGCGTGCCGGAGCATCTTGCGGCGCGGATCGCGTCGCTCGAGGAGCTGCACAGCGCGTTGGACCTGGTCGAAGTCGCGAGAGCCGCGCGGGTACGGATCGGCTATGCGGCCCGGGCCTATTTCGATCTGGGCGAGCGCATCGGCCTGACCTGGATCAAAGAGCAAATCGAATCATTGCCCGCGGACGGGCACTGGCAGGGGGTCGCGCGCGGCACGCTGCGCGAGAACTTGTATGCGCTGCAAGGCAGGATCACGCTCTCGGTGCTGAAGTCCAAGGGCCGGGAACCGGCCGCGCGGGTGGATCAGTGGCTTTCGCGGCATACCGCGCCCGTCGACGCCTTGAAGCGGCTGGTCGCGGACCTGCGCACCGGCTCGCCGCCGGACTTTGCGACCATCTCCGTGGCGCTGCAAGCGGTCAGGCGGCTCGCGCACTGACATGCCGCAAATGAGTGCATTCGGCGCCGAGTACTTGCAGGAGCGGATTGACCGAGAAATCATGCTGGCAAAGCCCATGGGGGTCATCGTTGAGTCGGCGAATGATTCGGGGCTGATCCTGCGCGCCCCGCTCGCCCCCAACGCGAATCACAAGGGCACGGCATTCGGCGGCAGCCTGTATTCGCTGGCGGTTCTGACCGGCTGGGCGTGGCTCACGCGCTTTCTCGCCACGCGTAAACTCGATGCCGAAGCGGTGATCCAAGAGTCGCGCATGCGGTTCTTGAAGCCGGTGCATGGCGAGATGCGCTCCTGCTTGGAGGTTCCCGCGGCTGCCGACGTCGATAGATTTCAAAAAATGCTGGAGCGCGCCGATCGCGGACGGATCCAATTGCAAGTGAAGATGCACGAGGGTTCCGCGTTGGCGACGGTTTTTGACGGCTTGTTTGCCGCGGCCATGCGTCGCCAGGGGTCTTAAAAAAATGGCTGGAAAACTAATCTTGGTGCGCCACGGCCAAAGCACCTGGAACGTCGAGAATCTATTCACGGGTTGGCATGATGTCGACTTGAGCGATCAGGGACGCGCGGAGGCCATTCAGGCGGCGCGCGAGCTGCAGGCCGAGAAACTCGAGCCGAATATCGCCTTCACCTCTGTTTTGAAGCGCGCGATCCGTACGCTGTGGATAATCCTCGATACCACCGACCGCATGTGGGTCCCTGTCGAAGGCAGCTGGCGGCTGAACGAGCGCCACTACGGGGCGCTGCAGGGACTCAACAAAGCGCAAACAGTCGCGCAGCATGGCGAAGCGCAGGTGAAGCTCTGGCGCCGCAGCTACGATGTTGCGCCGCCGCCCCTTGAGCTGAACGATCCGCGGCATCCGCGCTTCGACCCGCGCTACGCCGGTGTCGACCCAACCTGGCTGCCGGCCGCCGAGTCGCTGAAGGACACCCTGTCGCGCGTGTTGCCTTACTGGGAGTCCCGCATTGTTCCGGAACTGCGGGCCAACAAAAACGTGCTCATCGTCGCGCACGGCAATTCCCTGCGCGCGCTCGTCAAGATGCTCGATATGATGTCGGAAGCCGACATCGTGGAATTCAATATCCCGACCGGCATCCCGCTCCTCTACGAGCTCGATGAGCAGCTGCAGCCGGTCTCACGGCGCTTTCTCGGCGATCCCGCGGCAATCGCTGCGGCGCAGGATGCCGTGAAACGTCAGGCAGAAAAAAAGACCTAACATCTCGGTACCGTGAATAAGGTCTCGTAAGTTCCCGTCAGGGCGCGCGCGCCGCTCAAGAATCGGCGGCAACCGTCACCTTGATGCCGGACAGGGCTTCCGTGAAATCGACTTGGCAGGAAAGCCGGGACGTCGCTTCGCGAAAGTCCGGCAGTTCATTCAGAAGCTCGAGCTCGTCGCTCTGCCGCTTCGGCAACAGTGGTACCCATTTCTCGTCGACATAAATGTGGCAGGTGGCGCAGGAGCAAAGACCTCCGCAGATCGCCGCGACTCCGTAGTCGAGCTCTCTTAAGACTTCCATGATCTTCAAGCCGGTCTTCGCTTCTATCTCGTGTTCCTTGCCGTCACGATCCACCACAATCATCCGCGCCATCAAAAACCTCCGTTGCCGCCCGTCAGGACTCATCAAGCGGCGTAGTGTGCCGGAAGGCGCAGGCGCGCGTCGAGCAATCTTAAGCGCGCGGCGACGCCATTCGCGTCCGCGCCCCGCACGCTGAGGAAAAGTTCACTCCACAGCAAGCAGACGTAGTCGTAAAGCGCCATCAGGAGTCTGAAACGTCGCCACTGGGTCAAATCGGGTGCTTGCCCAAGATAGCTGGCCAGCAGGGTCCGCTGTACTTGCGCATCGAAGTCGTTGTTGGCGCACCAGCCCGCGACATCCCACAGGGGATCCGTAACATGGGCGTATTCCCAGTCCAGCAGAATCAGGGAATCGTCCTCTTCAAGCACATTCATGGCGTGAAGGTCACTGTGGCACACGACGCCGACAATGCGCGGCAGCCCGGATAACGATTCGATCCGCGCCACGGCCGCGCTTCGCAAAGCCGGATCGTTCGAGCTCGAAGTCCGCCGTGACAACGCGTCGGTATAGATTTCGATCCACTGCAGCGGAGTAACCTGCCGCGCCGGCGTCGGCACCGCGAGGGCGTGAACCCGGCGCAGGAGCGCGGCAATCCTTTCCAGGTTTGCCGGAGCCGCGGCCTGCGGCGAGGCCCACGAACGTCCCTCGGCCCAGCGCGTGAGCAGAACCGCGCCGTCGAGATCGCAGTACACCAAGCGCGGCGCAAGTCCGGCGCTCGCTGCACTCTCCAGCACCCGCGCTTCCCAAGGCAGATCCACCCCAAGGTCGGGACGCTGTTCCACCGCAACCTTCAAGGTGTATGCGACGCCATCGCGCGCAACGCGAAACGTCTCGCTGAGCAGCCCTGCGCCTAAAGCTTCAAGGTCAACGCTGCCGCCGCCCGGCACCACTGCATGGCACAGGCGTTCGATTTCAGGCAACCGCATTGGCCGTCAACGCCAAACTGCGGCGCCATTCGCGCATGCCGATCACGATCAAAACGAGGTACAGCCCGAAGAGCAACATCGTGGCGTACAAATGCCGCGTGTAGTACAGGTACACGCTGACCGAA
>Ga0307476_10002702_pt1 | contig 10532 bp, 4 predicted proteins | sample atmos_gasesECM2C_2_FD_203314 | JGI IMG/M metagenome (GOLD analysis project Ga0307476, IMG submission 203314) | Hardwood forest soil microbial communities from Morgan-Monroe State Forest, Indiana, United States - atmos_gasesECM2C_05 | ecosystem: Environmental > Terrestrial > Soil > Temperate...
GCTCGCGCTGCCGCCGGTGTTCGGGCTACCGCGGCTGCTGCCGCCGGAGCTCGCGTGGTCGTATCGCGGCCGCCCGGGCGGCGGCGCCGCCGGCACGCCGATGGCCTCGCCGGCGGTCGTCACGGTCGCCGGCGCCACGCCGCCACCCGAGCTCGCGCTCGCACCGCTGCCGCTGCGGCAGCTCGCCCCGATCCCGAACGCGACGCACGTCGACGTGATCGGGGTTGAGGCGACGCCCGCGCGGGTCGTGCGCGAGATCGCCCGCGCCGACGCGATCGAGATCCACGCGCACGGTTACGTCGATCAGGGCATCTCCGACGCCTCGGTGATCGCGCTGTCGCCGCAGCCCGACGGCCGCTTCGCGCTCGACGCGCGCGAGATCGCCGGGCTCCAGCTGGTGCGGTCGCCGCTCGTGATCCTCGCCGCCTGCCACGCCGCCTACACCGCGCCGTACCGCCACGAGCCGTGGGGGCTGCCGCGCGCGTTCCTCGTCGCCGGCGCGCGCGCCGTCCTCGCCTCGCCGGACCCGATCTCCGACGCCGAGGCGGGCGAGGCGTTTCGCGCCATCGAGGCGCGGATCCTGGCGGGCACCGATCCAGCGATCGCCCTCCGCGACGAGCGGCGGCAGCGCCTCGCCACGGACCCGAAGAGCTGGATCCGCAACGTCCTGCTGTTCGACTGATCGGGAGTGTGAGCTCGCGCTCAGTGGAGCGGATACCCCGGCGCGTCGTGGAGCGCCCAGGGATGCTCCGCTCCGGACGGATCGTCGATCATCTCCGGCTCGAGCGTCGTGTCCGTCCCATCGTCCGGCGAGCACGCGCGAGCGTGGGTGGTGGTGGTCACGGCGATCTGGAAGGGAAATAACGAGTCTCTGAGGTCCGACATGGGAGTTGCCAGTCAGACGCAGACCTGGGAGCAATTTTCCCTCAAGGATGAAATCGCGGCGCCGGCCGGTGGCCGGATCACCCGGCGGCGCGGGAAAAGGCGCCAGGCGCGCCCGCCCCCCCGTCGCGTCTCGCTTGGCAGCACCTCGACCTCGACTGAAAGCGTCCAGTCCTGCTAGAATGTCGCACCCTGTCGCAGGTACAGGACGGGACGAGCTATGGGCGAACACGGAGACCACGCGGACGAGGACGCCGGCCTCGAAGGCGGCGATCTCGAGACCCAGAGTCTCTACGATTCCCTGCTGCGCGCCGTCGCTGCGCCTCCGCCGACCGTTCACATCCAGACCGAGGTGGGCCCGGACGGCAAGTTCGTGCTGGAACAGGAGATCGGCCGAGGGGCGATGGGCCTGGTGTACCGGGCGCTCGATCGCTACCTGCTTCGCAAGGTCGCCATCAAGTTCATCCTGCGCCCCGATGGAATGAACCACGACGACTTCATGGCGCTGTTCCAGCAGGAGGCGCACATCATCGCGCGCCTCGATCATCACGAGAACATCGTGCGGATCTTCGATGTCGATCGCGCGAGCTACCCGCCGTTCCTCGTGATGGAGTACCTCGACGGCCAGTCGCTCGAGAAGCGGCTCCGGCGCGGCCGGATCGACGTGCCGACGGTGCTCCGCGTGATGATCGCGGCGGCGAGCGGCCTGCGCGAGGCCCACGCCAAGGGCGTCTACCACCGCGATCTCAAGCCCAGCAACATCTTCGTGCTCCAGACCGGCCGGGTGAAGCTGCTCGACTTCGGGCTGGCACGGATCCGCAACCACCTGTTCGAGGCGTCGACGACCCGGGCCAGGTTCGTCGCGGTGCACGCGGTGCCGGCGCTGGCCAGCGCGGGGACGCCCGCGTACATGGCGCCCGAGCAGTGGCGCGGCACCGACGCCGACACCGCGACCGACGTGTGGGCGATGGGCGCGATCCTGTACCGGCTGCTCGCCGACGCGCCGGCGTTCGACGCCGCGTCGCTGACCGCGCTGTCGTCGCGCGTGCTGTCGGGCGAGCCGCCGCCGGCGCTGGTGCCCCGGTGCCCCGACGCGCCGGTCGAGGTCTGCGCGCTGGTCGAGCGCATGCTGCGGTTCGAGCGCGCCGAGCGGCCCAGCGTGTCCGAGGTCCTGGCCGTGCTCGAGGCGGCGCTGCGCGGGATCGCGCCCGAGACCGGCGCGCCGGCCACCGGGGCCGTGGAGACCCGGCCGGCCCCGGCGCCCGGGGCGTTGCAGGCGCCCCCGGCCGTGCTGTCGTCGAACCCGTCGGCGCAGGTCGCCCCGGCGGGGAGCGCCGGCTCGCTCGCCCAGGGCAGCGGACCGGAGAGCCCGCTGCACTACTGGGACAAGGCCTTGCTCGTGCTCGTCCCGGGGGCCGACTCCGATCCGGAGCTGTTCTCGGAGCGGTTCACGAGCGGGATCCTGCGCAACGCGGGAGTCAACTTCGACATCCTGCACTGCCCGCCGCCGTCGGATGGCGACGCCGACGACGCGGTCGCGTGCCTGGCCGCCGCGGTCCACGAGCGGTCCCGGCGCATGCGCCACATCTCGTTCGTCACCCACGGCGGAGGCACCGGCGTCGTGGCCCGCATGCTGCTCGAGGAGGCGCGGCGGCTGCGCCCGAGCGCCGGCGCCCGGATCGACGGCGATGTCCGCTCGCCGTTCCACCGCACGCGCCACGTCGCGATCCTGGGGCCCGGCCGGAGCGGCGCGCTCGCGCCCGCCGGGTCGGGCGGCAACGCCTCGTCGCTGTCCCCCGAGGTCGCCGCGCGGGTCGCCGAGCTGGCCGCCGAGGCTCGCCGGTTCGCCGACGCGACGCTGCCCTCGCCGGTGCTGCACCACGTCGGCGTCGATCCCGCCAACCCGCATGCGATCTCGCTGGCAGCCAAGGCGCTCGCGTCGCTGCTGGTCCGGCCGGACATGCTGCTCGCGCACGAGACGATCGCGCAGAGCTTCGAGCTGGACTGCGCGGCCCGGATCAGCTCGCTGGTCGCGCCCGGCGGCGACGGCGGCGGCGGCGCGGCCGGGACCACCGCGCCCACCGTGCCGGGCGCCGACGGCGGGACGCAGGCCGAGGTGTTCGAGGACGTGCTCGCGTTCGCGCGCGCGCAGCACCCTCGACCGGCGGTGATGGTGATCGCGGGCGACGCGGGGGTCGGCAAGTCCACCGTGCTGCGCACCGCGGCGCGCCGGCTGAGCGGCGAATTCGTCGCGTCGCCCGACGGCGGCGGGCCGCTCCCCGTGCTGGTCCCGCTGTACTTCGCCAGCCTGACCGCGGATCACCTCGCCGCGCTCGACACCGAGGGCGCCCACCACGGACGCGGCCGCGTGCTGCACGACATCCTGCTCGGATGGTGGTGCGCGTGGTTCAACGACGTGACCTACCCCGAGACGATCGACGTGGACTTCCTGCGGGCGCGGCTGCGCGCCGACCCGGTGACGCTGATGTTCGACGGCGTCGACGAGTTCATCGCCAACCACCCCTCGGTCGGGATCGCCGACTTCCAGCAGATGCTCGCGTTCGTCGCCGCCGAGTACCGCCGGAACGGCTGGCTCGGCGTCGTGGTCGGCGTGCGCAGCACGCAGCCCGGCCTGCCGCTGCTGGGCACGAGCAACGTGCGCGAGGTGCTCCGGCTGACCGCCGCGCAGGCCGTCCGCCAGTTCCCCGCGACCTCGGGCTGGCTGGCCGCGGCCAGCAGCGCGCCGATCCGCCAGCTCCTGTTCACCCCCCTGATCCTCGCGCAGCTCAACCAGCGCCGGCCGCCGTCGGCCCCGCGGCCGAGCACGGACGGCGAGGTCGTCTCGCTCGCGCTGGCCACGATCATCGAGCAGAGCGACCTGAGCGGCAAGCTCGACGAGGGCGGGCGGCAGATCGACGCCCAGCGCTGGATCGATGCGCTGATGGGCGTGGCGTGGTGCCTGTTCCGCCGGCTGCGCGGCGAGATCGCGACCAGCGCGCTCAAGCTCGAGGGCGCCGAGCTCCACCGCGCGTGGGCCGAGCACCTCGAGCGCACCCAGCAGCAAGCGCCGGGCGAGCCGCTGCTCTCGGGGCTCCACCTGCTGTGCGAGGGCCGCGCGCTCGACGCGCTGCTGCACCGGACGATCCTGTATCCGACCGGCCGCGGCGAGGTCAGGTTCATCCACCGCGAGTGGCAGGACTTCCTCGCCGCGCGCTACCTGGCGCAGGTCGTGGTGTTCCGCCACGTCGGCGAGTTCCGCCACGTCGGCAACACCGCGCGGATCTCGCGGATGGCCGGCGAGCTGCTGAGCCAGGCCGGGGTGTGCATCGACGAGTCGTTCGTGCTCGCGCTGCTGCGCCAGGCGCGCGAGCCGGGCGGCGACCTGATCACCGCCAACTTCGCCGCGCTGGTGACCAACTCGCGGATCCTGCTGGAGGGGCCGGCGATCGACGCGTTCCTGTCGGCGCTCCACGCGATGCCTGCGATCGCGCGCTGCATCACGCTGATCGGCCTCGGCTACCGCGGGCTGCGCGGCGACGGCGACGACGCCTCGGCCCACGACCTGCGCCGCGCGCTGGTGCGCGTGTTCCAGGGCTACCGCTCGGCGGCGATCGCGGGCGACGACCTCGGCGTGATGCGCAGCGTCGCGTGGTGCTACCGCAAGGCGTACGCCCGGCGGTTCGGCGGTCCGGCGGTGACCGACCCGTGGCCCGGGCTCGACGACGCCGCGGAGAAGTCCGCGCTGGCGCTCATGTGCTCGACCACCGACGACGGGCCGCGGTTTCGCGCCGAGCATCGCTCGGTGCAGATGGCGCTGCTCGACGTCCAGCAGGTGGTCGCCGACGATCCGTTCCGACCGATCTCGGGCGTGCACTACCTGTACTGCCTGTGCGTGGCCCGCCGCCACCGCGCCGGGATCGCCGAGCTCGGCCGCGAGCTGCCGGCGATCCTCGCGCCTGACTCCCCGTATGCGACCGCGATCGAGCGCTACGATCTGGTGCCGGAGCTGCGCGAGGTGCTCGAGGCGTGCCGCCGGCTCGAAGCCGCGGCGTGACGCGATCTGCTGGAGCCGGACCCGATCCAGGTCGCGCTAGGTCTCCCGCGGTGGCGGTCACCTGCGGGGATCGATCAGTACCGGTACGCCCAGCTTGGGCGCGCCCCAGACCGCGATGATGTAGACGACAGCGTTGGGGCTCGTCGTGCAGGTAGTACACGTGATGCTTCGTTCGCCTCATCACCAGACGGCGGACGCCGGGCACGCGGCTTCGATGGAACCGAGCACCCGCGTCCGGGGAGGACTCGAGCAGGCTGACGCACCGCTCGAACTCGTCCATCACCAGCGATGGGCTCGCCTCGCGATGCTCCATCCACCACTCGGCGATCTCGTGAAGTTGGTCCTCCGCGGAACCAACGAGCACGACCGTGATCACCGAAGCCGGTGACGAAGATCAGCGATGGCTTCGCGGGCCGGGCGAAAGCGGCCGGCCTTGATCGCCTCGAGGCCAAGCTCGAGGGCATCGTTCAACCGCGCAACCTCGGCCTCGGTCATCTCGTCATCTCCATCCGCGAGGACCAGATCGACCTCCCCCTCGGGCAACCCGGGCGGTGCATCCCCGGAGATTCGGCCGTTCTCGACGTGGACACGGATCGCCTTCATTTGACCAAGCCTACCCCGCCGGACGCGGCGAGGAAATGCCGTTGCGGGTGCCGCCTTCGCTCGTCGGCACCGCCGAGGCAGCACCCGCGCGATCTCGCGGTCACGTCGTGGCGTTGATCCACCAACGCACTCGAGCGTGCCCGGCGTCGATCGCGTGCCGGAGACTAGGGTGCCGCGTCGGAGTCGCTCGGGATCAGCCCGGAGGCCAGGGCGCGCTCGCGGATGGTCTGCTTGACCGCCTGGAACCGCTTGCGCAGCCGGGCGGCGACCCGCGGGAGCTGGGCGTCCCCGTTGCCGTCGTGCTCGTCGGCCATCACGCGCGCGACGTCGTTCCAGCTCATCCCGCGATCGACCCGGAGCACGAGCAGCATCCGGTCCTCCTCGTCGAGCGCCGCCCGGATCGCCGCCAGCCCGGTCTTGACCTCGGTCTGCAGGTGGGGCCGGGTGCTGCTGCGAATGCGATCCGCCAGGTCGGTGATCTCGCTGAGCGCCGCCTGGCGGTGGTGGCGCGCCGAGTTGCGCAGGCGCGACGCTGCGTGGCGGGCCAGCGTGTAGAACCAGGTCTTGAGCGAGGACCGGCCCTCGAAGCGCGGGAGGCCGCGCCACAGGTCCTCGCAGGCCTGGGCGAACGCATCGCCGGAATCCGCATGATCGCGGAGCATCGCCTCGAGGAAGTTCAGCACCTCCGGGCCGTAGCTCTCGATCGCGAGGCTCGCGGTCTCCTTGAGCTGCCCGCTCGCCAGGCGCCGCGCCAGCTCCGCTTCCAGATCGACATGGCCGTGACGCTCTGACATCTGGTTGCCCAGGATACGCCAGGCACCACCCCCGCCAGCAAGCCGAGGGGGTGCCGCGCATCGCTCCGGTCCGGCCGCGGCGAGCCCCGGTTCCCCGAAGACGGCCGAACGCTTCCCGGCAGTTGCACGATTTCGCAGATTCGCATTGCCCCGGCGCTCACAACCGGTGGAAGGCGTCTCTAATCCGTTGAGCGCGGCCGAGCGGGCGCGCTCGCGGCGGGGGCCGAGGGTGCGGGTGGCGGACGGCTCGATTGCCAGTCTCGCCGCAACCCTGCCAGTTGCACCCGTCATTGCGAATGTCGTTGTCGAGCCGCCGGTCGCGGTACGGGCCGGAGCTCGCGATTCGCCACCGCTCCCTGGAGGCACCGCCATGTCCGCGCAAGACCTGATCCCCGACCCCACGTCCGATCGCCTGGTCGCCATCGTCGGCATGGCCGGGCGGTTCCCGGGTGCGGCGGACCTCGACGAGTTCTGGTGCCTGCTGATGAACCGCGGCGATGCGATCCGCCCGGCGCCGGCCGAGCGGTGGGACGGGGCCGCGCTCGAGCGCGCGGACGCGGCGCCCGCGGTCGGCGGGTTCCTCGACGGGGTCGATCGGTTCGATCCGGCGTTCTTCGGGATCTCGCCGCGCGAGGCCGAGGACATCGACCCGCAGCACCGGCTGATGCTCGAGGTGACCTGGCAGGCGATCGAGCACGCCGGTCGGCCGGCCGCGGCGCTCCGCGGCTCGCGCACCGGCGTCTACGTCGGCGCCTCGTGGCACGACTACGAGATCCTGCGCAAGGCGCGAGGCATCGCCGCCACGCCGCACAGCGCGGTCGGCGTCGCGCTCGACGCGATCGCCGCGCGCGTGTCGTACTTCCTCGCGCTGACCGGCCCGAGCCTCGCGGTCGAGACCGGCTGCTCGTCGTCGCTGGTCGCGCTCCACCTCGCGTGCCAGGCGCTCCGGGCCGGCGAGATCGACGGCGCGCTGGTCGGCGGCGTCAACCTGATCCTCGCGCCGGACGTGTCGGTCGGCCTGACCCGGTTCGGCGGGCTGTCGCCCGATGGCCGCTGCAAGGCGTTCGCTGCGTCGGCCAACGGCTTCGTGCGCGGCGAGGGCGCGATCGCGATCTACGTCAAGCCGCTGGCCCGCGCGCTCGCCGACGGCGACCGGATCCACGGCGTCATCGCCGGCACGGCGGTCAACAACGACGGCGGCGGCGCCAGCCTGGTCACGCCGAGCCCGGCCGGCCAGGACGACCTCCTGACCCGGGCCTACGGCGAGGCCGGGGTGTCCCCGGACGACGTCGCCTACGTCGAGGCGCACGGCACCGGCACGGCGGTCGGCGATCCGATCGAGGCCGGCGCGCTCGGCAAGGTCCTCGGCCAGCGCCGCGATCCCGCGCGCGGGCCGCTGGCGATCGGCTCGGTCAAGACCAACATCGGCCACCTCGAGGCCGCCGCCGGCCTGGCCGGCCTCGTCAAGGCCGTGCTCGCGCTGTCCCACCGCGTGGTGCCGGCGAGCCTGCACGCCGAGCGGCTCAACCCGGCGATCGGGTTCGACGCGCTCAACCTGCGCGTCGTCCGCGAGCCGCTCGCGCTGCCGGCCGACGGGACGCTCCACGCCGGCGTCAACTCGTTCGGCTGGGGCGGCACCAACGCCCACGTCATCCTGCGCAGCGCGCCGGCCGCGGCCGCGCCGGCTGGGACCAGCCGCTGGGCCAGCGCACCGGTGGTGGTGCCGGTGTCGGCGCACTCCGAGCCGGCGCTGCGCCAGCGCGTGGCGGACCTCGCGGGCGTGGTCGCCGGCGGGGTGGCGATCGACGACCTCGCCGCGACCCTGGCGTGGCGGCGCGATCAGCTGGGCCACCGGGCGGCGTTCGTGGCGGACTCGGGCCCGGCGCTCGCGGCGCAGCTCGCGGCGTTCGCGTCCAGCCCCGCCGGCGAGCACCCCGGGGTGGTCCGCGGCGCGGCTCGCGCGCCCGGCCGGACGGCCTTCGTGTTCCCCGGCCAGGGCGCCCAGTGGGCCGGCATGGGCCGCGCGCTGTTCGCGTCGAGCCCGGTGTTCGCACGGGCGATCCGGCGGTGCGCCGCCGCGCTCGCGCCGCACGTCGCGTGGGACCTCGAGGCCTGCGTCACCGGCGCCGCCGCCGCGGCCTGGACGACCGCGGCCTGGACGACCGCGGCCTGGACGACCGCGGCCTGGACGACCGCGGCCTGGACGACCCGGATCGACGTCGTGCAGCCGGTGCTGTGGGCGATGTCGGTCGCGCTCGCCGAGCTGTGGCGCGCCGTGGGCATCGTGCCCGATGTCGTGATCGGCCACAGCCAGGGCGAGATCGCCGCCGCGACCGTCGCCGGTGCGCTGAGCCTCGACGATGCCGCGTGCATCGTCGCGCGGCGCAGCCAGATCGTCGCCCGCGCCGCGGGGCAGGGCCTGATGCTCGCGGTCGAGCTCGACGAGGCGGCCGCCCGCGCCGCGCTCGCCGGGTTCGAGGATCGGATCGCGCTGGCGGCCCACAATGGCCCGACGTCGTGCGTGCTGTCGGGCGACGCCGACGCCGTGATGCTGCTCCAGGAGCTGCTCGAGGCCGACGGCGCGTTCTGCCGCCGGGTCAAGGTCGACTACGCCTCGCACAGCCACCACATGGACGCGCTGGCGCCCGCGCTGCGCGCCGCGCTCGACGGGATCGCGCCGCAGGTCGCGCGCACCCCGGTGATGTCGACCGTGCAGGTCGCCGAGCTGTCGGGGCCGGAGCTGGACGCGGCCTACTGGGTGCGCAACCTGCGCGCGCCGGTGCGGTTCGCCGAGGCGATGGACCGGCTGCTCGACGCCGGGGTCACCCACGTCATCGAGATCAGTCCGCACCCGGTGCTCGCGCCGGCGATCGAGCAGCTGGCCGCGCGGCGGCCCGAGCCCGCGCGCGTGCTGTCGAGCCTGCGGCGCGACGCGGGCGAGGCGAGCGACTTCGCGCTGGCGCTGGCCCGCGCGTTCGCCGCCGGGCTCGCGCCGTTCGGCGACCTGGCGAACCGTGCGGCCGTGGCGCTGCCGGCGTACCCCTGGCAGCGCGCGTCGTACTGGGTGCCCCGGGGCGCGGCGCGCCGGCCCGCGCGCACCGACGGCGCGCTCGTGCTGGCGCCGGCGCCCGGCCAGCCCGACGCGTGGCACGGCGAGATCGAGCTCGCGCTCGGCGATCAGGCCTGGCTCGCGGATCACCGGGTGCACGACGCGGTCGTGGTCCCGGGCACCGCGATGCTGGCGCTGGCGCTCGACGCCGCGCGCGCGCGGACCGGCGCGCCGCCGGCCGGGCCGCGCAGCCTGATCGAGGTCCGGTTCCTGCGCGCGCTCGTGCTCGGCGACGCGCCGGCCCGGGTGACCGCGGCGTGGCGCGACGACGTGACCGGCGGCGGCAGCGTCGCGCTGCTGTCGCTCGCGGCCGGCGCGCCGGCGTGGACCGAGCACGCCACCGCGCGCGTCGTGCCCGGCATCGGGGGCGCGGTGCCGGCGGCGTTCCCGGTGCACCTCCTGGCGCTGCCGCCGGTCGACCGCGAGGCGTTCTACCAGCGGTGCGCCGCGCGCGGGCTGCACTATGGCCCGGCGTTCCAGGGCGTCGCGCAGATCTTCGCGGCGCCCGACGCGGCGCTCGCCGAGGTTCGCCTGCCCGCGGCCGGTCACCCGAGCGCGCCGCAGCACGGCCTTCACCCCGCCCTGTGGGACGCGGCCCTCCAGGTCTGCCTGGCGGTGGGCGACGGCGAGGGCCAGGGCGCCGTGGTGCCGACGTCGGTGGCCCGCATCGCCCTCCTGCGCGAGCCCGCGGCGCCGGCAGCGCTGTGGTCTCACGCGGTGCGGCGCGACGCCACGCGGTTCGACGTCACCGTGTTCGACGCCGACCGCGCGCCGGTGATGGTGCTCGAGGGCCTGACCCTGGTCCCGCTGTCCGGGCCGCCGGCGTCGCGCACCCTGGACCTCGCGCGCGTGCACCGGCGGGCGTTTTACGCCGAGCCGCGCCCCGGCGCCGCGTGGGACGGCGCGTGGCTGGTGTGCGGCAGCGCGATCGACGGTGCGCCGGCGCTGGCCGAGGCGCTCCCCCGCGCCTGCCACGTCGACGCGGGCGACTCGCCGGACCGCGATGGCTGGCTCGCCGTGCTGCGCGCCGGCCGCGCTCCGGCGGGCGTCGTGTTCGTCGCGCCGTCGGCCGCGGCGGGGCTCGCGGCGC
>Ga0307476_10002703_pt1 | contig 10532 bp, 8 predicted proteins | sample atmos_gasesECM2C_2_FD_203314 | JGI IMG/M metagenome (GOLD analysis project Ga0307476, IMG submission 203314) | Hardwood forest soil microbial communities from Morgan-Monroe State Forest, Indiana, United States - atmos_gasesECM2C_05 | ecosystem: Environmental > Terrestrial > Soil > Temperate...
CGGTGGAGAAACTCGCCGAAGTCGCGGACTGGCTGGTCTACGATATTCCGCGCACCATCGCGGGGCGAGCCTGGAAAGGCCGCTACCGCGGCCAGCGGCAGAAATGGTACGCGGTGCGTTTCACCGGCAAGGATGACGAGATCAACGTCTCGAGCCCCGGTGGGCACAAGGCCGAGTTCGTGAGCTGGCGCTGGGAGCCGATGAAAAACCTCCCGGACCTGATCGTTCCGTTCAAGCGTCCGGTCTATGAACGCGTGGTCAAGGAATTTGCCAAACTCGCGGGCGGTTGAATTCGCCCGCTGGCAACGCGAGCTTACTCTTCATGACCAAGCCCTACCGTCCCAATGTCGGCATCGCCCTCTTCAATGCGACTGGCGAGGTCCTGATCGGCCGGCGATTCAGGGATGACGGTCCTGAAATCGTTCTTCCCGGGCTCGAGTGGCAGATGCCACAGGGCGGAATCGATGCGGAAGAAAATCCGCGCGACGCTGTCATGCGCGAACTCTGGGAAGAAACCGGTGTGACAAGCGCCGACTATCTCGCCGAGACGGATTGGCTCACCTACGAGTTTCCACCCTATGCAGGGCCGCCATCGCATCGGCTCGCGCAGTTCCGCGGGCAGCGGCAAAAATGGTTCGCGTTGCGCTTCACCGGCTCCGAGCGGGAGATCGATCCGTTGACCTCACGCAACGGCCAGGAACCGGAATTCGATCAATGGCGGTGGGAGCACCTCGATCACGTCGCCGATCTCGTGGTGCCATTTCGGCGCGAGGTCTACCGGACGGTGGCGCAGCAGTTCGGCAAATTTTCGCAAGGCCACTAATTAAATCGTGCAAGCGGCGGCCTGAAAGAGAGCCGTTTAGTGCAGCGCCGTCGCGCTGAGTTCGTGCTGGATGCTCTTGTAATGATCGAGCCGTGCCAGCGCGTGATCGAGCTCGGAGTCTTCCTTTTCGGCGAGCTTGGCTTCCATCTCGGCGATGGTTTCCGCAAACTCCGCCCGGTCGAGTTCATCGATCGAGGTCGCGACATCGGCAAGTACCGTGAGGCCCTTGGCCGAAACCTCGGCAAGCCCGCCAAGCACGATGACCTTCTGCTTCGAACCGCCGGTGATGATGGTCAGGATGCCCGGCCTGATCGTAGCCACGACCGGCGCGTGGCCCGCAAGCACGCCGAAATCGCCCTCGGCGCCTGGAATATCGACCTGATCGACCTCGCCGGAGAAGGCCATTTTTTCGGGCGAGACGAGATCGAAATGAAATGTAGCCATTAAATACGCCCATCTGATTGACCCGCGAATGGCGAATAGCGAATGGCGAATAGAAAGCACTTCGCCAGAAATCTATTCGCTACTCCCCATTCGCTATTCGCTTCCTATTCGCTATTCGCCGGCTTACGCCGCCTCGGCGAGCTTCTTGCCCTTTTCGACCGCCTCTTCGATGGTGCCGACCATGTAGAAGGCCTGCTCGGGCAGATGATCGTATTTGCCTTCGCAGAGGTCGCGGAAACCCTTGATGGTGTCGGCGAGTTCGACGAACTTGCCGGGCGAGCCGGTAAAGACTTCGGCGACATGGAAGGGCTGTGACAGGAAGCGTTGGATTTTCCGGGCGCGCGCCACCGTCAGCTTGTCCTCTTCCGACAATTCATCCATGCCGAGAATGGCGATGATGTCCTGCAGCGACTTGTAACGCTGCAGGATCTGCTGCACGCGCCGTGCGGTCTGATAGTGCTCCTCGCCAACGACGTGAACCTGGAGCATGCGCGAGGTCGAATCGAGCGGGTCCACCGCCGGATAGATTGCCAGCGCGGCGATATCGCGGCTAAGCACCGTGGTCGCATCCAAGTGCGCCATCGACGTCGCTGGCGCAGGGTCGGTCATATCGTCCGCCGGCACGTAAATCGCCTGCACCGAGGTGATCGAGCCCTTCTGGGTGGTGGTGATGCGCTCCTGAAGCGCACCCATGTCGGTGGCAAGCGTCGGCTGATAACCCACCGCGGACGGAATACGTCCCAGCAGCGCCGACACTTCCGAGCCGGCCTGGGTGAAGCGGAAGATGTTATCGACGAAGAACAGCACGTCCTGGCCCTGGTCGCGGAAATATTCAGCAACCGTCAGCCCGGTGAGACCGACGCGGGCGCGCGCGCCCGGCGGCTCGTTCATCTGGCCGAACACCAGCGCGCATTTCGACTTCACGCTCGGATCGGGATTGTGCGGATCGGCGTTGACCTTGGACTCGATGAACTCGTGATAGAGGTCGTTGCCCTCGCGGGTGCGCTCGCCGACGCCGGCGAACACGGAGTAGCCGCCGTGCGCCTTCGCGACATTGTTGATCAGTTCCTGAATCAGCACGGTCTTGCCGACGCCGGCGCCGCCGAACAGGCCGATCTTGCCGCCCTTGGCATAGGGGGCGAGCAAGTCCACGACCTTGATGCCGGTGACGAGAATTTCGGCTTCCGTGGACTGGTCGGTATAAAGAGGCGCGTCCTGATGGATAGCGCGCATGTCTTCGGCCGCAACCGGGCCTGCTTCGTCGATCGGCTCGCCGATGACGTTGATGATGCGCCCGAGCGTGCCGGCGCCGACCGGAACCCTGATCGGAGCGCCGGTGTCGGAAACTTCCTGGCCACGAACCAGACCCTCGGTGGTGTCCATGGCGATGGTGCGGACGGTGGATTCACCGAGATGCTGCGCCACTTCCAGCACCAAGCGGTTGCCGGCGTTCCTGGTCTCCAGCGAATTGAGAATTGCCGGCAGGTGACCTTCAAACTGGACGTCGACGACGGCGCCCATCACCTGCGTGACGCGTCCGGTCTGATTGGCTGGTGTGGCCATAACTCTCTCCTTCGAATTCGTAAAAGGCTGAGGAGCCGCGGCGATCGTCAGATCGCTTCGGCGCCCGAAATGATTTCGATCAGTTCCTTGGTGATCATCGCCTGGCGCGTGCGGTTGTAGACCAGCGTCTGCTTGCGGATCATCTCACCGGCGTTGCGGGTCGCGTTATCCATCGCGCTCATCTGCGCGCCGTAGAACGAGGCGTTGTTTTCCAGGAGCGCGCGGAAGACCTGCACCGCGATGTTGCGCGGCAAGAGGCGCGGCAGGATTTCGTCCTCTTCCGGCTCGTACTCGTAAGCAACCGCCGGCTCGGCACTCGCCGCAGGCGCTTCCACGACCAGGGGAATGATCTGCTGCGCGGTCGGGACCTGCGCGATGACCGAGCGGAAGCGGGAATAGAACAGCGTGCAGGCGTCGAATTCGCCGTTGTTGAAGCGGGCGATGACTTTTTTAGCGACGTCTTCCGCGTTGACGAAGGCAAGCTGGCGAACCGAGCGCAGTTCGACGCTTTCCACGATCTGCTTTTCGAAGGTGCGGCGAAGCTGCTCGAGACCCTTGCGGCCGACGCAGAAGAACTTCACCTCTTTGCCCTGCGCGATCAGCTTCTGCGCATGTTCACGCGCAAGCCGCACGATCGACGAGTTGAAGGCGCCGCAAAGACCGCGTTCGCCGGTGCAGACCAGGAGCAGATGCACCTGATCCTTGCCGGTTCCGGCGAGCAGCGCAGGCGCGCCGGGTGAACTCGCAGCGGCCGCCGCGATATCGGAGATCACCGCATCCATCTTCTCGGCGTAGGGACGGGCGGCCTCAGCCGCCGTCTGTGCGCGGCGCAGCTTGGAGGCCGCGACCATTTGCATCGCCTTGGTGATCTTCTGCGTCGCCTTGGTCGAGGCGATACGAACCCGCATGTCTTTGAGTGAAGCCATTCTGCGTCTTGCTCACTGCACCCCGGTTGCGACCGTCTCCCCCTTGAGGCGGGGGAGATGCGGAAGTCAGGCCAACGTCTTGGCGAAAGCCTCGACCACGCTCTTCAGCTTGGCCGTGGTATCATCAGAGAGATCGCGGCTGTCGCGAATGGTGTTGAGAAGCTCGGCGTTCTTGCCGCGCAGCACCGACAACAGCCCATCCTCGAACGCCCGCACCTTGTTGAGCGGGAGCCCGTCGAGATAGCCGTTGGTGCCGGCCCAGATCACGCAAACCTGCTCTTCCATCTTCAGCGGCGAGAATTGCGGCTGCTTGAGCAGTTCAGTCAGACGCGAGCCGCGATTGAGCAGACGCTGCGTCGAGGCGTCGAGGTCGCTTCCGAACTGCGCGAACGCCGCCATTTCGCGGTACTGCGCAAGCTCACCCTTGATCTTGCCGGCGACCTTTTTCATCGCCTTGGTCTGCGCCGACGATCCGACGCGCGACACCGAAATACCGACGTTCACCGCGGGACGGATACCCTGGAAGAACAGATCGGTTTCGAGGAAGATCTGGCCGTCGGTGATCGAAATGACGTTGGTCGGAATGTAGGCCGAGACGTCGTTGGCCTGAGTCTCGATGACGGGCAGCGCAGTGAGCGAGCCCGAACCCTGGTCCTTGTTAAGCTTGGCGGCGCGCTCGAGCAGGCGGGAATGCAGGTAGAAGACGTCGCCCGGATAGGCTTCGCGGCCCGGCGGACGGCGCAGCAGCAGCGACATCTGGCGGTAGGCGACGGCCTGCTTGGACAAGTCGTCATAGATGATGACCGCGTGCATGCCGTTGTCACGGAAATACTCGCCCATGGTGCATCCGGTGAACGGCGCGATGTATTGCATCGGTGCCGGATCGGAGGCGGTCGCTGCGACGATGATCGAATATTCCAGCGCGCCCTGCTCTTCGAGCACCTTCACGAACTGCGCGACGGTGGAGCGCTTCTGCCCGATCGCAACATAGACGCAATAGAGCTTGATGTTCTCGTCCGGCTGCGCGTTGAGCGGCTTCTGGTTGAGAATGGTATCGAGCGCGACCGCGGTCTTGCCGGTCTGACGGTCGCCGATGATCAGCTCGCGCTGGCCGCGGCCGATCGGGATCAGCGCATCGATCGCCTTGAGGCCGGTCGCCATCGGCTCGCTCACCGATTTGCGCGGAATGATGCCGGGCGCCTTGACGTCGACGCGCATGCGCTTGTCGGCCTTGATCGGGCCCTTGCCGTCGATCGGGTTACCGAGTGCGTCGACGACGCGGCCGAGCAGGCCCTTGCCGACCGGCGTGTCGACGATGGCGCGGGTGCGCTTGACCGTCTGGCCTTCCTTGATTTCGCGGTCGGCGCCGAAAATGACGATACCGACGTTGTCGGTTTCGAGGTTCAGCGCCATGCCGCGCGTACCGTTTTCGAACTCGACCATCTCACCGGCCTGGACATTGTCGAGGCCGAAGACGCGGGCAATGCCGTCGCCGACGGACAGCACCTGTCCAACTTCGGAGACCTCGGCCTCCTGGCCAAAATTCTTGATCTGGTCCTTGAGGATCGCGGAAATTTCCGCGGCGCGGATGTCCATCAGCCTGCCTCTTTCATCGCGTGCTTGATCGAATTGAGTTTGGTGCGAAGCGAGCTATCGACCATGCGGCTGCCGAGTTTGACAACAAGGCCGCCGATGATCGACGAATCGACTTTCACGTTGAGAGAAACGTCCTTGCCCGTGACCGACTTCAACGCGGTCTTGAGCGCATCGAGATTCTTGTCGCTGAGCTGTTCGGCCACCGTGACGTCGGCGACGGCCTCGCCCTTGAACTTCGCCACCAGCGCGCCGAACGCGCGGATCACCTGATTGACAGCGAACAGCCGGCGATTGGCGGTGAGAACTTTGAGGAAGTTGGCGGAAATGCCGGAAATACCAGCTTTCTCGAGCACTGCCGACAATGCCCTCAACTGGGCTTCGGAAGAAAAAACCGGGCTGCGAACGAGACGCTTCAGATCGGCGCTGTCCGCCAGCATCGCATCGAAGGTGTCGAGATCGGCTTTCACCGCATCAATCGATCGTTCGTCACGCGCCAATTCGAACAAGGCCGTTGCATAACGACCGGACACTCCCGACACGGACGGATTATCAGCCACAAGCGCGCTCTTTTTGCTGTCAAACTCGCAAGGGAAAAACCGTCGCCAAAATGCGGCGCCTAGCGATCCAAGCCCTTGGAGTTCAAGCGGGACTTCGATTTTCGACCGGCACAGGCAGTGCCGGGATCGTTAAAATCGCGGCTTTGCTAACATAGCAAGAGTGCAGGTGCAATATGACGGGCTGCACGCGCGATGCCTTGCCACAAGCGATGCGCAGGCCAAACGCTCTGCGATTCGCTTCGGTGGGTTGCAGCAAGATCGGTATTCAGAAACCGGTTAGCAGCACTGGAATTCGTTCCGCGCAATATTGCATAGCAGCATTCCCGAAGTGCTAGGGAACACGGAATGGCGTCCGGCCATTCCCTGCCCGCATTACTTGCAGAAAACTCGACAACCCCAGCGAGAACTTCATTCATCAGTATTTCATAGTATATAAGGGGTTAAAGAATCGTTAAAATCTCAGTATTACGGAACATGTTCGACCTTCTGTTTCGTATAACAAGATGTTTCAGGCTGAGATAATCCGGTTCTACTGCCCCTTTTATGCCTCATTGCGAAATCAAACGGCACCCGTTCACAACGGAGCGGGGGTTCCACTTGCCGCATATGTGGCAATACTACACTGAGGGACAGATATAATGCTGAAACTTAACAAGCAGGCATTGGGGAAAATCACCCAGTCGCGTACGGCGCTTATCCTTTTTGCCGCTGCTGCTTTCACCGGTGGCACTGCCTCCGAGGCCTCGGCGAGGTCCTATCGGCACCACCATCATCACCATTACGCCCACCATGTCGTCCGGCCCGAGACCTCGCCCTGGCGCGACGCCAATGCCACGATCTCCCCGTCCTCGGGCACCGGCCGCTCGTTCTCGGGCATGGCCTCGTTCTACGGCAACGAGTCCGGCAGCCGGACGGCGTCCGGCCAGCGCTTCAACCAGGAAGCCATGACTGCGGCCCACAGGAGCCTGCCGTTCGGCACGAAGCTCAGGGTCACCCATGGCGGCCGGAGCGTCGTTGTCACCATCAACGATCGCGGCCCGTTCGTTCGCGGCCGGGTGCTCGATCTGTCCACGGGCGCCGCGCGCGCCATCGGCCTGACTGGCGCTGGCGTCGGCCAGGTTGTTGCCGAGGTCGTCCAGTAACTCGCGCAGGTCTACGCGCACCTTTCAGGACATCAGTGCGATTTTGTCTTGCGCCTTTCAGGCGACAGAACGAGCTTTTCACTGAGCGCAAAACCCGCCGTCGCAAACGACGGCGGGTTTTGCTTATGCGCTTACATCGTCATTCCGGAGCGATGCGACAGCATCGAATCCGGAATCTCGAGATTCCGGGTCTGGTCCTTCGGAACCATCCCGTAACGACGGCATAAGAATGTTGTCATAAAAAACTCTGCGGATCGACGTCGACTTCGAGCTTGAGATTGCCCTTGGTCTTGGGACCAGCGGCGAGCCATTCGCGCAAGTAGTCCGACAGATCGACGTTACGCAGCGACTTCACCAAAAGCCGAAACCGATAGCGCCCCTTGATCACCGCGAGCGGCGCTTCGGCAGGCCCCAGGACCTTGATCCGCTCGTCAATCGGAGCGATGGCGGCAAGCTTGCGCGCAAAGCCTTCCGCCGTGGGACGGTCCCCGGCCGAGACGATCAGGCTCGCAAGCCGTCCGAACGGCGGGTAACCGCTTTTCTCACGCATCTCGATTTCACTGGCATAAAACGCTTCGCGGTCGCAGGCGACCAGCGCCTTCATCACGGGATGTTCGGGCTGGTGCGTTTGCAAATAGCCGACGCCCTGGCCCTGGTCGCGCCCGGCGCGCCCGATCACCTGGTTCAGCAATTGCCAGGTGCGTTCGGCGGCGCGCGGATCGCCATTGCTCAAACCGAGATCGGCGTCCACCACGCCGACCAGATTGAGCCGTGGAAAGTGATGTCCTTTGGCGACGAGCTGCGTGCCGATGATGATGTCGACGCGGCCTTCGGCAATCTCGTTCAATTCGCTACGCATGGTCTCGATCGAGGTGATGAGATCGCTCGACAGCACCATGGTCCGCGCGTCCGGAAAGAGCTCGGCCGCCTCTTCCTGCAAGCGCTCGACGCCGGGGCCGACTGCGACCAGCGACTCCTCCGCCGCGCAATGCGGACAGATATGAGGACGCGGCATCGAGAAGCCGCAATGATGACAGACCAGCCGCTGGCGAAAACGATGATCGACCAGCCATGCATCGCAAATGGTGCAGGCGAAGCGATGCCCGCAGGCACGGCACAAGGTCAGCGGCGCATAGCCGCGCCGATTGAGAAACAGCAGCGCCTGCTCGCGTCGCTCGATCACGGAGCGAATTTCGCCGGCCAACCGTGGTGAGATGAAGCGGCCGCGCTGCGGGGCCTCGCGCCTCAGATCGATCGCCTCGATATGCGGCATATGCTGGCCGCCGAACCGCGATGGCAGCGCGATGCGCTGATAGCGGCCCTTGCGCGCATTGACCTCGGTTTCGACCGACGGCGTGGCTGACGCCAGCACGACCGGGATCTTGGCGATATGGGCGCGTACCACCGCCATGTCGCGGGCATGATAATGCGCACCGTCGTCCTGCTTGTAGGCCTGGTCGTGCTCTTCATCGACGACGATGAGACCGAGATCGGCATAGGGCATGAACAACGCCGAGCGCGCGCCGACCACGACCGGCGCTTCGCCGCTTGCAATGGCGGCCCAGTTGCGTTGCCGCGTGCGTGGCGTCAGTTCGGAATGCCATTCCAGCGGCCTCACCCCGAAGCGCCGCGAGAAGCGGTCGAGAAACTGGCCGGTGAGCGCGATCTCCGGCATCAGGATCAGCGACTGCTTGCCGCGGCGAATGGTTTCTGCGACCGCCTCGAAATAAACCTCGGTCTTGCCCGAACCCGTGACGCCGTCGAGCAGTGCGACATGGAACGTGCCGTTGGCAGCGAGCGCGCGCATCGCGTCCACCGCCGTGCGCTGCTGACGCGAGAATTCAGGGACAGCGAAGGCCGGATCGGGCGCAGGCGGCGCGAGCGACCGCGGCATCGCCTCGATCGTGAGCGTGCCTTCATCGACAAGGCCATCGACGACGCCGGCGCTGACGCCGGCTTCCTTCGCCGCGTCCGACTTGCCGTGCAGCAGGCCGTCAGAGAGCAGTTCAACCAATCGCCGCCGTGCCGGCGTCATGCGCTGTGGCGGCGGGCCGGTCAGGCGCACACCCGTCCGCACGCGTTCAGGGCCGAGATCATCGCCCATGCGCAGGCACATTCGCAGCACCATGCCGCGCGCCGACAGCGTGTAATTGGCAACCCAGTCGACGAGCGCGCGCAGCTCCGGCTTGAGCGGCGGCACGTCGAGCTTCTCGGCGACCTCCTTCAGACGATTGTGCAGACGCGGGTCGGGCCTGGCGTTCTCGGCCCAGACCACGCCGACCACCTCGCGCGGGCCGAGCGGGACGCAGATCACATCGCCTGTCTTGAGCTCCAGCCCGCGCGGAACGCGATAGGAATAGGTCTGGTCGAGCGCAACGGGCACCAGCACATCGACGACCCCGGTCGATGAAGCTGGCGAAGAGGAAGCGCGCGGTGCGTGGTCGTCCATCTAGAGCTCTGGTTCCAGCAAAATTAGCGAAGGGTAAACCAAGGCGATGCGATATAATCATAAGGAATCGTCACGCTAAAAGCAGATATGGCAAAGCCAGCACCCACCCTACAGCCGATTGAGCTTGACTGCGCCGACGAATCGATCGCGCTGGAGATGGCGCGTTGGCTGGCCTTTTTGCGAGCCGAGCGGCGTTTGTCGCCCAAGACGTCGGAAGCCTATGCGCGCGACCTGCGCCAGTTCCTTGAGTTTCTCGCCGAGCACTGGCAAGCACGCGTGACGCTTAAGCGTTTTGCCGCGCTCGAAGCCAGCGATATCAGGTCCTTCATGGCCAAACGGCGCGCGGACGACATCGCCAGCCGCTCCCTGATGCGCGCACTCGCGGGCCTTCGTTCGTTCGGGCGCTTCCTCGAACGCGAAGGCCGCGGCAAGGTCGGCGCGCTATCCGCCATTCGCGCACCCAAGGTCGGCAAGAGTCTGCCAAAGCCGTTGCCGATGGAAGCGGCGAAACGTCTTGCCGATGCCGACGAGCGCGCGGGCGAAGATCGCGATCCCTGGATCTGGGCGCGCGATGCCGCTGTCATGGCACTCCTCTATGGCTCGGGCCTGCGCATTTCCGAGGCGCTCGGATTGAAGCGCCGCGATGTGCCCGAGCCGGGCGCCGGCGATGTGCTGATCGTCACCGGCAAGGGCAACAAGACGCGGATGGTGCCGGTTCTGCAAAATGTCCTGGCGTTGATTCAGGACTATGTGGCGATGTGCCCGCATGCTTTGCCGCCGGAAGGCCCGATCTTTGTCGGCGCCCGCGGCGGACCGCTGAAGCCCCGCATCATTCAGCTCACCATGGCGCGGCTGCGCGGCGCGCTTGGCCTGCCTGACAGCGCAACGCCGCATGCGCTCAGGCATTCCTTTGCCACCCACCTGCTGTCGCGCGGCGGCGATTTGCGCGCGATCCAGGAATTGCTCGGCCACGCCTCGCTCTCGACGACGCAGATCTACACCGGCATCGACAGCGGGCGGCTTCTGGAAGTG
>Ga0307476_10002704_pt1 | contig 10531 bp, 8 predicted proteins | sample atmos_gasesECM2C_2_FD_203314 | JGI IMG/M metagenome (GOLD analysis project Ga0307476, IMG submission 203314) | Hardwood forest soil microbial communities from Morgan-Monroe State Forest, Indiana, United States - atmos_gasesECM2C_05 | ecosystem: Environmental > Terrestrial > Soil > Temperate...
TCGGGCGACACACTGGGCTGCGGATGCAATTCTTCGTCGAATTCCGTCATTAGTTCCACAGGGCGATTCTTCTCCAACCAGGTATAGCAAGTATTGCGCACAATTTGCAAAAGCCAGGCGCGCGCATCGCCGCCGTGGAACCCGCGAAAAAAGCGGTAGGCACGGAGCATGGCCTCCTGGGCGACGTCTTCAGAATCGGCGCGGCTTTTCAGCAGCCAGCGCGCCAGATTGAAAGCGGCGTCGAGATGCGGCAAAACGAGCAGCTCAAAGCGCGCCCGGTCCTGCGCATCCAACACGTCCGAGCCTTTCCCCTGGTCAAATCCACTCATGGGCAATAACCGCCTGGAGGGCCATTTTATTCCCAATCCCTCTTGGATGGGACTAATTAAGCAAAGGGTTGGTTAGCAGAAAAATTTGGAATAATTGCCGGCCCCTGCTGGTCTGGACAAGCGAAACACGTCCCATACGCGGCGCGGGCTCCCTGGACTCTCTCACCCGCGCCGCCCTCCCAAGAAAATTGGCGGGAAAGGGCGGCAAAAATAGTTCCGGCTAGGGGTGTCGGCAAACATCCAGGAGAAGAAAATGACCGAGAAGGCCAAAGACGAAATCCTGTACGACCACAATCACGACGGAATCGATCGGCGGGGTTTTCTGAAGTGCATGGCTTGGGCTGGTACCGGGGCATTCTGCGTGATGAGCGGCGGGGTCTTGAAATCCTACAGCCTCAGCCGGCTGCCGGCGTTGCGCGGCAAAGAAGCCATGGGCGAACTGAGCTTCGTGCAAATCAGCGACAGCCACATGGGTTTCAATAAGCCCGCCAATCCGGACGTAGCGGGCACCCTCAAAGCCGCGGTTGACAAAATCAATGCGTTGCCAATGGAGCCGGAATTCATGCTGCATACCGGCGACATCAGCCACCTCTCGAAGCCCGAGGAATTCGATACCGTCGACCAGATTCTGAAAAGCGCGAAGCCCAAGGATGTTTTTTATGTGCCGGGCGAGCACGACGTGCTGAACGATGACGGAAAACAGTTTCTCGAGCGCTACGGAAAAGGCAGCAAAGGCGTGGGTTGGTACAGTTTTGACAAGAAGGGCGCGCACTTCATCGGACTGGTTAACGTCATGAACCTAAAAGGCGGCGGGCTCGGTTCGCTAGGCCACGAGCAGCTCGAATGGCTGGAAGATGACGTGAAGCACCTGAAGCCCAGCACGCCCATCGTGGTGTTCGCGCATATTCCGCTGTGGTCGGTGTATCCGGAGTGGGGCTGGGGCACGGAAGACAGCGCCCAGGCGCTAGCTTATCTGAAGAAATTCGGCTCGGTGACAGTGCTTAACGGCCACATTCACCAGACGCTGCAGAAGATTGAAGGCAACGTAACGTTTCACACGGCCGCGTCCACGGCGTTTCCGCAACCGGAGCCGGGGAAGGCACCTTCGCCGGGGCCGATGAAAGTGCCGACGGAACAACTGAAGAGCGTTCTCGGTATCACCGATGTGAACTACGTGCAGGGGCAGCACGCGCTGGCGGTGGTCGATTCGACTCTCGCGTGACCCGAAAGCAGGCCAAAAGCCAGTGTAGTCGGTAAATCTGATAAACAGGAGAAAAAGCATGAGGAGGAGTGTATTTATGGCAGTTCTTGCAGGAACTCTGGCAATCGGAATGACCAGCGGGGGCCAGAAAGGCTTTTCGGCGAGCGCGCAGCAGAAGCCCGAGACAACAGAGGTGAAGATCGACAACTTCAGCTTCGGGCCGGCAGAACTTCGGGTTCCCGTGGGCACAGCGGTAACCTGGACCAATCGCGACGATATTCCACACACGGTGGTGAGCACGGACGGCGCATTCAAGTCCAAGGTGCTCGATACGGACGAGAAGTTTACGTTCACCTTCAGCAAAGCGGGAACGTATCCGTATTTCTGCTCGATTCACCCGAAGATGACCGGCAAAGTCATCGTCGAGTGAGTGCCGAGCGACCTTGCACCCGTTGGACACCAAGGCAGCTATCCTGGCCAAGCAGGCACAGCACGACGTACTCGTTCTAAGTTATATAATAAGTAAGTTATAATACAAAATTATAGAAGGTCAAGAGCGATTTTAGGCTTTTTGGGTCAGAATTTCGCGGGTGGTTTCTCGAAGCAGCGGCGGGTGTGACCGATCGGCAAGCGAAACGGCGGAGAGAGAAGAGGGCAAAATCAAAGTGAAATCACGGGCGGGCCGGAGTAGTACTATTCGTGATTCTGATGAGGAATCCGGAGGGTGCCCTTTACTTATCTTGTTGCGATGACAAGACTTAATGGAATTTGGGAAAGGTCATAGAGGCGAAAAAGGAGCAGTTTGTACTACACCCCTGGTACCCCTTCGAGTGGCTCTCGGGACCCATTGTCGCGCGCAATCAAGGTGCGTAGTCTCTGAGGAACGGGTTGGGGGCCGCGCGGGGACAGCGGCTCCGCAAGGGGTCGTGTGCTGCTACCCAACCCGCCACTTTCGTTTTGCTTCCCTCGGCATCTAAAACCAGCGTGTAGGAAGGGAGGGCTTCGACTAAGGCCCTCCTTTTCTTTCCGATCGAATGGTATGCACCTTGCTTTCTAGTGCGGCTATGTCCCGCCAAATTTCGGTAAGCCGGTGGCAATGAAGGGGATGAGAATAAGGGCGCGGTCGAATCCTGAAGGGTTCGCACGACACGTGCAGGGGATAAACAACATCGTCCGAAGACTAGTTGCGTTTTTGCTGGTCGCGTTGCCGCTGCACGCGACCTTTGTGCAGGTCGTGCACGCGGGCAAGCCAGCGCTCCCAAGATTGAAAGCGGAAACGCAGGAAGCGTTTGACCGTTACGCAAAACTCGTGGAATTGCGAAATGAAGCCGAGTTGAAGCGGGGCACGAGCCTGCTGTGGGTCGATGGACTCTCCGACGAGAAAGGCCGGGAGGCTTATGCGGGGCTGAAACGGGGCGAAGTGAAGCTCCAAAAGCTGGAATTGCTGGACCATCAGAAACCCATCGCTTGCCCAGGAGGGATGATTCATCACTGGATCGGGATCGTGTTCATTCCGAGCGCCAAACTCGATGATGTTCTGGGAGTGCTTGAGGATTATGACCGGCACTCGGTGTACTACGCGCCAGACGTCGAACGATCGAAAATCGAATCGCGAGATGGCGATCACTTCCGCGTGTTTTTGCGTTTTCGGCGGCACAAGGTGATTACCGTGGTGCTGAACACCGAACACGAAGTCGAGTACTTCCACGATGGGCCGGGAAGAGCGCACAGCCGCAGCTCGGCGCTACGGATCGCCGAAGTAGAAAACGCCGGGAAGAGCGATGAACAGGAAAAGGCACTTGGCGAGGATGGCGGCTTCTTGTGGCGGATGGAAACGTGGTGGCGGATGGAAGAGCGCGACGGCGGGGTTTATGTGCAAAGCGAGGTGGCTTCGCTGACGCGGGACATTCCCACCGGTCTGGGCTGGATGATCAAGCCGTTTGTGATCGACATCCCGAAGGAATCACTCACTTTTACGCTGGAAGCTACGCGCAGAGCAGTGGAGGCCCACCGCGCAGCCGGCGGATCTGCTGTTTCCTGTTTCTTACAATCTCCGGGCAGGAAGAGCGACTTTCCTCTCGGCGGAATCCCTCAGCAGGTCCCAGACGTCAGCGGCATGGCGGTCCCAAGTCCACGCCTCAGCAGCTTTCGCGGCCGCGTCACCGACTTTTCTCCGCAGCGTTGGGTCGAGATAAAGGCGCTCGAACATTTGGGCGAGAAGTTGCGCGTCGTCGAACTGGCAAAGAATGAATCCATCCGTTCCATCGTGAATCAGATCGGCCACCCCGGCATGAGCGGAAGTAATGACGGGCAAGCCGCAAGCCATGGCTTCCGCAACGGGCAAGCCGAAAGAGTCTTCGCGGCTCGGGCTGGCGTAGAGATCGGCGGCTGCATAGAAATCGAGGACATCCTCACGCGGGGATTCAAAGCGGCAGCGCTCTGAAATGCCGAGCGATTTTGTGAGTTCACGGAAAGAGCCGGGAGAGTCCTCCCCGGCCGCAATGACCAGAATTGGTAATTCCCGGAGAACACTCACGGCGCGGAGGACGGTGCCGAGTCCTTTGGCGCGCCAATCGTTTCCGATCAAGAGCAGCACGAAATCACGCTCCTGAATGTTGCGACGCTGCCGCGCGGCGGAACGCAACGCAAGCCGGACGGGGGGCGAAAACTGCGCCGGGTCAACGCCATTCGGAATGACGCGGACATCTTGCCGCCGAAAATAGCCGTTCAGAAGCGCCGCCGTCCGCGAGGAGACGGCCGCCAGTGAAACTCTTGGGGCTGCATAAATGCGGCGCTCCAATCCAGACAGAAGAGCGTAGTAGGCACGCCGATGGAACCGCCGAAGAAATCCGATTTGTGGGGAATCCGATGACTCTTCGCGGGCGAGTTCCCGGAGGCGATGGAATAGGGCGTGAACGATGACGACGTCAGCATCCAGGCAGTTAACTCCGGGAGAAAAAACGAGGTCAAATCGAAGGCCATGAAACTGACGATCCCAGGCGCGGCAGATTGAATTCAGGAAAAGCCAAGCGAGGAATTGCAGAAGATGAGGGCCAGGAAGGGAAGGAACTTTATGCCAAAGTATGGCTCCGGAATCTTCTGAGCTTGCGGCGCGTTGTCCAGCGATCGGGAGACCCTCAACGCGCTGGGAATAGAGATGAATCTCGCAATGATGCTTGCGGGCGAGGCGTTCGAGCAACTCGGCTAGAGCGCGTTCCGTGCCATGCCGGCGGTCAACGAAAGGTGAGACGACGGCGAGGCGCAAGTTAGCGCATCCGTGGCCGCGGATCATAGATGGGGGAAAGCGGAGCGGTAATGGCGAACTGGGCGAAGACGGCCAAAGAGGGGAGGCGGAAGAGAACACCAAGAAGATTGGAAATCGAGCGAAGGGTGCTTGGCCAAACGGCGGAAAAGAGGCGTCCTGTATGGAACGGGATGGCTGGCGACGGTAAGTACGCGGTATCGGCGGTCAGGCATGGCGGGCCCCTGAATTTCCGGCGCGGCGTGCGGCGAAGAAATCTATCGAACTCAAAGAGATGCCCCGCAGTGGAGTATAACCCGTTTCCCGATATGGCCGGCTGTGCTAAACTAGCTTGGTTCCGCAGGGGTTTGCGGTTCACTGTAAGTCTCCGCACTGGTGTTGTTTTATTTGGGCGGCCGTAAGACGGCCGACTTCTCGGCGACCGTACGCCGGTACGTGTGATTTTCGGCAGCCATCCGGCCGCGATCGAAGACGGCCGCGGGTCGGTTGTCGTTCACCGAAACTGTTCTGCGGCGCAAAAATTCTTCCATCGATGACTGCGGCCAAGCCGCGGTCACGTGAAACAAACGAGGATGTGTCATGTCCGGGCATTCAAAATGGGCCACGATTAAACACAAAAAAGGGGCCACCGACGCGAAGCGCGGCCGCGTTTTCACGCGCATCATCCGCGAAATCAGCATTGCCGCACGGATCGGCGGCGGCGAACCGAACTCCAATCCGCGGCTGCGAACAGCAATTCTGGCGGCGAAGGCCGCGAACATGCCGGGTGAAAACGTGGAGCGCGCCATTCTGCGCGGCACCGGGCAACTCGAAGGCGAGCAGTATGAGGAAGCGACCTTTGAAGGCTATGGGCCAGGCGGCGTGGGAATGTTGATTCAGGTGGTCACGACGAACCGTAACCGTGTGGTCGGCGAGTTCCGTCACTTGATGAGCAAGAACGGCGGCAACATGGCCGAAGCCGGAGCGGTTGGATGGATGTTCAGCCGCAAGGGCGAGATTTCCGTGGCCAAGGAAGCGGCAAGCGAGGACAAACTGCTGGACCTCGTGCTGGAAGCCGGCGCCGAAGATTTGAAGGACGACGGCTCCTCCTGGTACATAGTAACGCCACCGGACGCGCTCGAGAAAGTGAAGGAAGCGCTAAGCAAGGCGGGAATCACTCCCGAGTCGGCGGAGATCGCGATGGTGCCGCAAAACTACATCAAGTTGACTGGCCCGCAAGCGACACAGATGGTGCGTCTTGTCGAAGCGCTCGAAGAACACGACGACGTGCAACACGTTTACGCGAACTTCGACATCGATGAATCGGAAATCCAGGCGGCCGTCGGCGCCAATTGAACCTGCCCAGTTCCTTTGCGGCCACTGCGGCACCGCCGTGGCCCTTTTCAGCGCTCCTCTCCGTTCGGACAAACAATTACAAAAAGTTGGCGAGGGTCAGGCGTTCGCCGTAGACTTGGTGCCATGAGCAAGGCGACCGTCAGAAGTCAAAAGAACGGGAAGTGTGGCTGCATGCGCGTTCTTGGAGTGGACCCTGCCGCTACCGGGCCAAGCGGGTTTGGAATTGTCGAAAGCAACGGACGACGTTACAACATGCTTCATTATGGAATTCTAAAGGTGGCCCCGAAGCGTCAGAGAGAATGCGCGGGCGCGGTGCTGCAAGACGTGCATGCTCGAGTGTGCGGTTTGATTAACGAGTTTTCCCCTGATGCCGTGGCCGTGGAGAGTGTCTTTACGGCGTTGAACATGCGCACGGCGCTGCGGCTGGCGGAAGTGCGCGGCGTTATCCTGCTTGCGGCCGCTCAACACGGCGTGACCGTTTACAGTTACGCGCCGCGCGAAGTGAAGGCCTCCGTCGCAGGTCACGGCCAAGCCGACAAGCGACAAATGCAAATGATGGTGCGGGCTCTGCTTTCGATGAAAGAAACTCCGGAACCGTCGGACGCGGCAGACGCACTGGCCGTGGCTCTGTGCCATTTGCAGACGGAGCAAGCGCGGCAACGGTTTGGCCTGCCCGATTCGCACACGCCAACGAATGCGTCAACGAAACGGACCGCTCTTCACGCTGCGGTCGGTTCCGCTGGCTTGTCCAACGAAATTCGCCTTAGGGGCACAACGCGAGGCGGGTTGCCGCGCATCGTATCGACGCGTTGACCGTTTTACGGTCACAGATGACTTTGACTGCTTTGCGGTCACACTTGACATTGATGCTTTACACTCGCAAAGGACTATGAAGACCTTCCTGTTTCGGACCATGCTGGCGTTTGCTGTGGCCTTGATGGCGGTCTCCGCTTCCCTTCCCGCTCCTGCTCCGGCTGGCGCCAAACTGACTTTTCGACGGGTCTTCAAAGGAAGCTCGCCCGAATTTATCGAGATTACCGTCCGAGAAGATTCCGATGCGGCCGCCTACGAAATTCGACAGTTGGATGAGGACGCCGGGTCGTCACCCTTCCAGGTGAGCGCGGCATGGCGCACGAAGATGTTCGATCTGGCGGCGCAACTTAAACATTTCCAGGGGCCGGATCTCGACGTGCACCGCAAGATCGCTAATCTCGGGGAAAAAACGTTTCGTTGGGAGTCGGGCACGGAAGTCCATGAAACGAAATTCAATTACACTTTGAATCCGGCGGCGGCCCAACTGCTGCAGATTTTTGAGGGGCTGGCGCGTCAGCAGGAAAACGTGGACTTGATTGCACGGCGGATGAAATACGACCGCTTGGGAATCAATGACGCTTTACTGCAATTCGAATCGGATCTGAACCGCAGCCTTCTGCCGGAACCGCAGCGGGTCGTGCCCCTGCTCGATCAGATTGCGGGGGATTCCCGATTTGTTGAGATAGCGAGGCAACGGGCGCGGTCCCTTGCTGAGCGCATCCGCCACCAAAGCTAAGAAACGACTTCAACAATTCAATCAATTTGTGGAACGTTCGGACCATATTTCCGTTCGAGGTTTGTGAATGGTATCCATATGGCCAGAATCCACAATTCTGTATATTCCTCAAGGAATTGGAAGGCGAGGAGGAAGCATTTTACGCATGGATTTTCCATAATCCATTCTATCTTACTGAAATTAAACAATTTATTTGAAGATAAGGTAATCATTAATTTTGGCACAATTTATGCATAATTTATGAGAGGATGTGTCCCGATTTTGGGGGAGTGGGTGGACTCCCTTGAAACTTTCTCATATTCGTTTGCACGCCACGATCAGCTGCTCAAACTAGCGAGTTCTCGAAAGGAGCTCTAGCTTTATGAAGAATCCGTGGCTTTTGATTGGTTTGGTGCTCGCATTATCCGCTTTCTTTTCAACCTCGGTCCTAGCCCAGGAAACGACGGGAGGGTTGCAGGGTATTGTCAAAGATCCTTCAGGAGCCGTGGTGCCTGGAGCCAAGGTCGTTGTCACCGGCACTTCGTTGGTAGGCAGTAAAGAAGCCGTGACGGATGGCAGTGGTTACTACCGCTTCGCCAATCTTCCGCCGGGCATTTACACTCTGACAGTAACGGCCAAGGGCTTCTCGACTGTCAAGCGCGAAGGGCTAAACCTCGAAGTCGGCCACCTTCCATCGGTGGACATCTCGCTGGAAGTTGGCACGGCCTCGACTGTGGTCGAGGTGACCAGTGCGGCTCCACAGATCGACACGACGACCTCCCGCACCATGACCAACGTCACAGAGGACGTGATCAACTTCATCCCTCATGGCGAATCCTTCCAGTCGGTCATCCAGTTTGCTCCTTCTGCCCGCAATGAGCCCTTGGCTGGCGGTATGGGCTCTGGATTCTCCGGAACAGGCGGATGCTCCCCCTCCGGATGTTCCAACGGTGGCGCGGCCGGATACCAGGTCGGCGGCGCGGCAGACTCGGAGAACGGGTACCTCGTCGAAGGCCAGGATACCGCCAACAATATTGGCGGCTATTCGCACACCAACGTGCCTTTTGACTTTATCGATGAAGTCCAGGTGAAAACGACGGGCATCGAAGCCGAACACGGTGCCGCTTTGGGTGGCGTGGCCAACGTCATCATGAAAAAGGGCGGCAATCATTATCATGGCTCGGTCGTCGCTCAGTACAATTCCTCGGCGATGAATGGTTCGCCAAACGATTACGACCGTTACAATCCCCAGTCCAACGGCTGCTCACCTCCGGCTTCCGGCGCCCCTCCTGTTCCGGGATGCCCTGCTTTTGTCAATTCCGGGATTGGAGCGACCGACCCAAACTTCCAGCTATACGATCCTAAGAAGGACAACACCAAGGACTTTTTTCCTGGTTTTACTCTCAGCGGCCCCATCAAAGCGGATCGCATCTGGTTTTTCGCTGGGTTCAATCCTCAATTCACCAAACTCCGCCGCACGGTGAACTTTGGCACTACGGCCACCCCCAATAACCTGAATTTCGACCAGAACGAACAGACCTATTATACGAACGCGCGAATAGACGCAGTCGTAAATAAATACATCCGCGTCTATAGCTCATGGCTCTATCAGTATCAGCGCTTGAGTGGCGAGGAGATGCCATTCGCAGATTCGACCACCGGGATGTTTAACTTCACCGCCACCTCACCTCCGTCGTCTTTCGCGCATTACCTGGGTTTTGGGGCTCCCAATAACACCACCAACGTTGGAGCTGACTTCACGCTTACGCCGCGGTTGGTCGCCACCACCCGGTTCGGGTATTTCTTTGAGAACTACAAAGACTTCGGCTTCCCCACAGGTGGGGCCATCTTCGCCTGGCAAACGAACGGCGTAGGCGCTACCGACGCGAATGGACAGCCGCTGCCCGCTTCGTTGCAGCAAGCTGCCGGCTACGTCAACGTTGCCAGCAACATCAACACGACCGTACGAAACGCCAACAAGCACGTGCAGTTCAACCAGGACCTGGCGTGGTTCAAGAGCGGATGGTGGGGCACGCACAACTTCAAGTTCGGTTACCAGCTCAACCAACTGTCCAACGCCATCTATCAGCACTATAACGAACCGAGGGTCAACCTCTTTGTGGGAAGTAGCGGCGCCAAGGCAATCTCTCCTTACGGCGTGCAAGGTTCCGTGGGACAGGCCAATTGCGTGGGCCAGTACGATGTGGTCCTAGACTCGAGTGGTAATCCTAAGTCTTGCCAAGGCCTCTATGGCTGGGCTCAGGTGTTTGACTACGGATCTGGTGGATATGCACTCAGCCACAACCACGGCCTTTTCGTACAGGATTCCTGGACTCTCGGTAAGGGCTTAACCATCAATGCAGGTGTTCGCATCGAGAAGGAAAACCTGCCCGCCGAGGATCAGCCATCCGGCGGGATCAGCAATCCCATCAACTTTAGCTGGGGCGATAAGATTGCTCCCCGCTTTGGGGCTGCTTGGGATGTCTTCCGGAACGGAAAGATGAAGATATTCGGCGGCTACGGCGTGGTCAATGACGTCTTGAAACTGAATCTGGCCATCAGTTCCTTTGGCGGCCAGTACTGGCAGAACTGCGCCTATGCCTTGGATTCCGGCGGCGGCGCCAACCTCAGCGCCATTCTTCCGGCCTACAATAGCAACGGGCGCTACTGCGGCGGCGTCGGCACCAATTCCGCTACGCAAGCAACATGGACGGGCAATACAACTCCTCCCGGTCTAGCATTCCTGGAAAACCAGAATTTCCGTACCTTCCCAACCACTTGCTCGACTTGCACGGCCACCGAAGAAGGCGTGGCTCCGGGGCTGAAGCCCTATCGCCAGCACGAATCCACGCTGGGAACCGACTACCAATTGACAA
>Ga0307476_10002706_pt1 | contig 10531 bp, 6 predicted proteins | sample atmos_gasesECM2C_2_FD_203314 | JGI IMG/M metagenome (GOLD analysis project Ga0307476, IMG submission 203314) | Hardwood forest soil microbial communities from Morgan-Monroe State Forest, Indiana, United States - atmos_gasesECM2C_05 | ecosystem: Environmental > Terrestrial > Soil > Temperate...
CGTACGCGACTGCTCGACGACGATTTCGAGGCTGGCGGACGAGCCTTCTTCGGTGGTCGCGGTAATCGTTGCATGGCCATCGCTCAGAGGCGAAACCAATCCGCTTGGGCTGATCTCGACGATACCGGTGGGCGTGGCTTGAAGATGAACTTGGCGCGTGAAGTCGCGCAGCGTTCCATCGGCAAGCTCGGCGGTCACCAGGATCTGCTGGCGGGCATCTGATCCGCGCAGCCGCAAAGGACCGGAGGGCTGATCGACATCGGACTGAAAATGCAGGCGCAGAGCGGCGGGGCTGCCGGCATTTGGCCCGAAATTGGCAGCGCGCGCGATCGGAGCCGCCGAAGGCATCATGCTCAGTGCGGCTATTGCCAAAGCTGTCCACGACATTCTCGTTTTCATGTCGTTGGCATCCTTAAACGAGTTCTCGCATCGGCTGAAGCCCGCCGTCCACAAGATATTGTGGCCGGCCGCTCAGGTCCGTGATAGTCGTCCGATTGGGATCGATACCCAGGTTGTGGTAGAGCGTGGCGAAGACTTCGCCGAACTGAACGGGCCGGTCGGCTACTTCACCGCCGAGCCGGTCAGTCGCGCCGATGACTTGTCCGGTCTTCATGCCGCCGCCGGCCAGCACGGCGCAGGAAACCCGCGGCCAGTGATCCCTGCCAGCGTCCTTGTTGATGACCGGCGTGCGTCCAAATTCGCCCCAGGCGACCACCGAAACGTCCTGGTCCAGCCCACGATCGTGCAAGTCCGTGACCAGCGCGCTCAGTCCACGGTCCAGCAGGGGCAAATCCTGCCTGGCCGTCTGGAAGTTGTGGGAGTGATAATCCCAGAAGCCAAATGCGACGGTGACGCACCGCGCGCCCGCCTCGACGAGCCGACGAGCGATGAGGAACTGCTCCGTCAGCCGCGGCGCCGCGTCCCCGCGCGGCCGTGCATCACCCTTGCCATAGCGCTCGATCACGCGCGGGTCTTCCTTCTGGTAATCCAGCGCCTCCAGCAGCTTGCTGGAGGTCAAAACGCCCATGGCCTGTTCGTTGAACGAGTCCATGCCGTCCATCAACCCGCTGGCATCGACGTCGCGGCGGAAGCGGTCAAACCCACGGAGAAGTGCCCGACGGTTCGCCAAACGGTCGAGTGTCACGCCGTTGAGGACCATGTCCGACTTTCCCTCGCCCTGCGGCCGGAATGAGCGGTGGCCGACGCCGAGGAAACCGGGGCCGGAATCGTTGTAGGGCCGATGCTGCATCGTTGGCTCGAGCCCGATAAAAAGGGGAACCGCCGGATCGATCGCGCCCTGAACTTTTGAAACGACCGAGCCAAATTCAGGCCATCCGCCGGGCGGCGGATTACGCTTGGGGCGGCCCGTCAAACAGGCAAAATCGGAGTGATCATCGATCGCATTGGAGATCGAGCGGACAATCGCCAGCTTGTCCATGATCGAGGCCAGCCGTGGCAAATGCTCACAAATCCGGATTCCGGGCACGTTGGTGGCGATCGGCTTGAATTCACCGCGGATTTCCGACGGGGCCTCGGTCTTGATGTCAAACAAGTCCTGGTGGGGCGGGCCGCCGGGCAGGTAAATCATGATGACGGCCTTGTGCGACCGGCGAATCCCTGCCTGGCCCTCGGCGCGCAGCAAATTCGGCAGCGACAGCCCGCCCAGCGCCAGGGCGCCGATGCGGATGAAATTTCGCCGCGATACGCCGTCGCAGAACCGGGAATTAGTCCCGTAGATGCTGAGCATGGGTCCGTCTCCAGAGTTGCGGCCCGCCGGTGCTGGAAAACCAATCACCCGATCAGCTCGCGCATCGGCTGGTATCCATCGACCAGGTACCGCGGCCGCCCGCTCAGGTCGTTCACCGTTGCTTTATTGGGATCGATGCCCAGATTGTGATAGAGGGTCGCGAAGACTTCGCCGAACTGGACGGGGCGATCGACCGCTTCGCCGCCGAGGCGGTCGGTGGCGCCGATCACCTGCCCGGCCTTGATCCCGCCGCCGAAGAGCATGGCGCACGATACCCGCGGCCAGTGATCGCGTCCCGCATCCTTATTAATGGCGGGCGTTCGTCCGAATTCGCCCCACACCACGACCGAAACGTCCTTGTCCAGCCCGCGTTGATAGAGATCTTCGACCAACGCACTGACGCCTTGATCGAGCAGCGGCAGGTCCTGCTTGAGCGCCTGGAAGTTCTGGCCGTGATGGTCCCATCGGCTGAAGGCCAGCGTCACGCAGCGCGCCCCGGCCTCGACCAGCCGACGGGCAATCAGGAAGTGCTCCATCAGCTTGGGTGCGCCGTCGTCGCGATTTCGCGGATCGCCTTTGCCGTAGCGCTGGACGACCTTGGGATCTTCGTTGTGCAGATCCAGTGCGGTGGCCAGCCTGCTTGAGGTCAACAGTCCGAAGGCCTGCTCGTTGAAGCTGTCCATTCCGCGCATCGTGCCGCTCGAATCGACTTCGCGGCGGAAGCGGTCGAGGCTCGAGAGCAAAGCGCGGCGATCCCAAAGGCGATCGAGCGTCATGCCGCTGAGCACCATGTCTTCCTGTCCGGCGCCGCTCGGCTTGAAGGGGGCATAGGCGGGACCGAGGAATCCGGGCGAGCCGGTATCGGCCCATTCCGGATGGCCCATCTTTGGCGAAAGACCGACGAACGGCGGAATCGCGGGATCGACCGGGCCTTGCAACTTGGCAAGCGTCGAGCCCAGGCACGGATAGCCGCCGGGCGGGGCTTCCCTGATCGTTCGACCTGTGAGGCATTGCACGGCATCATGCCCGCCGCTGGCGCCGACAATCGTTCGGACCAGTACCAGCCGGTGCATCAGCGATGCCAGCCGCGGGAGGTGCTCGGTAATCTGGATTCCGGTGACGCTGGTGTTGATCGGCTTGAATTCGCCGCGGATTTCGCTGGGGGCCTCTGGCTTGAGATCGAAAATGTCCTGGTGTGACGGACCACCAGGCAGATAGATCATGATGACGGCCTTGTGCGATTTGCCGAGTCCCTGCTGGGCTTCGGCCCGGAGGAGCTGCGGCAACGCAAGCCCTCCCAGACCCAAGGCGCCGATCTTCAGGAAATTCCGCCGGGATACGCCGTCACAGAACTGCGACTTTCCGCCATAGATTGTGAGCATAGGTTTCCGTCCCGTTGTTCAGCCCATTGCCTCAAACGACTTGCGCACCCATCCCGCGGCCTCCTGCCATCGGGAGCCTCTCATTTACCATACAAGCCCTTACCCATGTTTGTTGTTATCGAGACAACGAAAGCCCGGTTTTCAAGTTATTAGGGCTGACAGCCCCAATTGCGTTAGAATCGTCGTGTCGAGGTGCTCGAATGCAGGTTAAATGGCAGTGGATGTCATGGCTGGCGCTGCTGTCATGCGGTATCGTGGCGGGCGGTACGGGGCAGCAGGCGCCGGCACTTTGGGTTCTGACGCCACTCGTTCGCCCGCAGGTCCCCGCCGGTCTGGCCGAATCCGCCAACCCGATTGATGCATTTATTGCCGCGGAATACGAGGAGCACGGCCTCACGCCGGTCGGCCCGGCGGACAAGGGCACGCTGCTGCGTCGGGTCTACCTCGACCTGATCGGCTTGCCCCCGTCGCCGGCCGAGCAGGAGGCGTTTCTCAATGATGCTTCCTCCGATGCTTATGAAAAGGTGGTCGATCATCTGCTGGCCAGCCCGCAGTACGGCGTGCGCTACGGACGGCATTGGCTCGATGTCCTTCGCTACAGCGACGTCGATGAGCAGATGACCGCGTCGCCCGGGATTTATCTGTGGCGCGACTGGGTCATCCACGCGCTCAACAACGACCTTCCGTTCGATCAATTTGTCCGTGCTCAGCTTACGGGATATCGATCGACCGTCCGGACGCAGATGTCGGCGACCGGATACCGTTCGCGGATCGAGCCGCGGCCGGATGACATGTTCGCCCTCGGATTTTTGTCGCGCGGCCGCGTGCTGCGGGATGGAAAGGATAACCAGGATCTGTCCATCGGCGCCGTCGAGACAATTTCGACGGCATTCATGGGTCTGACCGTTGGATGCGCCAAGTGTCACGACCACAAATTCGACCCCATCACCAAGCGCGACTTCTATTCGATGAAGGCGCTGTTCGATCCGCTGGTCTTGCGCAAGGTTTATCTGGCGACGCCGGCCGAGATTTTCGCCAACGGACTTGCCCAGGACGCCCAGGAAGTGAAGCGCGCCGCCGCTCAGGCCCCGATCGACGCGCTGATCGGGCCTTACAAAAAGAAACTCTACGAACAGCGGTTGACGATGTTGCCGCCGGAGGCGCGGGCGATCCTGCTTAAGCCGGAAAACAAGCGCACCGTCGCCGAGCAGAAGATTGCCGATGACTATTTCCCCATCGTCCGGATCGACACCGACAAAATCCTGGAGATCATGCCGCCGGCCGGCCGCCGCAAGTACCAGGACCTGTTGCGGCTGCTCAATCCGATGGGCGGCGATGCTGCCGCGGATGGCGGCCGGCGGGTTTCCACGTTGACGGCATTCTGGACCGCGGAAGTCGATCCGCTCAAGGAAACCGAGAAAAGCTACATCCTGACCAGCGGCGATCCAAGCCGGCCCGAGAAAGATCATGAAGTTCAGCCGGGCTGGCCGTTCGCGCCATCGGATATCGATTTCCGCGATGGGCGAGTCGAAGCATTCTCCGATTGGCTGACCTCACCGCAGAATACGATGTTCGCCCGCGTGGCGGTCAATCGGCTCTGGCAATGGCACTTCGGGGTGGGGCTCCAGAAGAATTCCAGCGATTTTGGAAAGCTTGGGGGAGAGCCGTCCAACGCGAAGCTGCTCGACTGGCTGGCCAGCGAGTTCGTCGGCAGCGGCTTCAGCATGAAGACGATCCATCGGATGATCGTCACTTCCGCCACCTATAAGATGTCTTCCCAATTGGATCCTGCGCTGGCCGAGGCCGACCTGAAGGCCGATCCCGAGGATGTCTATCTCTGGCATTTCCGGCTTCAGCGTCTCGATGCAGAGCCAATCTGGGATTCGATTCAGACTGCCGCGGGCACGCTCGACCTGAGTGTGGGCGGCCCTTCGTTTTCAATTGGCGCGGCACCAGGAAGACGCGGCGGGGGTGGACGGCGCGGCGGACCGGCGACCGACAATCGCACCAATCGCCGTGCCGCCTACATGATCCGCGGGTACTCGACCAGTCGCGACGTGCTTCCGGTATTCCTCCAGGCGTTTGACGTCGACGACGGCCGCGTCCCCTGTCCGCTTCGCACGCAGACTGTCACCGCCCCACAGTCGCTTTTCCTGATGAACAGCGATGAGGTCGACAAGGCTTCGACAAAATTCGCCGAGCGGCTGGTCAGGGAGGCCGACGGAGATCTCAACAAGGCGGTGGGTCTGGCGTATCGGACCACTCTTGCCCGCACGCCCACCGCGTCGGAGTTGACTCACGCGCTGGCGTACCTTGGCAACGACCCGGCCCGATTGAAGAACTTCACCTGGCTTTTGTTCAACCTCGACGAGTTCGTGTACGTGCGGTAAACGACCATGAGCAACCCGAATCTCTTTCCCTGCGGCCGCGTTTCCCGTCGGGCGTTTCTGCACCAGGCGGGCGGCGGCTTCCTGGGCGTCGCCCTCGGAGCTCTCTGGGCCGAGGCCGGCGAAATCAAAGGCGCATCGTTCGGCCCGCATTTTGCGCCGCGGGCCAAGTCCGTCATTTTCCTGTTCATGTGCGGCGGCGTCAGCCATATCGACACGTTCGATCCCAAAGACAATAAGTGGGCCGGCAAGCTGATCGACGCGACCGCTTTCGGCGACAACGTGGCGGAGATCAAACGGCCCGTAATCCCCTGCCTTCGGACCTTCAAACCCCATGGCCAATCGGGGATTCCGGTATCGGACTGGTTCCCTCACGTGGGCGGCGTGATCGACGACATCGCCATCGTCCGCTCGATGTGGTGCAACGAGGGAAACCACTTCCCGGCGGTCATTGAAACCTGCACCGGCCATCGCGGCCGCCAGTTCGACTATCCCAGTTTCGGGAGTTGGGTCTCCTACGCTTTGGGAACCGCCAACCGGAACCTGCCGACGTTCGTGAACATCGGCCGGGCGTCTTCGCCCGTTCAACTGACCGGCGGCTTCCTTGGCGCCAGTGAATCGGCAACACCTTTCCAGCCCGGACCGACGCCGATCGCGAACCTCAAGCCTCCCAAAGCCGCAAACGCCGCGCAGCGCCAGCAACAAATGCAAGCGCTCGAGGAGTTAAACGCCGATTTCCGTCTGCGCTATGCGATCAATTCCGATATCGCCGCTCGTGCCAAGGCTTATGAGCTGGCCGCCCGGATGCAGCTTTCAGCGCCTCAGGTCGTCGATTTCTCCAGCGAGCCTCAGCACGTCCTCGATCTTTATGGCATCGACGAGGACGACACGGATGATTTCGGCCGCCAGCTTCTCATGGCCCGGCGGCTGGCCGAACGCGGTGTTCGCTTCATCCAGCTTTGCCACGCCGGCGGCGGCAACGGCGGCTGGGACGCCCACGGCGACATCAAGACCCAGGGACCGCTGTGTCGCGCCGTAGACAAGCCCATCGCCGGGCTGATCCGCGATCTCAAACAACGCGGCATGCTGGATGAGACGCTGATTGTCTTCAGCAGTGAATTCGGCCGCACTCCCTGGTCACAGAACACCACGGGCCGCGACCACAATCCCCGCGGCTACAGCGTCTGGCTTGCCGGCGGAGGAATCAGGGGCGGCACCGTGCACGGCGCCACCGACGACGTCGGCTACCGCGCCGTCGAGCATCCGCATTACTACAGCGACCTCCACGCCACGATCCTTCATCAGCTTGGCATCGATTACCGGAAGTTGGAAACGGTCGTTCAGGGCAAGACGCAACGGCTGGTTGAAGAGGGGGATGGGCCGATCCGCCAGATCATCGCGTAGCCGTGTGACGCCGCCGCTCGTGTGGGAGGGCGAGGCCCGGCTCGCGTTCTTGCAGGCCTTTTGGTGGGGCAGACATTCCTGTCTGCCTCGGGGCGATGTACTCATCGCCCCGAATCAGACTCAGATGCCGGAGTACCGCCATCCGAGGCAGACAAAAATGTCTGCCCCACCGAATGCCTTTGTCTTCCGGGGTTTTCGGTATTCGAGAACGCGAAAGGGATGACCTCGCCCTCCCGAGTTCGCGCGCCTCGATGCGCGGCGAAGTTTGACACAGCGCGACTCGATCAGTATTGTCGCCCCGCGGTTTGAAGTTGAACTTCCGCGCCGCGCCCTGCTGCGGCGGCGGATGGATCAGAGAGGTTCGACTTTGGCTGCGACGGTCGTCATTCCAGCCCGATACGGTTCCACACGCTTTCCCGCCAAGGTTCTCGCCTCCAGGACCGGCAAGCCGTTGATACAGCACGTGGTCGATCAGGTGCGAAAGTGCCGCCGCGTTGATGACATCGTCGTGGCCGCAGACGACGAGCGCATCGTCGCGGCGCTGCGGCCGTTCGGTACGAATTGCATGCTCACCGACCCGAATCATCCCAGCGGCACGGACCGCGTTGCGGAGGCAGCCGCCCGGCTGAAGGGAAAGAGCGACGTCATCATCAACGTTCAGGGGGATGAGCCGGAGATCGAACCTGACACGATCGACGAGCTTGCCTATCGTATGGCCGATGAGGGTCTGGGCGGCTACGAAATGTGGACGGCGGCGACGCCATTCCGCCCGCCGGCCGATCCGGCCGATCCCAACCTGGTGAAGGTCGTCATCACCCGCAACTCGCGGGCGATGTATTTCTCCCGGTCGCCCATACCGTTTCGCAGGGACCCGGGCAGCGGGAATGAGCCAACCTATTATCTGCACGTGGGCATCTATGCGTATCGCCGCGACACGCTGGTGCGGCTGGCAGGTTGGAAGCCAACCCCCTGCGAGCAGGCCGAAAAGCTCGAGCAGCTTCGGGCGCTCGAGCACGATATCGCGATCGGCGTGACAGTGATCGAGCGCGCCAGCCACGGGATCGACACGCGCGAGCAATACGAGCAGTTCGTGAACAGGTATCTGGAAGAAAAGGGCGCCAAGCAGAGAGTGAAATGAGCAACGAAGAACTTCTGGCCAGGATCGGCCAATCCACGGAAGAGACGGAGTTCTACACCCCGATGCCGCCGGGCTATCGCAAGGGGCATCACAAGTACGTGATCGTCGTCGGCACGGTCATGAGCGGCCTGGGCAAGGGGATTTTCTCCTCCTCGCTGGCCAAGCTGCTCAAGGACAAGGGACTGAAGGTAGCGCCGATCAAGATGGAGGGGTACTACAACATCGACTCCGGCACGCTCAATCCCTATCGGCACGGCGAGGTCTTTGTGCTCGACGACGGCATGGAAACCGACATGGATCTGGGCACCTACGAGCGGCTGCTCGACCAGGACCTTTCCGCAGCCAACTTCACCACCAACGGCCAGATCATGTCGTCGGTGCTGAAGAAGGAGCGCGAGGGGAGCTATCTCGGCCGCGACGTGCAGGCCATTCCGCACGTGACCGGCGAGATCAAGCTCAAACTGCGCGAGCTGGCGGTCAAAAGCGACGCCGACGTGGTTTTCGTCGAAGTGGGCGGCACCGTCGGCGATTATGAGAATGCCCATTACCTGGAAGCCTGCCGGCAGCTCGCTTACGAGGAGGGCGAAGGGTCGGTCGTCTTCGTCGCCCTCACCTACATTCTCGAGCCCAACGCGCTTGGCGAGCAGAAGTCCAAGGCCGCGCAGCTTGGCATCAAGCGGCTGATGGAAGTTGGCATCATGCCGCACATTATCGCCTGCCGGGCCAGCAACGCGGTCAAGGACAAGGTGCGGGAAAAAATCTCGATGTACACCAACGTGCCGATGCGCCGCGTCGTGTCGATGCACGATGTCGAAAGCATTTACCTCATCCCCGAAGCCCTCCGCGAGCAGGGCATGGACCGCGAAGTCCTTACGCTGCTGGACATTCACGAGCGCGTCAACCAGCGGACCGAAGACCAGGCCCGCATGAAGTGGCGCTGGTTCGTCGAGGGCATCGGCAAGGCAAACAAGGAAATCACCATCGGCGTCACCGGCAAATACACCGCCCTGCGAGATGCCTATGCCAGCATCATAAAAGCCTGCGAACATTGTGGCGTGAGCCTTGGCGTCAACGTCAATCTCCGTTGGATCGATACTTCGCTCATCGACGGCTCCCGCCCCGATGTCCATCCCGAAGGCCGCACGGATGTCGCGACCGCGATCGCCGGCTGCCACGGCATCATCGTGCCCGGCGGCTTTGGCGTCCGCGGCACCGAGGGCAAGATCGAATGCATCCGCTTCGCCCGCGAAAACCGCATTCCCTATCTGGGCCTTTGCCTGGGCTTCCAGATGGCCGTCATCGAGTTCGCCCGAAACGCCTGCCACATCGAAGGCGCCAACAGCACCGAGTTCGATCCGAATTGCAGGAACCCGGTGATCGACATTCTTCCCGAGCAGAAAAAGATCGAGGGCCTCGGCGGCAACATGCGCCTTGGCGGCAAGGACATCGACCTGAAGGGCGGATCTCTGGCGTCGCGCCTTTTCGATAACGCCACCCGTATCCGGCTGCGATTCCGCCACCGTTACGAGGTCGATCCGAAATATGTTCCCGCCTTGCAGCAGGACGGTCTGATCTTCAGCGGCAAGCACCCCAGCCAGCCGATCATGCAGATCCTCGAATTACCCGAGAGCGTGCACCCGTATTTCATGGGAACCCAGGCGCATCCCGAGCTGACCAGCCGCCCGCTTCGACCTCAGCCGATGTTTCTTGGATTTGTGCGGGCGGCAATGGAATATGCCCAGAAGAACGTCCGCCGCGAGCCCCTCGTTGCACAAAGCGGTCACTGATCACGCTGTACACCACGTCCGCCACATCTTGCGATACGCGGCTTCAATCTCCCGAGCCCGGCCGGGGGCGTCCATCAATGGCGAGCCGCGCATCCGCTGACGCAGCGTCGAGCGAAGCTGCGCCAGTCGAGTCGGATCGGTCGCGAGGTCGCGGGCGATCTGGACGTATCGCTCGCGCGTATCGGCGACCAGCTCCGGCAATTCGATATTGGACAGAATGCTCAACCCCGCACGAGATACGGCGGTCTTCCCGGCAAGGCTGACCACGGGAACGCCCATCCATAAAGCGTCGCAGGTCGTGGTGCCGCCGGGAAAAGGGAACGGATCCAGCGCCACGTCAATCTCGTGATACCGGCGAAAGTAATCCTCCCCGGGCATCACACCGACGAATTCAAGGCAGCCCGGATCGATGCCGCAATTCATCAGAACCTGCACGGCCCGCTGCCGATGCGCGCCCTCGCGGCTGTGGACCGAAAGCACCGAAGTTGGAAGCTGCCGCAGCAGCTCGGCCCATGTTTCCAGCGTCGGCCGCGTGACTTTGGCAAAGTTATTCAGACAGCCGAAGGTGATGCGGCCGCGGGCCAGAGACGGCACCGGGCCGACCTCCGGCCGATCCGGCAGCGGCTCGTAGCAAAAGTAACTCTGTAGCCGGATGGATCGTTCCGAGTAATAGCGATCGTCCTGCC
>Ga0307476_10002707_pt1 | contig 10530 bp, 9 predicted proteins | sample atmos_gasesECM2C_2_FD_203314 | JGI IMG/M metagenome (GOLD analysis project Ga0307476, IMG submission 203314) | Hardwood forest soil microbial communities from Morgan-Monroe State Forest, Indiana, United States - atmos_gasesECM2C_05 | ecosystem: Environmental > Terrestrial > Soil > Temperate...
CACCCCGCGGCACTGATTTGCCCGTCGCGTCCAGCCCTCTTTCGAAAAATTTTCCGCTTTTCGAAGCGGTAGAAACAGCAATAGAGCGGCATCATCCCGTTTCGAAGCGAGGGGCGTTTCGCGATCGTCACGAACGTTGGTACGGGTGCGGTGGACGCGAGCAGCGCGCAAGACGAGTGCGCGGCTGGTGGACGGCAAAGTCGTGTGGTCCTGAGGCCTCGACGCTGGCATCAAGCCTGCGCGGTGCAAACCGTGCAGGCGACGGAGACAAAAAGCCCGATCTCCGGGGAGAGTACGAAGGAAACCGTTAAAACCACTGCGCAGGGAGGGCCGGAGTGAACGGCGAACCTGTAGTGGACTTGCTCGTGTGCTTCCATTTTTCGCGCACGAGGCTGCGGGTGCGCACTACGCATCCGGCTTTCCCTGCGCCCTCCGTGGTCGGGGGGTGAGGTTTGGCAAAACTCGGGCAGATTCTGTCGCGGGAATGCGGAGGCGTGTCATTTGTGAGCAACGCGAGCGTCTGCCGCCGCCGGTGCCGTCATTGCGAGGAGCAACAGCGACGAAGCAATCCAGTTTTCTCGTGACCCTGGATTGCTTCGCTGACGCTCGCAATGACGATGTAGGGGCTCTCTCACAACTCCCGCGCATTGGAAAACACGAACGACGACACCCGCCTTGTGTTCTCGTCGAGGATCAAGGTGCGGGTGATCGGCGGCTCGGCACGCTGGCTGCAATTTTCGCGCTCGCACAGCCGGCAGTTGACGCCGATCGGGGTTCCTTCCGATTTTTCCAGGTCGATGCCGCTGGCATAGACGAGCTTGGCCGCATGCCGGATTTCGCAACCGAGCCCGATTGCAAAGCGCGGCTGCGGGTACGGGTGCGGTGCGACCGGACGGCGCACGACTTGCGCGATCGAGAAGTAACGGGTGCCGTCAGGCAACTCGATGACCTGGCTGAGCAACCGGTCAGGCGTGTCGAAGGTGGAATGCACGTTCCACAACGGACAGGTGCCGCCGAATTTGGAGAACGGGAAGGTGCCGGAGGAAAATCGCTTCGATACGTTGCCGGCGTTGTCGACGCGCAGCATGAAAAACGGCACGCCGCGCGCGTTCGGCCGCTGCAGCGTCGTCAGGCGGTGACAGACTTGTTCGAAGCCGGCGTTGAATCGCTGAGCCAGCACACCGACATCGTAGCCGAGCGATTCCGCCGCCGCATGAAACGGCTGATACGGCATCATCGCTGCCGCGGCAAAATAATTGGCAAGCGTGATCCGGTAGAGCCGGCGTGTGGTGTCGTCGAGCGGTCCGGCGCGGCCCACGATAGTCTCGATGGCCGAAGAGTATTCAGTCAGTCCGACCTGAAACGCGAGCTGGAAGGCGCGGCCGGAACCGTCGACCAGTTCCGAGATCAGAAGTTGCCGGCGATGACGGTCGAACCGCCGCAAGGTCTCGCGCATGACATCGACGGGCATGATTCTCGTAATGATCGAATGCCTTTCGCGAAGGCGCGATGCGAGAGCCGCGAACAGCCCCTCCGCGGCAACGTTCAGTTCGTCGCGCAGGCCTTCCGCTGCCGTTTCAAGCTCGGGAAAATAATTTCGATTGGCTTCGATCAGGTCCCGCACCCGCTCGATCGGGTTTGCCTCAAACCGCGCGCCCTCGTCGCGGTCAGCCATTTGGGCGGCAACCAGGGTCTCGCCGCGACGGGCTTCGGTATAGGCCGCGTAGAGCCGTTGCAGCGAATGCGTGACGCCCGGGCAGAGTTCCGCAAGATCGCGCAATTCCTGTTTCGGCAGGTCGATCTGGCGGAATAGCGGATCGGAAAAGATCTCGTTCAGCTCGGCGAAAAATCGATCCTCGTCGGCGGTGGCGAGGTCACGGAGGTCCAGGTCGTAGGCCTCCGCCAGCCGAAGCAGGATCTGCGCCGTCACCGGGCGCTGGTTGCGCTCGATGAGGTTGATATAGCTCGGCGATATGCCAAGCCCCTGGGCGATCTGGGTCTGCGACAATCCCAATTGCTGGCGGATGCGCCGGAAGCGGGGCCCGACGAACAGTTTTTTTCCGGTATCGGCGGGCACGGGTTGTCTCCTCGTTGTTTCATCTGGCCCGGCCTCGCCGGGTCAGGCCACGGGTAAGCGTCCATTTGTGACAAAGTTAACAATATAACATTCAACACTGGTTTATATGTTACATGATATCACCAATAGAAATCAATATACCTATACGAACAAAGGAGATTCGCGTTTACCTCTAGACACGCATTTCGCAATGCACTGTCACGAATGTCGATTGGAGATTGAGATGGCGAAGACCTTTGAACAGCTGGTTCCCGCGCCCGCAGGGCGTTTCGACGGCATTAGTCGTCCCTACACCCCAGCCGATGTCGAGCGGCTGCGCGGTTCTGTGGCGATCGCCTACACGCTCGCCGCCAGGGGCGCCAATCGGCTTTGGGAGTCGCTCCAGAACGAGCCTTATGTCAATTCGCTGGGCGCGGTGACCGGTAACCAGGCGATGCAGCAGGCGCGCGCCGGTCTGCCGGCGATCTATCTTTCCGGCTGGCAGGTTGCGGCCGACGCCAACACCGCGGGCGCGATGTATCCGGACCAGAGCCTCTATCCGGCGAACGCCGGACCCGAACTGTGCCGGCGCATCAACCGCACTTTCCAACGTGCCGACCAGATCGAGCACTCGGAGGGCGGTGTCAAGATCGACTGGTTTGTCCCGATCGTAGCCGACGCGGAAGCGGGTTTCGGCGGTCCGCTGAACTCGTTCGAGATCATGAAAGCCTATATCGAGGCGGGCGCGGCCGGCGTTCACTTCGAAGACCAGCTCGCTTCCGAAAAAAAGTGCGGCCACATGGGCGGCAAGGTGCTGATCCCGACTGCGGCCCACGAGCGTAACCTGATCGCGGCAAGGCTCGCCGCCGACGTCTGCGGCACGCCGACCTTCGTGCTGGCGCGCACGGACGCGGAGAGCGCCAAGCTGATCACCGCGGATGTCGACGAGCGCGACCGCGAGTTCATCACCGGCGAACGTACCCCGGAAGGTTTCTTCCGCCTCAAGCCCGGAACCGGTCTTGCTCACTGCATCAAGCGCGGCATCGCCTTTGCCAGATACGCCGATCTGCTGTGGTGGGAAACCTCGACGCCCAACCTCGAAGAGGCAAGGCAGTTCGCGGAAGCCGTCCACAAGGTCTACCCCGGCAAGATGCTGGCTTACAATTGTTCGCCGTCGTTCAACTGGGAGGCCAACATCGACAAGGCGACGATCGCGAAATTCCAGCGCGAGATCGGCGCGATGGGCTACAAGTTCCAGTTTGTGACCCTGGCGGGCTTCCACTCGCTCAACCACGGCATGTTCGAACTGGCGCGCGGCTACAAGGCCGAAGGCATGGCAGCCTATTCCCGCCTGCAGCAGGCCGAGTTCGCCTCGGAAAAGTTCGGCTATTCGGCGACGCGCCATCAGCGCGAAGTCGGCACCGGCTATTTCGATCTGGTGTCGACTACCATCACCGGAGGCACCTCATCGACCACCGCGCTTCACGACTCGACCGAGGCCGCGCAGTTCAAGGCACCCGATGCCGACATCCACGTTCAGGCAGCGGAATAGACGGAGGCTATCATGACGCATGGCAGTAATTTCTGGGTCATCGGCGGCGAGTTCGGTTCGATGAACTTCCACAAGCTTGTGGAAGGCTCCGCCCAGGTCAAAGGTCCGTTCAAAACCCGCAAGGAGGCCGAAGATTGCTGGCGGGAGGTCTCGGAAGAGAATCGCCACAAGGCCGGCGTACGCTTCTCCATCGTGGAAGAGCCCTCGCGCGTGACGGCCTGATCGCTGAAGAAACCTGCAGCACAGAGCGGTTCCCATCGCCAGCCGGCGAGGGGGCCGCTCTTCCCGCGTATCGGCACTTGGTGTAAGTCTTTGGGAACAAACGCCCTTTGCGGGCGACCTGGTTGCTGATAGGTTAACGGTGTTCCGATCCACCAGGGCAAGGGCGACCAGGCGTATGTCAGACGCACAAAATTCCGGTAGCGAGGCGGTCGGTGATGGGCGTCCGATGCGGCTGCGGGACGCGCTGCGGCGCGCGCGGATCGAGGCCGCCGATCGCACCGGCGTCGTCGTCGACTTGCGCGATGCCGAGGTTGCGCGGCTTGAAATTCTCAACGACGCCCTCGACCCGTTGTTCGCGCAGATCCCCGATACCATCGATCTGTTCGATCGCGGCATCAGCCAGGGTGAGACGCCACGGCTGTGGATCGACGTGGTGGCCCACGTCGTGATGGGGCGCGACAAGCGGATCTATCGCTTCGTGCAGGACACGCGTTTTGGCCGGATCGTGCTCGCGGAATCTCACGACGTTCCCGTCATCGTCAGCGCTGTAACCGACTACGTCGCCCGCCGCATGGTCGAGCGCGAGCGTGCGATGGTGGCAACTCCGACGCCGGCACCTGCCGTTACCGAGAGACCGCGCCGCAGCCGTTTCTGGCCGTTCGCGCTCGGCTTCATCCTCGGCGCAGCCGCGCTGTTCGCGCTGGCGCTGCTTGCAAGCCTGGGCAGTCGGTAGGGATCATTGTCGCGCGCACTGACGTTATATCAGCCGTATCTGCCTGATCTCCCGCACCCGAAACGCATCGTTGATGCCGCGAACTGTCAGACCGCAGCGCCATGCATCACCGTCGTGTTTGATCGAAAACAGGTTATAGGCAGCGGCGGGATAGCGACCATGCGCGAGCGAGGAGGCCGAAGGTACGCCGATCGCCGGAATGGAGCCCTGCGGTCCGTCGATAAAAATCGTGGAATGAACGTGATCGTGGCCATGCAGCACCAACTCGACACCATGTTGTCGCAGCAGCGCCAACAGCTCCGCGGAATCGGTGAGCCTCTTGGCGTGTGCATCCGAGCGCAGGGGATGATGGATCAACAGGATCCGGAACACCTTCTCGAGAGAAAGTTTCGAAAGGATTTGGGCAAGCGCGTCCAGCTGGCTGCGGCCAAGCCACCCCGTCGCCATGAAGGGTGGGGTCGGGACCGCCGAGGATACGCCGATCAACGCGAGCGGACCGCGGCGGCGTACCGCCGGAAACGTCGCAGCCCGGCCGGCCATATCATCGCCGACCACATAGTCGCACCAGGCATCGACAAAACAGTGTTTGGCCGTGCGGACATAGGCGTCGTGATTGCCGGGAATGACCGTGACGAGATCGGGCGGGCCAACGCTCCGCAGCCAGGCGCGGGATGCGGCAAACTCGGCTTCGAGCGAGAGATTGACGAGATCCCCGGTTATCGCGATGTGATGCGGCGATTGCGCCAGCATGTCCGACAAAAGCACATCGAGCACGTCACGCCGGTGAAACCTGTGGCGGTTGCGTCTCCAGTTGAGATAGCCGAGCACGCGCTTGCTGGCGAGCTCGGAAAACCGCGGAGCCGGCAGCGGCGGAAGATGGGGATCGGAAAGATGGGCGAGAGTGAAGGCGCCCATTAATTGCCGCCCATGACTATTGCCCGCGCCAAGAGTTGCCGCATGATCGCCCTTACCATCATCCCGCAAATTCCCGGAATGTATTGGCAAGCCGTCGGCCGCGATGCAAGGATCAACGGCGATAAAAGAGATGTTCCGAGGTTTCCGTGAGGATTGCTGCACAGAGCCTGCGAAAGGGCTTCGAGCCGGCGCTGCGCCGCCTCTTCCATATCTATTGGTGGCTGGTCCGCGGCATGACGCTTGGGGTCCGCGCAGTGGTGCTCGATCATGAAAACCGAGTGTTCCTCGTCAAACACAGCTACATCAGCGGTTGGCACCTGCCGGGCGGAGGCGTCGAAGCCGGCGAAACCTTTCGCCAAGCCTTGGCTCGCGAACTGGCGGAGGAGGGCCGAATCGAGCTTGTGGGCGAGCCGATGCTGCACGGTCTGTTCCTCAACAGCCACGTTTCCAGGCGAGATCATGTCGCCGTCTATCTGGTCCGGCATTTCAGGCAAGACCGCTTGCCCGAGCCGAACCGGGAGATCATTGCCTGCGGGTTTTTCGAGACGGGGGCGCTGCCCGCCGAGACTACAAGCGGTACTCGCCTGCGGATATCGGAAGTGATCGAGGCCCGCGCGCCGATTGCAACCTGGCGGTAGGTTTTGCGGGGTTTGTTGAATTTGCCGACAAACGCATGTACATGCCGCGCCGGGATCGAACGATGCATTATTTGAAGATCGCCTGCGGCTTCGTCTGCCTTCTGGTGTTTGCCAGCAATGTCTGGTCAATGTCGCACTGGAGCGAGAGTCGCGGTGTCTATGATGACATCTGCTATCTGCGGCAGGCCCATCTGTTCCAGAGATTTGGGCTCCGCGCTCTGGATACCGACATCGCCCGGGATGATGATGGCTATTTAGCCTCAAAACTGAAGGAGATCGGTTACGATCGCTGGGCGGATCCGGCGGCAGCTCCCTGCCACACCCTCATGCCGCAATCGGAAAAGCGGGTGATGCAATATCCGCCGGGGACCGGTTTCCTGTTGGCGTTCTTTCCGCAGGGGTTTCAGGTAATCCCGCTATATGTTTCGGCGACGCTGATCGTTTTTGCATTGGCGTTGCTGGCCATTTTTCTTGCGCGCGGTCCGTCCTCAGTTGCGGTCGCGACGGCGTTTGGGTGCCTTGCGATTTATCTGATGGTCAACCCGACAAAGGCGAGCTATTCGATGGCGCCCACAATGGCAGCCTGCGCGCTTGCCGGGTTTCTCACTGCAAGCTTCTCGGCGGCAGAGCAACCGGGGCGACGCCTCCTTTTGGCGGGGCTTACCGGGTTCATCATCGGCCTGTGCGTAAATTTCAGGTTGCCGAACCTGTTTCTCGCGTCTGGATATTTGCTGTTCTTCGGCGCAGCGCCACTGATTTTCAGGAAAGCTTCGCCGGCCGCGCAGGGCGGCTTGTTCACCTTGATGTTTCTTTTGGGGATGACGCCGACATTGCTTGCCAATGCAATCAACGCCGGCAGCCCCTTCACGACGACCTATGGAGGGGTTGACGTAGTACCTCTGGCTCTCAGCTTCCGCATCGTCTGGCAATACGTCGTCGACATGCAATTCGTCCTGATCCTGCTCGCCGGCGCGTCGTGCGCAGCGGTGTGGCGCGCCAATCGTGCGGGCGGCAAGCAGGTCGCAGCGATCACGGCGGGAAACCTTGTCGTGAACCTGGCTTTCTTCCTCAGTCACCCCATCTTCACGCCCTATTACACGATACCGGTTGCCATGCTCTCGCTGTGGAGCTTGCTGTTTGCGTCCGTGATCGAACTGCCGGAAGCGGTGGACGGCGGACTTGTCGGGCGGGCAGCCGGCGCATGATCATGTTAAGAACGCTTGAGTCGACGTGTTAAACGGGCGGACGGTTCAGCGATGATACCACCATCGATACGGATTGCTGTGCTGGTGCCATGCTTCAACGAGGAAGCCGCGGTTGCGACCGTCGTCGCCGACTTCCGCAAGGCGCTGCCCTCGGCCGACATCTTCGTTTATGACAACAACTCGTCGGATCGCACCGTCGCTGTGGCGCGGGAAGCCGGCGCGATCGTGCGTGGCGAGCGGCGTCAGGGCAAAGGCCATGTGGTTCGCCGCATGTTCGCCGACGTGGACGCGGATATCTATGTGCTCGTCGATGGCGATGCGACCTATGATGCCGCAAGCGCTCCACGCATGATCGATGCGCTGTTGTCCGAACGCCTGGACATGGTCGTTGGCTTGCGTGTCGATCAGGCCGTGGCTGCCTGGCGTCCAGGACACCGGACCGGAAACCGGATTCTGACCGGCTTCATTTCGTCGGTTTTTGGCCAGGCATTCAACGATATCCTTTCAGGATACCGGATATTCTCCCGGCGGTTTGTCAAATCCTTTCCGGTACTGTCGGATGGATTCGAGATTGAAACCGAACTGACTGTGCACGCGCTTGAGTTGGCGCTTCCGGTTGCCGAGATTGATACACCCTATTATGCCCGTCCAGAGGGATCGGTCAGCAAGCTCAACACCTACCGCGACGGTTTCCGGATTCTCGGCACCATCCTCAGGCTCTACCGCTCGGAGAAGCCGCTGCGCTTTTTCACGGCAATCGGGGTCTTCCTGATCCTGGTTTCAATCGGGCTGGCGATCCCCATTCTCGTTACCTACCTCGAGGAGGGTGTCGTTCCTCGCCTGCCGACGGCGGTTCTGTCGATGGGGTTGATGATTCTCGCCATGCTCTCGGTGTCGTCGGGACTGGTCCTGGATACGGTGACACGCGGCCGCCGCGAGATGAAGCTATTGGCGTATCTGGCACAGTCGCCCGCCGAAGGAAATCGATGAGCGACCTCTCGCTGACGATATTGGCAGAAACCTCGAACGACGCCCGGGCGATCGAACGTCTGCACGATCGCACGTTCGGCCCCGGCCGTTTCGTGTTGAGCGCCTATCGCCTGCGTGAACACGTCGATCATCTGCAAGACCTTTCGTTCACCGCCCGGATCGGAACGTTGCTGGTGGGTTCCGTACGGCTGTTACCGGTTGTGATCGGGCAGACCAGCGCATTGTTGCTGGGGCCGCTGACGGTCGAGCCGCCGTTCCGAGGACGGGGCATCGGTCGCGCGCTTCTCGAGCGCGCGCTCGGCGAGGCGAAAGCGAGGGGACACCGCCTGGTGCTGCTGGTTGGCGACGAAGCCTATTACAGCCGCGTCGGCTTCAAGGCTGTGCCGAAGGGCAGGGCAACCATGCCTGGCCCGGTCGACTACAGCCGCTTGCTGGTGGCCGAACTCGCCGACGGCGCGTTCGACAACGTTTCCGGGCCGATCCGGCCAGACTGGAGCTACGTGCGATAGAGCGCGATCCGCTTTCCGGCAAGATCATTGCTCCATCGAGGTTCTGTCAGCTTTCCCTACTGACCCCCTGCACCTCAAATCTTTTTCGAGATACCAAGGAAGAAGCCGCGGCGCGGCCCGAATTGCGGTGCGAATACGCCGATGCCACTTCCGCTCCTGATCTCATAGATGTTGTCGAACAGGTTGACGACGTCGAAACGTATTGTCATCGGCTTCGGATCGTTCGGCAGCAGGAATTCGCGCTTGATGCCGATATTGACCTGCGTGTACGCGGGCACGGTGCTGATATTGCCGTCCCCCATGCGCAGGCCGCTGCCGTAGATCATGTCGGTGCTCAGTTTGATTCCGCACCAGGATAGCCCGTTATCGCCAAATGCTTCGGCTGCGGTGGCAGGCCGGCCGCAGAACTGATAGATGGCGCCCGCCGAGGCGGTGACGAACTGGTTGTGATCGGTATAGATAAAGTGCGTCTGAAGGTACTGAAACAAGGTCAAACCGCCGAGGTCCGCAAGCGGCGTGGTGTTGTCGAACAGAAACTGGTTCGACACCGGATCGTTCGCTCTCTGTTGGGCCACGGCGAGGTTGGCATAGGCCTGAAGGTTGCCGCTGTTGAATTTCGCGTGGAATTCGATGCCCTCGTTGTATCCACGCGCGTAGTTGAAGGCGCTGAGCACCAGGGCCTGACCGAAAATCCCGTTGTCGATGAGGTCTTGCGCTATTTTGTAATAGGCATCGACGCCAACATCGAGGACTGAGCAATCCTTTCCTGACGAAGCGCATCCGAATTTGATCTTTTGATCGACGCCGGCATCGAAATAATGCGAACGCTCGGGCAACACCGGATCGTTTGGCTGGCCGGCAGGCGGCGCACCCGTCGTGTTGTTGAAAAGGCTGATGTTGGCCGGGGCGGCTTCCACCAAAACCGGCGGCGTAAAGTAGCGCGCATAGCCCGCATGGAACGTGGTGTTCTCGAGGGGTTTGTAGGTAAGGCTCAACCGAGGGCTGAACTGGTTGGCGCTGACGAATTGATCCATCTGATCGAAGCGCAAGCCGGCGTTGATGGTAAACTGGTTGGTAACCTTCCACTCGTCCTGAACGTAGACGCCTGCCAGCCACCCGAGTTTGGAGACGTTGTCGGTGATGCTGATAGGGTTTCCGTTGTCGGAGCCGTCGCATATCACGCAGGGCTCGACCAGCGACGTGTTGCCGACGAACGCCTGCTCGCCGCTGACGGTGAAGCCGGCGCGGACCGTATGCGAGGAATTGACCTGATAGGCGCCGTCGCCCTGGATTCCGTTGGTATAGGAGACCCGGGCGATATTGGAGGCGATGCCGTTGATCAGGAGGTCGCCGAGCGGATCCGGCGTGAAGTGCAGATTGTTGTAACGGGTGAAGTAGGACAATTGCCCGTCGAAACCGTCAACCGACTTCTGCAGCGACAGCACGCCATAGTGAGTGGTCTCAACCTGGTTTTCATTGAGCAGCGCGGAATTGAAACTGGTGATGCCAAAAACGTTGGTGACCGGTGGATTTCCCATCACTCCGACCGGTTGTCCGGGATTATTGGGAATCTGAAAGTTGTTGATCGAAGTTCCTGTGATCAGACTGACCCTCGTGGTCGGGTCGACGAAGGCGGACAGATAGGCGAAGCCTCTTTCCTGCTGTGAGAAATCATGAATGGGATTGTACGCGGGCGTCGGCGGTTCAAGG
>Ga0307476_10002708_pt1 | contig 10530 bp, 6 predicted proteins | sample atmos_gasesECM2C_2_FD_203314 | JGI IMG/M metagenome (GOLD analysis project Ga0307476, IMG submission 203314) | Hardwood forest soil microbial communities from Morgan-Monroe State Forest, Indiana, United States - atmos_gasesECM2C_05 | ecosystem: Environmental > Terrestrial > Soil > Temperate...
CGTGAGTAAGCACGTTACTGAACAAGTCTGTCGTCGGCGTTTGCTCCCCGCCAGCGTGCAATTTATTCCTGTCCAGCCAGGAAATCATGCCGCTGAAAGGATCATATTCCCACACCGTCGTTCGCGAAGCTTCAAGCGCCAGCGTTAACATCCTCGTGAACCGGTCCAGCTGCTCCCGCGCCAGATTGGTTTCGGTCACATCCTCGATCATGCCCAACACATAAGGGCCGTCCTGGGCGTTCGCTCCCACCACCGAAAGTGTCATTCTTCCCCAGATGACTGATCCATTGCTGCGCAGAAATCTTTTCTCCGTCTGCGCTGTCTCGCGCGCTCCGGCGATTACTTCCTGTATGCGCAGCCAGGTTTGGGCTACATCTCCGGGGTGGGCCACGTCCATGATACTTTTCTGTTTCAGTTCTTCCCGGCTATAACCTAACAGCTTGGCCAGAGGCTCATTGGACATGAGCATTTGTCCGCCAGAATCGAGCAGCGCGATGCCCAGCGGCGAGTCTTCAAACAAATGCCGGAATTTCAACTCGCTTGCTTGTCCGGCATCGAGAGCCGCCTTCTTGCCATGTGCGCTCGCGAAAACCGACGCTAACACCGACAACTGAGCGATCACTTCTTCGTCCCAGGCGATCTGTTTCGTAAACGACGTTAGCGCCAGTGCGTTGAATCCATCGGCGCCTCCGCTCGATGGAATCAGTGCCAGGGCTTTGACTCCGCACGCCTCCAGGGCCCTGCGATCTACTTCGGCCTCCGGCGGCAAATCTTCCAGGCGCCGCAGCCGTACCGGTGCGCCGCTCAGAATCGCGTCGGCAATCCAGGGAGTGTGGCTTAATGAGAATTCATTGCCGGTCGTCAAATCCTCGCTGCGTTTTGACGTCTGTGCGCGCTCATAACCGGCTCCGTCCCGGCCTTGTTGGAACCAGAAAATCTGATCCACGCTTAACATTTCGCGGACGGCGCAAAGTTCACGCTGCAGCCCGAGCTCGAGTTCCTCACTACTCAAGCTCGCGATTCTTCCGGAAGCCCTGGAAATTGCACGCTGCACCGAATGCAACTTTTTCAGAGCGGTCTCGGCTTTGCGCCTTCTCGGCATTTCCAGCCATAGCCATAGCAGCAGAAACGCCTCCAGCAAAAGAATTGTGGGCAGTTCGTCCTCAAGCGGAAGTCTTCTGCTTGCACTGAAGGGCCAATGGCTTGATGCCGGCTCAAGAAAAAGCAATGGATAAACGGCAAAAAATAAGACCGCGGCTGTCGCCACGTACAGCGCAAACCAGTCCAGCCGCGCGAACAATTGTAATGGGCGTGACCACGATGCGAGCTTGTTAGGGAGCGTTCGAGACATTCGCCACCTTCATCCGGTAGACACTCGGCGGCAGCCTTGGGCAAGTGGGCTGCATTCTGTTGCTGTTTGGTTGAGGCACGAAGTCTACAGCTTGTGTCTCCGCAAATACAACCTCGTTATATATTCAGTTCGCCGCCGTACAGAGGGGCGGCGTTATCGCCTGGTTTCAACTGATAATTCTTTCTCGGATCGCGAATCTCAACAAGTCGGAATTTGTCTTCAGCTCGAATTCTTCCATGATCTTGTATTTATGAAATGCCACCGTCCGCGCCGTCACTTGCAGCACGTCCGCAGCTTCCTTCATCGTGCGCCCTTCTGCCAGCAGTTGCAGCACTTCCCGCTGCCGCGGTGTCAGCGACTTGCTCTTCTCGGAATCTGCTTCCCGCACGAATCGGTCCAGCAGGTTTTGTGTCATGTGCGAAGTCACGAAGGTCTTGTCTTTCAAGACTTGTTGTATGGCTTTCACCAGTTCCGAGCTCGCCGATTTCTTCAGCACAAATCCCGACGCCCATCTTCGCAAAACATCCGCTGCAATGTCCGTGTCCTCGTTCATCGTCAACACGATCAGTTTTGTTTGCGGCAGAACTTTTTTTAGCCGTGCTCCCGCTTCGAATCCGTTCAGCACCGGCATGCTCAGGTCGAGTAGAATTACGTCAGGCTTAAGTTGCACAGCTTTTTCCAACAACGTGCGTCCGTCGGATGCCGTGCCGACAACTTCGAATTGCGGCTCCAGCAATCTGCTAAACGCTTCAGCGACTAAAGTGTGGTCATCGGCCAGAAGGATTCGCGGCTTGCCCATTCCGTACCCCACGCTATTTCCGTCGTCGTTCAACCGCCAACTTGATACGATGTTTCTCCGATATCAGAATATTGCTATCCGGGATTATAAGTACCACAGAGACTAGATGCCAGCGTTAGCCATAATAACTGTCAGAACTAACAGGGTGCAAACCTGGATTCCAATGTCCCGGGCTGTACCAATTCCCTGGCCGCAAACGTCCTATCTCTGATACGCGGTGGTGGTGTGGGCAGAGAGTGCAGGAAGCTGCGTTGCGTTTTGAAAATCTTCCGTAAGTGCAGGATTACAATGTATTTGTGGAATAATCGCATATCCTTGATCCGCTGGACTCTAGGGTTTTGCCTGCCTCTCGCTGCAAGCCAGATAGCCGGTGCCGGGCAAGCCGCTCCAAGTGCCGTTAGAGTGGTAGGCACGGTTCAAGCTATTTCCGGCAAATCCCTTACTGTCATTTCCGACAGTGGCTCGCCATCCAATGTTCTGGTTGAAGACACTACCAAACTGCTGCAAATCGAACCGGGTAAAACTAGTCTAAGCGAAGCCGCGCCTTTTTCTTTTACGGAACTTCAGCCCGGCGATCGCGTTCTGGTGCGCGGCATTCTCGCTGACGATGGTAGAACCATCCGAGCTGCCTCGTTGATCGCAGTCAAAAAAGCCGCGCTCGCCGAAAAGCAGGCCAAAGATCGCGCCGAATGGCAACACGGAGTCGGCGGACTGGTCCAGTCGGTTGATACTTCGGCTGCTATGATTTCGATTACCACCAACGCGCTGGCCACGAAAAAAGAGGTCATTGTGCATTTCAACAAGGACACCGTTTTTCGCCGGTACGCGCCCGATTCCACGCGATTTGATGCAGCAAGACTGGCTCCCGTTACTGAAATTCAGCCTGGCGATCAACTTCGCGGCAAAGGAACGCGCACCGAGAGCGGAGCAGACTTCAATGCGGATGAAATTGTGTCCGGCACTTTCCGCAACATTGCAGGCATGGTCACAGCCAGCGACGCCGCGAACAATACTCTGGTGGTCCAGGATCTCGCTACCAAGACGCCCGTCACTCTGAAAATTACCCCCGAATCTCAGATGCGCAAGCTCCCGCCGCAGTTTGCGGAATCACTCGCGGCGCGCCTGAAGAATCAGTCCACAGGCAGCGGACAATCTCAGCCCAACGCGCAACCCGGTGCGCCCCAGCAGCCCACGCAACCCTCGCAGCAGGGAATCGCTGCAGGCTCTCAGCAGGGCCAGCGCGGCGCCGGCGGCGATTTTCAACAACTGATTGCCCGTATGCCCGCTGCAACTCTTTCTGACTTGCAGAAGGGTGAAGCCGTAATGGTTGTTACTACGCAGGGCAACGGCAAGGATCCACTCACCGTCATAACCCTTCTCGGAGGCGTCGAGCCTATTCTGCGCTCTTCGACTAAAGGTACTCAGGACATGATCCTCTCTCCGTGGAGTTTGGGAGGCGGGGAGCCTTCCGGTAATTGAAGCTTTCGCTGTCCGAATTTTTTGGGGAGATCGAATGAATTTGCGGTTCAGGCGCAGCCTAATGAAATTTGTGTACTTACTCGCGTCCCTGCTGATCTTTCTCGGCGGCGTCTATGCACAGATGCCGGCCGGCAGCGTGCGCGGTCAAGTCACCGATCCTTCCGGGGCCGCGGTGGTCGGTGCCACAGTGGTTGTTCTTCCCCCTGACGGCCCTTCCACTACCGCCACCACGAATCGCGATGGAATGTTTGAAGTGAAGCCTCTTGCGCCCGGCAAATACACGGTACAGGTTTTCGCACCAGGCTTTGCTCAATTCTCGGTGAAGGACGTCAACGTTGTCGCGGGCTCGCCGCTTGTTCTCAACGTTCATCTCGCGATCGAGGAACAGAAAGAAAAAGTCGTCGTTTCGGATTCCACCACGCAACTGGACACCAGCAGCGGCAGCAACGCCAATTCACTCACGCTGAAGGGCAAGGATCTGGAAGCACTGTCTGATGATCCCGATGAGTTGCAGGACGAATTGACGGCGCTTGCCGGGCCGTCTGCCGGACCGAACGGCGGCCAGATTTACATTGACGGTTTTACGGCCGGGCAACTTCCTCCGAAATCTTCCATCCGCGAAATTCGCCTCAACCAAAATCCTTTTTCGGCTGAATACGACAAACTGGGTTACGGCCGTATCGAAATTCTCACCAAACCGGGCACCGACAAGTTTCATGGCCAAATGCTGGTCAATGGCAACGATTCCGCCTTTAACTCCAGAAATCCATTCGAAGGCGCCGCCCTCCAACCTGGCTATCATTCCGTTCTCTATAGCGGCAATATCGGCGGCCCAATCAGCAAGAAAGCGTCTTTCTTTTTCAATCTTGACCGGCGCAACCTGGACGAAATTTCCATCGTAAGCACTCCGGCACTGGACGCGAATTTTAATCCTATTCTGTTTACGGAGGCTGTTCCGAATCCGCGTACCCGCACCAACTTGACCCCTCGCATTGACTATCAGCTTTCTTCCAGCAACACGCTCACGGCGCGTTATCAGTATTTCCGCGAAAATGAAATCAACAACGGCGTCAGCCAATTCAGCCTGCCCTCGCAGGGCTTCAACGAGCTGAACACCGAACACACTCTGCAACTCAGCGACACGAAGACGTTGAACGAACGCACTATCAATGAAGCTCGCTTTCAATACGTTCGCTCGAGCAGCACCGAAACGGTCGTCAACACCAGTCCAACCATAAATGTCAGTGGCGCCTTCACTGGCGGCGGAAATTACCAGGGAAATTTGCTGCAGACCACCAATGGATACGAAATTCAGAATTACACTTCCATCGCAGCCAACAAGCACTTCATCAAGTTCGGCGTTCGCGCGCGCATTGACGCCGATTCGACCGAGAAGATGACCGGGTTCAATGGATCCTTCACCTTCAACTCACTCAGTAATTTTCAGATCACCCAGCAGGATCTCCAGGCCGGTTTCACTCCTGCTCAGATTCGTGCGGATTGCAGAGGTAGTTCGCCTGCAGGCACTCCGATTTGCGGCGGCGCTAGCCTATTCGCAATCACTACGGGAAATTCGTTGGTGCAAAATAATTATGCTGACCTTGGCTTTTACGCGCAGGACGAATGGCGTCTACGCCCAAACATCACCGTAAATTACGGTCTTCGCTACGAATGGCAAAACCAGTTGAATGATAAAGGTGGCCTCGCGCCACGGCTCGGAATCGCGTGGGGGCTCGGAAAAACCAGGCAAGGGTCGCCCAAGGCTGTTCTGCGCGCCGGATTTGGCGTCTTTTATGATCGTTTCAAACAACAATACCTGGAGCAGGCGCAACTGCTGAACGGCATCACGCAACAGAGCTTTATTGTCACCAATCCTGATTTTTATCCGAATCTGCCAACACCGGCGCAGCTCGCCGCGGCGCAAACTTCTCCCACCATTTATCAAGTAGACCCCGATTTAAGAACTCCATACACCATTCAGTCTGGCGTCACTCTCGAAAAGCAGCTTGGCAAAATCGCGAATGTTGCTTTTACTTACCTTAATTCGCGCGGTGTGCACGCTCTTCTCCTGCGCAACATCAACGCGCCGTTACCCCCCAATTTTGATCCGGCGGATCGCCCGAGTGGCGGCGACACCAATATTTATCAGTACGTTTCCGGCGGCGACTTCAAGCAAAATCAATTCATCATTAATGGCACCGTACGCGCTGGCGTCCGGCTTTCCCTTTTCGGTTACTACACTCTGAATTATGCCAACAGCGATGTCACCGGAGTTGCTGGCGGCTTTTCGAATCAGGCCGTGCTTGGCTTCCCGTCGAATCAGTACGATCTGGCCTTAGACTATGGCCGCGCCAATTTTGATATACGCCAGCGGCTTTTTTTTGGCGGTTCGATCGCTCTTCCGTACCGGTTCCGCATCAGTCCGTTTCTGGTCGCGAGTTCCGGCGTTCCTTTCAACATCACCTCCGGCGTCGACTCCAATCACGATTCGCTGTTCACCGATCGTCCGACGTATGCGCAATTTCAGGCCGCACTCGCGAATGCGGTCGCGAACGGCACGATTCCCGGGAATGTCAGTTTTCATTGTCAAACGGCAGCTGGAGCGCCGGAGATTCCCATTAATTGCGGCCTCGGTCCGCCGCGTTTCTCGTTGAACATGCGCCTTAGCAAGACTTTTGGATTCGGCAAAAAAGCGCGCAGCGCCGCCAGCAATGCCGGCGGGCCGATGTCTGGCGGCACGTTCGGCCGCGGGCCGGGAGGCGGCCCGGGCGGCGGCGGCAGAGGCAATCGAGGTGGCGGAGGAATGTTTGGCGGCGGGGATTCTTCCGGGCAGCGCTACAGCCTTACCATTGGAATTTCCGCGCGCAATATTTTCAACACGGTAAACGAAGGAACGCCGGTCGGCGTGATCAGCTCGCCGATTTTTGGTCAGGCCAATTCTCTTGCCGGCGGCCCCTTCGGCAGTCAGGCCTCTAACCGCCGCGTGGACCTGCAAATCGCTTTTAGCTTTTAGAGCTGGCAGCTCTAGCGTCAGTCCACATCTTTTTCTTTCCCGTTGCGCCCGGATTTTGCTTCAGGTGAAGTTGCAAAAACATTGTGCTGTGGCGCGGGCATTGGCGCGGCGCCCATGCGGTCCTGCCACAGGACCCTGTTCAGCACAGCGGCATCCACGGCGTCAGCGTGGCTGAAGTCCATATTCTTGCCGGCTTTCCAATCCTTCTCGTTCATGCGATAAATCAGGCCATTGTCGCGATTGCGATAGTCCGCAGAGAACGCGGGTTGGGTTCCGTCTCCGGCAAATAATGGAGCCATCACAGCGGCGCGCGAATCGTTGGAATTCATCGGAGGCACGCCGAGCAGTCCTTCAATCGTCCGCACCACGTTGATGGTTGTGTAAAAGTTGTGGTCCACGAACGGAGTAATTTCGCCTCCGCTGGTCTTCGTGATCGGGGAGTATTTGCTAATCACCAGTGCGATGCTGCGATGCGCGTCGACGTGGTCGGGACCATCCTGCGCGTCATCTTCCAGAACCAGAAACGCTGTATCGTCCCAGTAAGGGCTGTGGGAGATCGCGTCTACCGCGCGGCCAACCGCCAGGTCATTGTCCGCAACGGAAGCGGACGGTGTCGGCTTGCCCTTCGTGAGTCCCGCCGTGTGGTCGTCGGGCAAGCGCAACAGAATGAATTGCGGCATTTCATCCTTGCCGGATTTTCGTGACGCGACAAATTTGCCGAATTCATTCAGAAATTCGTCCACGCGAAGCTGGTCCGGATACGCGACTTCAAAATCCGGAAACAACGGATCGAAGTGCCCGCGCAATTCTGCTTCCGCCGCGACGTTTTTCGCCAGTACCGGAATATCCCACGGGTAGGGACTCGGGCCCCCGCGCGGTTCGCCAACATTTTTCTCGAGTGGTTCGCCTTTCTTGACGACGGCGCGCACACACTGCTCGCCCGCTACTTTCGGCGGCCCAGAGGACCACATGGCCGTTTCGCCCTTCACGTTGCACCACCGGGATACGATGAATTCTCCATAGTGGCGATACGCGAGTCCATGAGCGGCGAAATTCTTCCAAAGATAGCCGCCTGTCGGCTCCGCGGCATCGGGTAGTTCGTCTTCGGCCGAAACCCCTTCCAGAAATTCGCCTTCCGAATCGTAGGTATGTTCGCGGCCGCGATAAGCGATCGGAATAGTCTTCGCGATGTAATCGGAAACGGATGCCGCCGTGGACCACACGTGGCCGTCGCCGGAAACTTCGCCGCTATCATAGAAATTGTCGAGCACTCCGAACTGTTTCGCGAGGGCGTGCTGGTTCGGAGTGATGTCTGCCCCGTACATGGTGATCGACGGGTCGCCATTGCCGGCGCCAAGATCGCCAAAAACCTGATCAAACGTGCGGTTTTCCTTGATGATGTAGATCACGTGATGGATTTTGTTTTCGCCGGAAGCGAACGGAACACGATCCGTATTCCCGCGCTGCGCATTGTGGTCTGTAGCTTGCCTGGTATAGTCGGCCAGATTTGCAGGAATGTCCGCGAGGGGCAAACGCGCCAGCGAGCCGCGAATTAATCCAAGAACATAGGGATATTCGGGACGGCCATCTCGCCTGGAGCCCGTGGACTTGTTGTTCGGCCCGGCGCCGCGTCCTTTGGCGCTGGCAATCAGCAAATCTTTGGCAGTGGCCACCACCACGGTCGGGTACCACTCGGTCGGAATGAAGCCCGAAGCCTGGCGTCCGGCGAGATCAAATACCGAGACGGAGTCGGAAATCGCGTTAGCCGAAAAAAGCGTTTTTTGGTCAGAAGAAAGCGCCAGCGATTGCGGATCGCTGCCACCGTAAGACTGGCCTGCAGGCTTGGTGGACAAGGTATAGAGCGTTTTTCCACTGCCCGGATCTAGCGCAACGATTTGATCGCGATTGGTGAGCGCCACAAAGAGCACGGAATTATCACGGTCCAGCAAAAGCGCAGTCGGGTGCGAGCCTCCGGCGAGAGGTGCGCGGGGCTTGCCAAGTTCGATCCTGCGCACAATTTTTCCGCGCGTGAGATCAAGTTCCGCCACGGTGGAAGCATTCCACAAAGAGACGAAGCCCCGCTCGCCATCATTGGTGATTACCGTGGTGTAGGGCAGGGAAGCCGGAATGCGCTGGAAGGTCGAGAGATCGAAGCGATGAATAACCGTTCCGTCGGACGGATTCAGAAGCACCGCTTCGTCCGATTGGTTGCAGGCCACGAGAATTCGTTCTTCACCAGCAACTTTTCCGACGCTCAGCCCCGCAGGGTAGGTAACATCCTTAAATTGCTCGCGACGCTCTTTGTTGGGCGGCAGGGAAGTACGCGGCGCAATTTTCAGAAAACGCTCCGGCGTGATCTTTCCGTCCGCGAAGCTGTAAACCGCGATGCCATTGCCGGTGCTACCTTGCTTTTTGCCGAGTGGATCGGTGTAGGAAGCAATCGAAGCATACAAATGTTTTCCATCGAGCGAAAACGCCAGTCCTAGAAAGTATGTTTGCCGGGCACTGCGGCCAAGCCGATTCTCGGGAAAGTCAGAAAGCTCGTCGGTTTCAAGATTCAAAACCGAGAGCGACTGTTTGACTCCGTCGGCGTAGGCTCCGAATCCGCTGTGGAGAAACACGGCGAAGCGGCCGTCGAGCGACACGGCTGCAGCAGTTGGCAAATTATTGATCTCACGCGGGTTACCGGGAACCGGCCCGAGTAGACGGCCATTTGGCAACTGCACCCGGCTCGCAGAGTCCTGAGCTGTGAGCTGGACTGGAATGATGATAAAGAATGCGGAAATGAGGAGCAAAAGTTTGAGACCGTGGTTTTTGAACATGGACTAAGAGTCTACACGGCCATCATAAACGAACGATAAATTGTGCCTCGCCTGGACTGGTGGCGGAGCATCTCCCAATTACCGTAGGATGCCAGTTGGCGCGAGAGGAAAGAACGGTATGCGCAAAAAGAAGAAGCGGCTCGACAAAGGCAAAGAAGCTCGACGGCTGGCGCGCAGCGCAGCGCCGCCGCCAGCCGCGACCAAAGTGGTGCCAGATAAGCGCAAGAAAGCCGAAAAGCATAAGAAGAAGTGGACAGAGGAGGGGGAATAAACTCTGGGTTCATGGAGCTACGTCGCCTGCCTTCTTCACGATAGGCCGCGCGAAACGTACCAGGGAGAGGAAGAACTTTCCGGGTTCTTCGCTCATCGGCATGTGCGCCGAATGCTCGAACCAAACGAGTTGTTTTTCCGGCGCTTTCACGGTATCGAACCATGCGCTAGCGAGCTCTGAATTCACGTTCCGGTCGTGGCGGCCCTCAAACAGTATGAGCGGAACGGCGAGCTTATTGATTGCGGTGAGATCGAGCCCAACCACTTCGGGGAGCAGATAGGGCGTGGCGAACTGATTGCCTTCCCAAATGCGGTTTAATTTCCTGATCGCTTTGACATCCTCCTCGCCACGAACGGCAAGGATTCCTACGGCAGAGGCGGCGTTTTTCATCCGCTTGCTTCGGCGGGTTCCTGCCTCACAGATCGGCCTCGCTGCGCCGCATCTCCACAGGCTTCACACATCGGGCCTTATCCGGGCCTAGGTCCATGTTTCAGAACGCGGAGAATTTATGACAGAAGCACAAGAAAAGCAAGCCTTGTATCCCCGGCCTGAACGCCGAGGCTTTGCCCAAATTGGTAATCTGGGGAAAGTTGGGCGAGCGCGCTGTCGGCCGTGTTGTCGTGCCGGTGGGCCATGACGCCGCCGTAAGGGGAGAAGGGTGAGTCAGTTAGCGCGGCACCGATTCGGCAAGGCAAAGGGCACGCCGCGCTCCGCGTTCAACTGCACGGTCTTTTCAATATCGATGCGCTCTAAGGGCACGGAATCCTGGCCTCCGTAGGTGGTCGTGTAATGCAA
>Ga0307476_10002709_pt1 | contig 10528 bp, 16 predicted proteins | sample atmos_gasesECM2C_2_FD_203314 | JGI IMG/M metagenome (GOLD analysis project Ga0307476, IMG submission 203314) | Hardwood forest soil microbial communities from Morgan-Monroe State Forest, Indiana, United States - atmos_gasesECM2C_05 | ecosystem: Environmental > Terrestrial > Soil > Temperate...
CGTTGAAAGCGTAGACGCTTTGCCGCCCGCCGCGCGTGAAGACCGCGCCCGGAACGAAGTCGACATCTTGCGAAAATGGACTTGCCCCTTCCGGCAGGTCTTCGGGGGCCATCTCGACGACAGCACCCCCGAAGACCGTCAGTCCGACAGGTTGAGTCCCTGCGACGTTATTCATGCTATGATTCGCACCCCGCCAGGAGCGGGCCTCCATGAAAAAACATTTTACAGCGATACTCGCAGTGGCATTGCTTTCTGTCGTTTTTCTTCGCGCCGATAATCCACATGTCCCTCGCGGCGCAACCATCGTTGCTGATGTTTCCGTATCGGGGCAGACTTCCGCTCAGAGCATCACGCTATTCACACCAACCGCCGATGCAACGTTTCGCGTTTCGATCTATATGGAAATGTTCGGGACAACGAGCAACACTACATTTTTAGATGCACTGATGTCTTGGACAGATGATTTGGTCTTTGAACATTTCAATGGAACGCCTCCGACAGGAGCCCCCGGCATAGTTGCGTGTTCGATAGGAACAAATCAAGCCGTCTGTTCGAGTACGAATGTAATCAGAGCCAAATCCGGAGATCCGATCAGTCTTGACATCGGGACCAATGGTTTCGCGCTTCCATCTGGCGGTTCATATACGGCGTACGCGCTCGTCGAACAAACTTTAGCGTCTGAGGAAAATAGCTTCGAAGTTGATCGTGTCAGCAGATGGAGCTACAACGAAGCTTCCAGCGTTTAACGCTGTGCCGCCGGTAATCTCCAAAATTCCAGCGGTACCAGAACCACCGCCGCCGAAGATTTGGAGTTTCTTCGTCGAAGCATTGTAGTAGTACGACAAGCCGCTGCCGATCTGCGATTCGATGTAAACGGCAAGCGGCGTACGATCGGCATATGGGCCGAGACTTGCGAGCGCAGAGCCCGCCAGCGGCGAGAGCCCGCCCGAAGCATAAGTGTCCGTCGGAGCGCTGAAGGTGATCGTGCCGTAAAATCTAGCAGTCTCTCCCGTCATGTCGCTGCCTTCGGTCGGAACGCTGGGAACGAATTTGAAAGTTGCAGTCGCCATCTGAATTTCTCCTTTTAAGTTGTCGGCAAAACTAGATATTGAACCGTGATCTTGGCGGTCCCATTTCCCGCCGCAAAATTGTTTGTCACCTTGCTGATTGTGAGCGCCGCATTATCATCCGTCGGCGGATTGCCAGCGGTGTCGAGATCGCCCGGCCAGGCGAAGACTTGGATGCGTTTGTTCGGCGACGTCGTGACGAGAAAGACGTTGTTGTTCGCGAGCGGTGCCGAAGAGCTTCCGATACTGAAACTGACCGCCCCGCCGGCATCGGTGTACGCCGCCGCACCACCGAATAAAACGATCTGAATCGTTAGCGGCACGATCCTGAATCCGACACCCGGAGCCGGAACCAACGTGATCGGTGTGCCAAGGAGCGCCAGGATATTCGCTGAGCTGAGAGTCGTCACGGTTTGCGGCAGGTCCGCGGCGACGAGGGCCCGGAATGTTGGCGGTGCTGGGCCTCCGGAACTCGGGCCAGCTAGGACAGTATTCGCGTTCTGGTTGACGAGTGTCAGCGTGAAAGCAAGCGTGCCCGACGTGGTGACTGGCGTCCCGCCGACGCTAGATGAGAGCAGAGCTGCAGGTACCGTCAGAGTAGCACCGACAGAGGTCACCGTGCCAGTGCCAGCGGGCAGATCGGCGGCAACAAGAGCGCGGAAGGTGGGAGCAGCCGCGCCGCCACTTGTCGGCCCGAAGAAGCCTTGATTCGCGTTTTCGTTCGTTTTTGTGACCGCCAGCGTGCCCGAGGTAGAGATCGGCGAACCGACTACAGTGAACTCTGCCGGCATCGTCAGCGCGATACTCGTTACCGAGCCCGATCCGCCGCCGGCTATGACATTCTGATCCGCGAGCACGAGCTGCGACGGCAGCCGCCCTTGCGGATCGTAGATCTGCACGGTATAGATTCCGGCGGCGGCATAGAAGAAGAAGTTCCCAAGCGCATCAGTGAAGAAGGGATTTGGAAGGGCCGAAGTCGCGACCGTGCCGCCAGCCGAATACAAGCCAGGATTCGCGATTGCGGCGAGAGTAAAGGGAGTCGTGACAGTGACAACGTTCCCTGATACGCCCGTCACTTGCCAGATGCCATTGTAGCCTGTTGGCATGATGCCAGTGACTGAGATGAACGATCCGACGACGACGTCTGCTGGCGGCGGTGCGCTAAAGGTGAAAGAGATTGCTCCAGCGAGCCAAGAAGCCGCTGAGATCGATGCGGCGTTCGATGTTGCGGCGTTAAAGATTGTGGCGAGGGGCGAGCCTGGCTGCGTACTTGTAGAAGCTGGCTGCGTCAGGACAGCGATCGCGACGCCCGAAATCGCGAAGCCGGAAGTCGCTTGAACCCTGCCGTCATATCTGAACTGGCTAGACATCGATCACTTTTCCTTTGTGAAAGCCCAAACGGCGAAAGCCCCGGTCAGCGTTGTGAAGCATCCGAGAATGATTTCGAGCCCGTAACTGGAATCTTTCTCGACTTTGCCGAGGGCGATGATTGCGGCCAGACCCGCGACGCTGAACAACAAGAAGAATCCGAATATGATCTTCCACTTCTCCGTCACCTGAGATCGCCCTGCAGCGCTCCGTCAATTTGACCGCCGCCAGCCCTGAACCCGCGCGGACGATAAGCGATGCGCTGATCTTTCCTGACGTAGCGGTTGACGAGCTGGTCGCACTCTTCCATGAACCACTTCTCGGCTTCTTCTCTGAGTGCCGAGCCGCGGGTGCGCGCGTACTGAAGCACAACGCCGGCGGCAAGCGCATCTTCACCGTCGCGGATGGGGATTGAGACTTGCGAGAGAACGGCGTTGGCTGCGATCCGGGCGAGCGAAGCTTCATAGCGCAGCCGCAAGTCTTCGGTCATCGTCGAGCCCGTCATGTTGATTCTGTCTTCTCTCCATTCCCATTGTCCGAAATACGACCCTGGCAGCCGGGAGTTGAGTCCTTCTTGCGGTGATGGCATGAACTGGAACTGCGCCCCGGAGTTTGTTTGCCGCTCCCAAACTTCGAGCGGAAGAATCAGATCGGCGGGCAACACGATATTGTTGTTCAGTTGCGCCCCGTCGAAGTAGCCAAGCGAGCTGACATAGACCTGCACCGACGGATCGGAGACGGCGGCTGGCGTGAGCCCCGTTAGGATCACGTTGTCACGAATGTTCGACGTGAGCCCGTTGTTCGCGAGATACCGCTGCGTGCGCCGGATCGACGCGTTGAGGTAGACAATCGTGAATGGCGCGGTGTCGGTCAGGATAGACCCCGCCGTGCCGCGCTGCATGTCGTTGATTCCTGCGCGCGCAAGTTGCATCACGTCTTCAGCGATTGGGTAAGTTCCTGTTTGGACATCTGCCATAGTTCACCAAGATAAAACTGCGACGGGGAGCGAAAGCGCCGAAGCGCACGGCTTCTCGCGGGTCAGGTGGTCCGTGAGTTTGAGCCGTCGCCCCCCGAAGGTCGAATTGTGAAAGGAAATGGAAGCGCGCGCCGTCTACACGGCTTGCCCTTCGCGCGCTTCCTCTGTTGGTGGGACGGCCCGTCGTGCGTCACTTCTCCTTCACTCTCCCCCGGCCGAAGTTACCAAACATCGGATTAAGGAATCGCGGGTACTGCTGAGAGCTACTGCGCCGTTGCGGAACTACGCCGCCCCTTTCACTGGAATCTCGTCATTTCTTCGTGCGTACTGGTGCTTGAGAAATCTTTTTGCCGCCCCGTAGCGCGATGAGTTCGGCGTGACGTGCAGCGTCAATCGTCCCGGCAATTAGCGCGCGATCCGGATCGAACACGTACCCGCATCGATGTGTGATGATCCCGGCCTTTGCGGGCTCTCCGCAATTCGGGCAATCAGAAAGTTTCACGTAAATCTTATTCCACTGACGATCCTCGCCGAAGTAGCTTGCGGCAATCCGCATCAGTGGCGTGATGTCGTCGAGCTTTCCAGACGTCTCGATCGACGTCGCCATCGTCAGAAGCTTCCGGAACGTCACTTCCATCCGCCCGCGCGTTTTCTGAAGCTCTGCTTCGTGCGGCGTTTTGTTCTTCGTCCAAAAGACGCCCAGATCGTCGAGGTTCTGCCCGAAGCTCCAGTTCGCACCGATTGTCGGATGCACAATGTCTTGCGCCATGAATTCGCCCGAGACGCTGTGCGTCTTCATCTCGTTTTCGATGAAGTAGGAATCGAGCACGACCGAAGGCAGGACAAGCGGCTCGCTGTAGGGTTCCCCGGGCTCGCAAGCTGGAATCCTGAAAGTGCCGACAGAGCCTTTTTCGACTCGGTGCTCGAGCGGCCCCAGGTTGAAGATGTAGACTCGGTACTCTGGCGCAAGCGCTGGCGCGGCGCTTGGCGCGAAAATCACTTCGCCGTTCAGTTGTTGCTCTTTTTCCCTTGTGGCATGGAGTGCTGCTGGCGTGTCATGTGGCATTACTTCCCCCTGACTTCATCGCTCGAAGTTTTTCTTCAGCGGCCTGAATCTTCATCACCCATTCTTGTGCGCTTTCATGGTAGGGCAGCCTTACGCACATCGTGATCCAACCGCCTCCCAATTCTTGCACCTCACCGTCGCCGGCTGGGAATGGAGCGTTGATGTATCCGTCTTTCCCTCGCGAGATCAAGTAGACGGCGGCATTCGTAGAAACTGCACCACTGACCCCGTAAATCGGGAAGATGATTTGACCATGCAGTTTGAAAAGATGGACGTCGCGCGTTTCGTCGGCCATCTCTTCGAGACGGGCACTGAGCCACGCTTGATTCGCGCGAATCATCAGTGCACCCGATGCGCTTTCCCGAGAATTTTCTCGATGTCCTGAGCCGAAAGCTTCAAGCCGTTCTGCTTCTCTTTGATCCGCTGCATCCACGCCTGCCGGTTCGACGCTCCGGTGAAGTCGTTGCCATTGAACGCCGGGGCCGCATCGAGATAAGCATCAATCGAGCGCTTCCTGAATTCAGCTTCCTCGGCGGCACGGCGGTTGGCCATCGCAGCGCGCTTCTGCTCGAAAGTTGTGTCGATCTCCTTCAGCATGTTCGGGATCAGTAGATCAAGCACCCAAAATGCCAACGGCATTGCATCGATCTGCAAGTGCGCTGGATCTTCAACGATTTGTCGGTGCCCGTTCGCATCAGGTAAACCGTATCTCACACCGCCGCCTGTCACTTTTTTGACATACAGATTGAATGGTGCTGGCATGTAGAGGCCACGCCAAGGAAATTCGCCTAGAGTGTGGCTTTGTGATTCTTGGTCCCAACTCATTGCATACCAAAGTTCCGGAGTCCCAAAACACTCGGGAGGTTTCCAGCACGAAATGAACCATGCGGGGATGCCCGCGTGTTTTAGAATTACGTGCTGCCCCTTTCGGCCATTGGCATCTGTTCCCCAAACTAACTCGGTGGGAGTTTCGCCCCATTCGATACGGAAATTGCTTTCACCAAGTCTGTTCAGACCGCCGATTTTATCGACGTATTCTTGATACTCCGATGGACAGATCCGAAGTTCGCGGCCTACAATATGCCAGGACATTTATGCTCCTGAACAATTTGATCGACCAGGTCTTCGGAAGATTGACCGTTGGTCGCTGGAGACGATTTGAAAACTTCCTTGCGGACATGGGCGAACGGCCGCCCCGCAAGAGTCTTGATCGGATCAAAAACTCGCAAGGATATAGACCTGGTAATTGCCGCTGGGCCACCGCCAAGCAGCAAGCCGCAAATCGCAGACCCGCTAGGAAACAATAAGTTTCTCCTTCAGTTTCACTTCATCGTAACGAAGCAGTAGGTACTCAACTCCGTCCAACGAGATTTCTTCCGCACCGTACTTGCTGAAGAGCACGATGTCGCCTTCTTTAAGCGGGATCGGCACGAGCTTGTCGCCGATGATGCGGCCTTCGCCAATCGCAACGACGCGGCCCTTGTTCGACTTCGTTTTGCCGATTTCGGGAATCACCATGCCGCCGGGAGTCAGGTCGGCGGCTTCGTCGATGCGCTGAATGAGCACGAAGTTCGCAAGCGGCTGATAACGCGTCAGCGTAGACCGAGCGGCGGAAGCCATCAGCGCATCGCCTCGTGAAGATCTTTATTCTCGTCGCACTCTTCGAGGTGCTCGGAGAATTCCTCAGCCGAATGGAATGTCCGGTCGCAGTCGCGGCATTCACTGAAAATTTCGTCTCTCACTGGAACGGTGATGTCCGCGTCTCTGTGTGGTCCGGGGAACTGCGCGAACCTGGCGCCGCGAGCCAATCTATCGCCTTCCATACCTGAATGCTCCCTGAACTTTTTGCCGAAGGGGAGAAACCACGACGGAAACTCCCCTTCGGCTTATCTCCCAGCTCAATGCCGCGAAGATTACTTCCATTTCGCTAGATATGCAAGCGCCAGCTCATGCCAGCGCGGAATTGCTTCGATCCGTGAGATCGCGAAGTTGCATTTCGGGCAAAGCAATGCGCGGAGTTTGCCCGTTTCGTGGTCGTGATCGGAACAAAGTCGCGGAATGCCTCCCTTGCGAACCGGACGCGCCTTCGCGCGACAAATCGCGCATCGACCGCGTTGCTTTTTGAATTTCGCTTCGTACCACTCGACTGTCGCACCGCAACTGTTTTTAAGATTGTGGCGGCGGTAAAGCACTTTCATGCGCGCGGGATTCTCTCGCCGAAACTCGCGAGCTTTGCGCGCTTGCCTTTTCAGCCAGCCAGGAATTTTCCGCCGCCCCTGATAATAGGCGGCTTGGCAAGATCTACAGTAAGCGTGCTTTTCTTGGCGTGGGTGTTTCTTGCAGCGAGAACACTTTCGCATTTCTCCCCCACAGAAGGAGAAGGGGCGGAAGTCTGTGGCAACCGCCCCCACTCTGAGCCTGGAGCTAGTTAGACTCCAGGGAAATACGATTGTATCACGAGAAGTATCCGGTCGGGATCTGGGCACTGGATACGTATGCGCCAGCTCGAACGTTACTATTGAATACATTCAAACTCGTGACAAAATAAAATACAGTGGCAGCATTGATACCGCCGCTGGCTCCAATCGTCGGGAAAACAGTTTGCCCGTTGACGTCGTAGAGGTCCGCCGCCTTCAATTCGCCGATGCCCCAGTACTTGAGGCACAGCGCATCGATCCTGCCAGGAAGAGCGTGCACGCTTTTGACGATGTCGTAGCCGACAAACGTTCCAGGCGTGTACTTCTTCAGCATGTCCTGGGATTTGTCTCCCCGGATCTCTTGCTGATTCGTGATGGCGACTTGGACCGCGAGGTTCTCGATCGCGGCCGCTTGATCAACGTTCATGTACCAAACGAGATCGGCGAGTGCAGGTGATTCGTTGCCAAGTGCAAGAGCAATCTTCGATACGATCAAGCGCCCGATTTGCGGCGTGATCGCGGCTCCAGATAGGTTTACCGTCGGAGTCGAGAGACGGCCCGGGAAGTTCGATCGTGCAAGGCCGTTGAGCGTGCCAGAGTTGCCATTTACCTGGTACGCGCGGATGCCCATGATCGAAGCGTTCGCGGCGCCGCTCGCGCCGTTGACGATAAGCAAATCGCCCGTCGTCGTTCCGGCCGGCAACGCTTGCGCCGAATAGATCGTATTCACCACGCCATCGACAAACGACACTTGGAAACTTCCACGAGTCGCGCCGCCGATGGACGGGAAAACCTGAACGATCTGGTTATCGAAGAATTGATTCGCGTTAGAGACGATGATGTTCGAGAAAGATGCTCCCGCGCTGCCCGTTCCCGAGTTCGCCGTCGTCACCGTCGCCAACGTGCCGGAGCCATCTCCTTGCAGATCGGCATCGAGATTCGATTTGAACTGTTCGAGAGTATGGGTGAATTCGGAAGCTTTGACTTGAACGCGGGATTTTTTCCCCGTTTCGCTCGACCATATCGCTTGTGCTGTGATTTCGCAAGCTTCAGAGAATGAAATCGGCGTAAGGAACTGCGCGGCATAGACGCTGCCAGTGCCGCGGCCCATGTCGCCGCCATCCGCTGAGAATTGCTGATGTGTCGAGCCTGCCTGAATACGCATCGGGATGCGGAGTGATGGCCGGCCCGTTGGATCGAAGGTTGAGCCCGCGCCGCCGCCTGTCGAAGTCGACATCGGCAGAACGCGCCCAGCCTTTTTGATCCGAGCGTAGAAGGTGTCTTCCGTCAACATCAGGTCCGGAATTTCTTCTATTGTGTTGTTTGGCTTTTCGTTGCCGTTAGCCCAACGCATCACTGCGTTGATCGGACTGGATCATCTCAGGTTTGGCCTGAGCATCGTGCACAGTCTCTAGGGCGTCAGGACGTAGCCGGTAAAGGTGTTGTGATTTCACCTCTGCCGCTATCTTTCTCAGGAGTTCATCTCGCAATTTCCATCGATGCGAGCCCGGCTTCACCTTCTGTTTTTTGACTTCCATGAACTTGAAGATGAGCGCCGCCTGATGCTTCTTGCCGATCAGGAACGGGTAGATTTTCTTCAGCAAGGCATAGGCCGTGTCGTTCCACACTCGCCAGTGCCATTGATCTCTACACGCTTTATTCCGGCGATGGCAATCCTTGAAAGCGACTGCGCCGCCGAAATTCCGATGGACCCATCGAATTGTTTTTTCGTCGCACATCGCCATTTCGATACAGACCTGGTAAGCCGTCATCATGTACGGCTCACCAAGATGCTTCGGTTCGGCGATGCGGTATTTCGTGAGTCCCCTCTCGGCGATGTAGGCTTGGAAACAGCCTTCACCATCGAGAAGCCCTGCAAGATAAGCACACTTCCTAACTGCCTCGGGATTGTCTTGCACCTGACTCAAGGGTTCCCCCGATATCGCGATGTTTAACGTGCGCGAAGAATTATACTACACGCACGGTTTCGAGTTCGACGGCTTGCACCGCCGCCTCGTTGAGAGCAGCCATAGGGCTGCCTCCTTGATTTGTGGTCTTATCGTCTTCGGTTTTTTCTGCCTGATTCAGAACGGCTTCGATCTGCCGGGTGTTGAACGATAGAGGCCCGCCGTAGCGGGGTGCTACATCGCGTTGCAAAGAGCCGCTTTTTACGTTTTTAGCGAGAACGACTCGAACAGCTTCGATGAACGCGAAAATTGTTCCACAAGAAACATCGCGGCCTAAGCCGCTGGAAACTTTACCATTTAGCTTGCTTGCCAGATAAGAGCCATGCCGTTCCGTGCGAATTCATCGTTGACAGCCAAACGGCCTTATCGGTCTTCGTGAAGTCGATGTCGGCGGTTTTCGGCCTGCCCGCCACTACCCTAGCCCTGTCCCCGGCCCCGTTCGCCCCGCTGCCGCCGCCTGCGTTGCGGCGTTGGGTATCCTGCGAACCGTTGGCGCGCTTCATCAAGCCAAACTCATTCAGGAGCTGCCGCACCACTTTCCCGAGGTGCCTTGTTGCCCGAGTGTAGATGAACTTCGATAAACGATCCGCGTTCCCGGCCTTCAGCAGATCTTCGAGGTTCCGGGCGAAGTCTGGCTCGCTGTTCATCCTGGCGCGCGTTTCGGCTTGGATCTCCCGGCGCAATCGGTTTGCTTGTTCGACTTTGACCTTTGTGCCCCTTGGAAGAGCCAGCCGGATCAAGCGATTCATTTCATAGGTGATCTTCGGATTCACGTCGGCGCGGGCCGAGGAATAGACCATATCGCGCTTCGTCTTCGCTAGTTCTTCCCGCTCGCTTGTGAGTTCCGAATTTGAATCGGCACGGCCTGATTTCGCATTTGCCGCAAGCCCTTTCATCTTGCCGATGAAAGTCGCAAGCAAATTGAATTGCTTGATCGCGCCGCCGTCTTTCCCGGCTTCGAGGGTTTGCAGCGCTTCGCCGAGCGCCGCAATCACGCTGTAGACGCCTAGCCGCTCAAAAGCTTCATTCGTCACGTAGCTGACGATGGCGTCTGAATGCTCTTTATCGAGTGTTGCAAGCTTCTCGAGCGCTGGCAGGACGAGCTTCTTGAAGCCGTTCGGATAGTCCGCCGCCCATCCATCGATGATTTTCGGATCGCCTTGCTCGAATCCCTTTTCGAGGGCCCGGTGCTCTTCGAGTTCGTCGACGAGTTCGGTGATGCCATCGACGCCGCCGTGGAGTTCGACTGCTTCAAGAGCTTGCGTGATGTTTTGCAAGCCGCCGAGTTTATCGATCTGGCCGCTTTTAAAGAGTGCCGTTGTTACGGCTTTTTCAAGCGTGGGGAATTTCTTCGTCAGTTCGGGATTCGTTGTCAGCGTTTCGCGAAGAGCTTTGCGGATGGCAAGCGGTTCGAGCTTGACGATTTGCCGGCCGCCTGCCGCGCTTAAATCTTCTTCTTCGCCGCCTTCGCCGCCGCCTTCGCTTTCACCCGGAGTTTCTTCGCCTTCGACGAAACTTTCTTCAGTCTCAACGAGTTCGCCGCCGTCTCCCCCACCGCCGCCTTCATCGCCCGTACCTGATCCGTCGATAAGTCCCAGTTCTTCGCCGTCCATACGCGCTCTCCCTGATCTAGCTCGCTACCTGTGCGGGCTCACCTGAACCGTTTT
>Ga0307476_10002711_pt1 | contig 10524 bp, 10 predicted proteins | sample atmos_gasesECM2C_2_FD_203314 | JGI IMG/M metagenome (GOLD analysis project Ga0307476, IMG submission 203314) | Hardwood forest soil microbial communities from Morgan-Monroe State Forest, Indiana, United States - atmos_gasesECM2C_05 | ecosystem: Environmental > Terrestrial > Soil > Temperate...
TCCCCAACCGCCTCGCTTCCGCACCGCATTCCGGCGCGGACCGCGGAGGGGGCTTCTTGAGGCAGCAGTCCTAGATGGAGCTGCTGGACCGCTCGTTCCGTTGCCGCGGGTGCGGTTAGGGAAGAGGACGTCCGAGAAGGACTCTCTTGCCGCGATCGGCATCGGGCGGGTGCGGGCTTCGCAGCCTCGAGGAGTGCTCCCAACGGGCTCGAGCCCGTACTCCCCGAGGGTTGCGAAGTCGATTAGAAGGTCGGTGGCGTCGGCCAGGCGGTGCGTTAGCGTTTGCTTAGAATCGAACATGGGTTCGTAAGGTACGCCGGGCCTCGGACGGCATGGGTCGTTTGCAATGGGAGTTGCACGAGGGGCGTGTTTTTGGCTTTCTAGAGCGGAGCACGCCGCAACGCTACTGGTCGCCAGTAGCGTTGCGAACCCCAGAAGCGCGTCGATCGGCGCCGAAAACGGAGCTTCGCTGTGGTCTGGTGCCCCACGCTCCGTGACGCCGGTCACACGGGATCCTAGCCACTTTTCGGGTCTCTTTGCAAGGGGATGACTTGCCGGTGATGGCGGTCGTTACGCTGCCGACTCCATGGAGAAGTTTGTGATCCAGGGCGGCGCGCCGCTCTCCGGCGAGCTGAACGTCGCCGGCAACAAGAACGCGGCCCTGCCGATCCTCGCCGCCTGCCTGCTGACCGAGGAGGAGGTGCTGCTGCACCGGGTCCCGCGGATCCGCGACACCGAGGCGCAGATCGCCTTGTTGGCGCAGCTAGGAGCGGAAGTCGAGTGGGTCGGTGACAACAGCGTGCGTCTTTGCGCCCGCGGCGTCTCCGATTCCGCGGTCGACGAGCAGCTCTCGAGTCAGATCCGGGCCTCGTTCCTGCTCGCCGGCCCCCTCCTGGCGCGCTTCGGTGCTGCCAGCATGCCGCCGCCCGGGGGCGATTTCATCGGCCGCCGCCGGCTCGACGCCCACCTCGACGCCTTCAAGGACCTCGGCGCCGAGGTCGCAGGGGACCGGTGGATCGAGCTGACCGCGCCCAAGGGCCTTTGCCCCTGCGAGATCTTCATGGACGAGCCCTCGGTGATGGGGACCGAGAACGCACTGATGGCGGCGGCGCTGACGCCGGGGGCGACCAAGATCTCCAACGCCGCCTCCGAGCCGCATGTCCAGGACCTGGCGCACCTGCTGACCGCGATGGGCGCCCGCGTCGACGGCATCGGCTCCAACGTGATGACGGTCAATGGCCGCGACAAGCTGGGCGGAGCCGAGCACCGAATCGGGCCCGACCACATCGAAGTCGGCAGCTTCATGGCGCTCGCCGCCGCGACCGGAGGCGAGCTGCGGATTCGCGACGCCGGCCCGGCTCACCTGGCGATGACCCGCCGCCAGTTTCGCCGCCTCGGTCTGCGCTCGGAGATCGAGGGCGAGGACGTGATCGTCCCGCCCGGGCAGCAGCTGGCGGTCGAAGCTGACCTCGGCGATGCGATTCCGAAGATCGAGGACGGCCCCTGGCCCGCCTTCCCGGCCGACCTCACCTCGATCGCGCTCGCCCTTGCGACCCAGGCCAAAGGCGAGATCCTGATCTTCGAGAAGATGTTCGAGAACCGCCTCTTCTTCGTCGACAAGTTGGTCGCGATGGGCGCTCGGATCACGCTTTGCGATCCCCACCGGGCGATCGTCAGCGGTCCGAGCCGGCTTCATGGCGAGCGCGTCGAGAGCCCCGACATCCGTGCTGGAATGGCGATGCTCATCGCTGCTCTCGCCGCTGACGGCAAATCTGAGATCGGCAACATTCGCCAGATCGACCGCGGTTACGAGCAGATCGACGAGCGCCTGCGGGCGCTTGGCGCGCAGATCGAGCGCGTACCGGTCGACGGCCAGCCTTAAAAAGACAGGTTCTGCGCCAAATCGACGCTTTGGCAGGGCTTTGCGCCCATCTCTCGTAAGGTCAGCCCGATGATCCATCCGATCCCACCCGGCACGCGTGACGTACTGCCCGACGAGATGCGCGAGCTGCGCCGTCTCAACCGTGCCCTGATCGAGGTTTTCGAGGCGCGGGGTTATGGCGAGGTGGCGACGCCGGCGATTGAGTACGACGAGGTTCTGGCGCGGGGCGGGGGACGGGCCGCCGAGACCGCATACCGCTTCTTCGACGAGAGCGGTGACCTGCTGGCGCTGCGCTCGGACATGACGGTCCCGATTGCGCGCCTGGTCGCCAGCCGCTACGCCAACGCGGAGCCGCCGCTGCGCCTTTGCTATCTGGCCAGCGCCTATCGCGCCGTGCGCCCGCAGCGCGGTCAGATGCGGGAGTTCGTCCAGGCCGGGGTGGAGCTGATCGGGGCGCCAGCCCCGGACGGGACCGCCGAGGTGATCGAGGTGCTGGAGGCGGCGCTCGATGCTGCCGGACTCGACCGGGCCGTGATCGGGCTCGGCGACGCCGACCTCTACCGCCAGCTGCTGACCGAGTTCGGGATCGAGGGGGACGGACGCGAGGCGATCCTCGCGCGCCTGGCCACGCACGACATGGTCGGCCTCGAGGCCGAGCTGGCGGCTGTTCGCGGCCTCGGCGACGACCAAATTGCCACCTGCGTCGCGCTCGCCCAGATGCGGGGTGGCCGCGAGGTGCTGGAGCAGGCTCGCGGCCTCGGCGGGAGTGCAGTCGAGCGCGCGACCGCGCAGATGCAGGCGACCTTCGACGCGCTCGAGCAGCGCGGCGTCGCCGACCGGGTCCAGATCGACCTCGGCCTGCTGCGCGACCTCGGCTACTACAGCGGGGCCATCCTCGAGGTCTACGACCCCGCCCTCGGCCACATCCTCGGCGGCGGCGGCCGCTACGACAACCTGATGCGGCGCTTCGGCGTCGACCTGCCGGCGGCCGGCTTCGCGCTCTACCTCGAGCGCGTCCACGTCGCCCAGATGGAGGAGGAACGGCGGCGGAGGGCGACGTCATGAGCCCCAACGTGGCGGCCAGCATCGCTCGCGCCGACGGTCCGCTGAAACTGGCGGTGCCGCGTGGGGCGCTCCTCCGCGAAACCCTCGACATCCTCGACGAGATCGGCGTCGACACCTCCGGGCCGCGCAGCGACTCGCGCTCGTTGATCTTCGAGACCGCCGGCGTCACCCTGGTGACGATGCGTCCCTCCGACGTCCCCACCTACGTCGAGGCCGGCGCCGCCGACGTCGGCATCACCGGCAAGGACGTGCTGCTGGAGCAGGCCGACCGGGCCGTCTACGAGCTGCTCGACCTCGGCTTCGGCCGCTGCCGGATGGTGCTCGCCGGTCGCCGCGGCGATGCCAGCCTCGGCGAGGCGCAGCGGCGGCTGGGGATGATGCGGATCGCGACCAAGTACCCGCGGATCGCCGAGCGCCACTTCGAGCAGACCGGCCGCCAGGTCGAGGTGATCGAGGTCAAGGGCTCGGTCGAGCTGGCGCCGCTGATCGGCCTCGGCGACGGCATCGTCGACCTCGTCGCGACCGGCCGCACGCTGGAAGAGAACGACCTCGAGGTGCGCGAGGAGATCGTCGAGTGCACCGCCCGCTTCGTCGCCAACCGGGTCGCTCACAAGCTGCGGGCGGCCGAGGTCGACGATCTGACCGCGAAACTGAGAGAGGCGAGCGGCAGATGAGGACTCGCCGCTTCGACTGGGGGGGAGCGGCCGCGACGGCGGCGGCGATTCGCGCCTGGGTGGCCGAGGCCGCCGAGCCGGTCGACGTCGTCCCGATCCAGCGCGACGTGATCGAGCGCGGCGACGAGGCCGTGCTGGAGCTGACCGCGCGTCTCGACGCGGCCGAGAACCCGCCGAGCTCGCTGCGGGTCGACCCGGCGCTGGCGGCAGCCGCCCTGGCCGAGCTCGATCCGGCCCTGCGCGAGGCGCTCGACGTCGCCGCAAGCAACGTCCGCGCCGTCGCCGTGGCGCAGCTCGCCGAGGAGCGCAAGGAGGTCAACCTCCCCCAGGGCCAGAAGGTGACGATCCGCTGGCTCCCGGTCGGGGCCGCCGGCATCTATGCGCCCGGCGGCCGGGCCGCCTATCCCTCCAGCGTCCTGATGTGTGCGATTCCGGCCCAGGTCGCGGGCCTCGAGCGGATCGCCCTTGCCTCGCCGCCCGGCCCCGACGGCCACCTGCACCCGCTGGTGCTGGCCGCCGCCGCGCTCTGCGAGGTCGAGGAGATCTACTCGATGGGCGGCGCTCAGGCGATTTTTGCCCTCGCCCACGGCACCGAGACGGTGCCCAAGGTCGACGTCATCGCCGGGCCCGGCAACGCCTGGGTGCGGGAGGCGAAGCGGCAGGTCTACGGCACGGTCGGGATCGACTCCCTCGCCGGGCCCTCGGAGCTGATGGTGATCGCCGGCCACGACACCGACCCGCAGTGGGCCGCGCTCGACCTCTGCGCTCAGGCCGAGCACGGCGCCGACAGCCCGCTGATCGTCGTCGCGGTCGAGGAGCACGTGCTCGACGCGGTCGCCGCTGCGACCGAGGAGGCCGCGACCAGCCGCCCCACGGTCGCTGACGCTCCGTTCGCGCTGCTGCAGGTGCCCGATCTCTCCGACGCCGCCGACCTCGCCAACGCCTTCGCGCCCGAGCACCTCGAGCTGTTCGAGGAGGACGCGGTGCTGCTCGCCGAGCGGATCACCAGCGCCGGCTGCGTCTTCGCCGGACGTTACGGGGCGACCGCCTTCGGCGACTACGTCGCCGGCTCCAACCACGTGCTGCCGACCGGCGGCGCCGGACGCTTCACGGGCCCTCTGGGCCCCGCCGCCTTCCGCCGCCCGATCTCGACCGTCGAGATCCCGCCAGCCGCTGCCGCGGCGCTGGCGCCGCACGTCGACGCGCTCGCCAGGGCAGAGGGATTCCCAGTCCACGGCGAGTCGGGGATGATTAGGCGATGACCAGAACCGCTTCCAGAAATCGCAAAACGGCTGAGACCCAGATCGAGCTGTCACTCGACCTCGATGGGGGAGCGGCAAACGCCGAGACCGGCGTCGGCTTTCTCGACCACATGCTCGACCTGCTCGCCCGCCACGGCCGGCTCGGGCTGCAAGTCGAGGCCAGCGGCGACCTCGAGACCGGCGCCCACCACACGGTCGAGGACGTCGGCATCGTCCTCGGCCAGGCACTCGACGAGGCGCTCGGCGACCGCGCCGGGATTCGCCGCTACGGCTCCGCCGTGGTGCCGATGGACGAGTCGCTGGCCGAGTGCGCGATCGACATCTCCGGCCGCCCCTACTGCCACTTCGACGCCGACCTGCCGGCGGTATCGATTGCCGGCTTCGACACCGAGCTGGCGGAGGAGTTCTTCCGCGCTGTCGCCAACAGCGCCAAGCTGACGCTGCACGTAACCGTCCGCTACGGCACCAACGCCCACCACATGATCGAGGCCAGCTTCAAGGCCTTCGCCCGCGCCCTGCGGGTCGCGGTCTCGATCGATCCCGAGGAGAGCGGCGTGCCGTCGACCAAGGGGACGTTGAGCGCATGAGCGGCATCCGGATCGCGATCCTCGACTACGGGATGGGCAACCTGCGCTCGGTCGAGAAGGCACTCGAGCACGTCGGCGTGACCGCGACGATCAGCCACGACGCGGACGAGGTGCGCGCCGCCGACGGACTGATCCTGCCCGGCGTCGGTGCCTTTCCGCGGGCGATGGAGCGGATCCGCGAGCGCGGCCTCGACACGCTGCTGACCGAGCGCCGTGAGGCGGAGGTGCCGATCCTCGGCATCTGCCTCGGCCTGCAGCTGCTCTTCGACTCGACCACCGAGCTCGGCGGCGCCACCGGCCTCGGCCTGCTCGACGGTGAGGTCTCCGACCTCGACGCGGAGGGCCTCAAGGTGCCGCACATCGGCTGGTCGCCGGTCCGCTGGGAGCGCGAGTCGCGCCTGGCAGAGGGGATCGAGTCGGAGACGCCGTTCTACTTCGTCCACTCCTTCGCGCCGCACCCCAGCGACGAGCAGCTGCTCGGCTCGGCCGCCTACGGCGCCCGCTTCGCATGTGCTGCCGAGAGCGGCAACGTCTTCGGCGTCCAGTTCCACCCCGAGAAGTCGAGCGCCGCCGGCCTGCGGCTGCTCTCCAACTTCGCCGGGGTCTGCGCCTCGGTCCCCGCCTGAGCGGACCCTGCGGCCGTGATCCTCTACCCGGCGATCGACGTCCGTGGCGGCCAGGCCGTCCGCCTCCTACAGGGCGACTACGCGCGCGAGACGGTGTATGACGCGGATCCGGTCGATGCCGCTCGGCGCTGGATCGACGAAGGCGCTGGGTTCCTGCATGTGGTGGACCTGGATGGGGCCAAGGCGGGGGAACCCCGGAATCTGGCCGCGATCGAAGGAATCGCGGCGCTCGGTTGCCCGATTCAGGTCGGAGGTGGGCTGCGCACGGCCGCGGCGGTGACGGCGACTCTGGATTGCGGGGTAGAGCGGGTGGTGATCGGAACCGCGGCGCTGCGCGACCCGGAGTTCCTCGACGAGGTGCTCAGCGCGCACGGAGAGCGCGTGGTCGTTTCCGTCGATGCGAAAGAGGGACGGGTCGCACTTCAGGGATGGACTGAAGCTAGTGAGAAGGGTGTGGTCGAGGCCGTCGCGGAGCTGAGCTCCCGCGGCGTGATGAGGTTCCTCTGCACCGCGATCGAGGTCGACGGGACGATGGAGGGACCAGCGGTGACTGAACTCACGGAACTCGCCGGGGCGACCTCATCCCAGGTCATCGCCTCCGGCGGCGTCGGCACGCTGGCGCACCTTGAAGCGCTGGCCGCGGCCGCAGAGGACGCCCCCAACCTCGAGGGCGCGATCGTCGGCCGCGCCCTCTACGAGCGCAAGTTCACCGTCGCCGAAGCCATCACCGCCCTCCGCTAATCGCCGAGGTTGCCTTTTCCGTGTGCATGACAGGCAAAAGGCAACCTCGGCGCTCTACGCTTCGATGATGGTCTTAAAGCGCGTTATCCCTTGCCTTGACGTTGACGCGGGGCGCGTGGTCAAGGGGACGAACTTCGTTGGGCTGCGCGATGCGGGCGATCCGGTCGAGCTGGCCGAACGCTATGACGCCGAGGGGGCCGACGAGCTCGTCTTTCTCGACATCACCGCCTCGCACGAGAAGCGGGAGACGATCGTCGAGCTCGCCCGTCGCACCGCCGACAACGTCTTCATCCCGTTCACGATCGGCGGCGGCATCCGCTCGGTCGAGGACGCCCAGGCGGTGCTCGACGCCGGCGCCGACAAGGTCTCGGTCAACTCGGCGGCGCTGGCGCGGCCGGAGCTGCTGGAAGAGCTGGCGGCGCAGTTCGGCGCCCAGTGCGTGGTGATCGCGATCGACGCCAAGCGCGAGGACGATGGCTGGGGCGTCTACGTCAACGGCGGCCGCAAGCGGGTCGAGGGCCGCGACGCCGTCTCCTGGGCCGAAGAGGCGGTGCGACGCGGGGCGGGGGAGGTGCTGCTGACCAGCATGGACCGCGACGGGACGAATCATGGCTATGACCTCCCCCTGACCAGAGCGGTTGCGGATGCCGTCCCGGTCCCGGTCATTGCTTCGGGGGGGGCCGGCGAGCTCTCCCACCTCAGCGAGGCGATCGGCGCCGGCGGCGCCGACGCCGTCCTCTGCGCCTCGATCTTCCACTACGGCCACTACCGCATCCGCGAAGCCAAGGAGCGCCTGGCACAGGACGGCATCCCCGTCCGCCTCTAGGAGGGATTAGGGACCGGATTCGAGGTCTTCGGCCATCCCTTCGACGCCGCTGGAGCCGAGGATCTCGAAGCGAGCGAGTTCGTAGGGGGCGTCGCTTTCGGCGTAGCCGGAGATCTCGGTGGTGGCCCCGACGTAGCCGGCCGCTTCAACCGCGGCAATCACCGTTTCGTCGAACTCGCCGGCGGGGTAGCAGAAGTTCTTCACCTCGACCCCGAATTCGTCTTCGAGCATTTCTTTCGAGCCGTCGAGTTCTTCTTCGAGGGCGGCCGCGTCGAGCGTGGTCAGGTCCGAGTGGTGGATCGTGTGCGAGGCCAGCTCCCAGCCGGCAGCGATCATCGCCTTGACGTTGCTTTCGTAGAGGTCGGAGCCTTCGGCCTTGAGGTTGAGGACCCCGGCCCAGCCGTGCTTGCGCAGCTGCGGGAGGGCGAAGGTGAACTGCGGCCGGTAACCGTCGTCGAAGCTGAGCACGACCGGCTTCGGCGGCAGCGTGCCGCCGTCGTACCAGGCCGACTCGACCTGATGCAGCGTCACCGCCTGATAGCCGTGTTCGTCGAGCCATTCGAGCTGGTGGCGGAAGTCCGGGCGTTCGACGTAGAGCTCGGGATAGGGAGCGTCGGCCGGGGCTTCGCCGAGCACGTGGTACTCGAGGATCGGCACCGGCCCGGGGTGGGGTTCCCAGTCCGGCTGCGGGGTTGAGTTACGAACCTTTCCCAAATCCTGGTGGTCAACGGGATGACCGACATTTTCGCCCTGGAGCACATGGCTTCCCGGAATCTCTTCAGTCAGCCCGGCCCCGCCGGCTGCCGAGCCGGAGCCGCCGGAGCTGGCGATCGCGACCACGGCGACGATGACTCCAGCTGCGACGACCAGGGCGCCACCGGCGACCAGACGGCGGCGCCGAATCTGGCGCTTGCGCTCTGCGCGCCGCGCTCGCAGCTCCTCGCTGCGCTGCTGTGGCCCCCCTGGCCCATCTGTCGGTCGGCTCGCCATCCGTGCAGCGGGTCATGGTAGGGAAGGGCATCGATGCCGAGTCTGATCCCGCAAGAGAACCTCGCCTCCGCGCTGCGCGCCACCTACCCGGAGCTGGACAGCATCGCCACTGCTGGTGGCAAGCACGTCTACCTGGTCGGCGGCGCGGTCCGCGACCTGCTGCTCGGACGCGAGCGCGGTGACATCGACGTCGCCGTCGTCGGTGAGGCCGCCGAGCTGGCGACCGCGCTCGGGGCCGAGACCGTGGCGGCGCACGAGCGCTTCGGCACCGTCAAGGTCGTCCTCGACGGCCACGAGATCGACCTTGCCACCGCCCGGACTGAGAGCTACGAGCGCAGGGGAGCCCTACCGACGGTGGCGCCCGCCGGCTCGATCGAGGCCGACCTGGCGCGGCGCGACTTCACGATCAACGCGATCGCGTTGCCGCTCGCCAAACCCGACGCGGTGGTCGACCCCCACGGTGGTCATGCCGACCTCGAAGCCGGCCTGCTCCGAGTCCTGCACCCGGCCTCGTTCATGGACGACCCGACGCGGGCGATTCGCGCCGCTCGCTACGCCGCCCGCTTCGGCTTCGCGCTCGAGCATGAGACCGAGGCGCTGCTGCGCGCGACCGACCTGGGAACCGTCTCGCCCGAGCGCCGCGAGGGGGAGCTCCGGCGACTAGGGGTTGAACCGAGCGCGGCCGAGGGACTGGAACTGCTGGCTGGGTGGGGGCTGCTGCATACGGGCGAGCACTGGGAAGCCTTGGCGGCCGCCCTACCCGAATTGCTTGGTCAATCGCCGTGGGAGGGGGAGGTCGATGCCGCCCAGGTCTGGATCGAGGCGGCTCTGGGGCCTCAGGGGGACGCCCACAGCCTCGCCAACGCTCGCCCTACCCAGCCTTCTGAGGCCGCATCCCTTGCCCGCCGTCACAGTCCGACGGAACTGATCCTGGCCCGCGCCCTCGGCGCCGAGTGGCTTGACGACTACATGGGGATCTGGCGCGACGTCGCACTGGCGATCGACGGCGACGACCTGATCGCGGCCGGGATCCCGACCGGACCGGCGGTAGGCCGTGGCCTCGACGCCGCCCTCCGAGCAAAGCTCGACGGCGAGACCTCGAGCCGCGACGATGAGCTCGCCATCGCCCTCGCGGCAGCCCGCGAGGGATAGCCACGGACGCGATTTGGCATCGTGGGCGAGATGCGCTGGCAAGAGCACGACGGTGTCAAGTGGTTGGTCGCCTCGATGGACGGGGCCCGGATCGCGTTCTCGACGCGGCGCGGCGGTGTAAGCACCGGATCGTTCGAGGGGCTCAACCTTGGCTACCTGACCGAGGACGAACCCGAAGCGGTGGTCGAGAACCGGACGCGGCTGGCGCGGGTGCTGCGAGTGGATGCGGCGTCGATCCCGATCGCCCGCCAGGTCCACGGTAGCCGGATCATCCACCACACCGGGCCCCAGGAGCCTTCGCCGTTCGCCGTCCCCGGGTCGGAGCTGCCCGAGGCCGACGGGCACGTCGTCACCGAGCCGGGCCTGGCGCCGCTCGTCTTCGTCGCCGACTGCCTCCCGGTCGCGCTCCGCGGCCCGGATGGCCTGGCGATGCTGCACTGCGGCTGGCGACCGCTGGCGGCCGGGATCATCGCCGACGCCGCCGAGACGGTCGCTGCCACCGAGGCCGTGATCGGACCCGGAATCGGGCGCTGCTGCTACGAGGTTGGTCCCGAGGTCCTCGATTCCTTCGCCCCGCTTGGCGAGGGGATCGCCGACGGGCGCATGCTCGACCTCGCCGAGGTCGCGCGGCGGCTACTGGCCGAGGCAGGGGTCAAGAGCGTCCAGAGCGCCGATCTCTGCACCTCCTGCAATCCGGAGCTCTTCTTCTCCCACCGCCG